>Ga0134091_1002360_pt1 | contig 12993 bp, 9 predicted proteins | sample 2_5taG_FD_94451 | JGI IMG/M metagenome (GOLD analysis project Ga0134091, IMG submission 94451) | Switchgrass degrading microbial communities from high solid loading bioreactors in New Hampshire, USA - 2_5_20_6_A2 metaG | ecosystem: Engineered > Bioreactor > Semi-continuous > Anaerobic > Digestate...
GAGCTTTGTGTCTCAATCAAGTTGTATGTGGTGTACAAGTTGACCGTTTTTCCTCGTGTGTTTTGCCCTGTAATTTCAAAGGTAGTAAGCTCCTCCCCAACCCTAATATCTATAGGAACAACAACCTTTGGATCAAGTAAAGGATGTCTTGCCTTTTTAATATTTATCCTACCCTCAGTATTTATAACAGGCTCTGAACATCTATAGGCTAGAGAGAATTTAGCTTTAGCAAAAATAAAATCTAAAGTAGATAGTATCTCCACATTTGTTTTTATACCATCGAGGTTTTCTGCTATCAATGCTGATAGTTGTATCAATATCCTTTCAATTTCTTCCTTTTCCTTAAGCTTCAATTGCCTTAAATCATTGTTCATTTCTACCACTGCCATGGGTTCAATAAAAAGTGTGGCACCGCTTGAGGATTGGTCATGGACTATACCAGGTATATTGGACCTATATTCTTGCTTAACCGGTAATACATACCTATCTCCTCTCATGGTAACTATTTGTTCTTGCAAATATTTCTGATATGTGGCAGAGGTAACCATATTGTTAAGTTTGTCTTTTATCTGTCCATGCTTATCTCTTATTTTTCGCCTTATTGTACTTAATTCAGGACTGGCATTGTCAGATATCTCGTCTTCATTCAATATTGCTTTATTAATACTGTTTTCTATATGCCTATATTCATTGAGCAGATTAACTAAATCATCTATTATAGGGTATTCTTTTTCACTGCGCTCTTCTCTCATGAAGTTCTTTATTTTCCTAGCAGATGCTAGGGCATAGGAAGTTAACAGCAGTTCCTCTATTGTGAGCATAGATCCTATTTCAGCTTTTTTTAATGCTGTTCTAATATCATGTAGACCTTCCAGGGGAAATGCGCCTCTTTTCAGTATAATATCCGCTGCTTCTGTAGTTTCCTGCAGCCACTCCTTTACTTCATAAACATTATTGCTGGGCTTTAATGCCAAAGCTATCTCACGACCAAGGTTTGACACTGTTTCATCTGCTACTATCTTAACTATTTTATTATATTCCAAAACTCTTAATGTTTTATCATTCATTCTATCACCCCGTCAACTGCTTCTAGCTCTCATTGTATGAAGGTAACCAGAAACAAAATTCTGTACCCTCTCCTTTTACACTATTTACTGTAATATCACAGCCATGTGCATTTATTATGCTTTTTATTATGGACAATCCTAGACCAATCCCTTCAGAACTTTTATCCTTAGATTTACCTGCGGTATAGAATCTATCCCAAATAAAAGGCAAATCTTCTTCAGAAATACCTTCCCCATTGTCTCTTACACAAACATATATCCTATCGTTTAATCTGTAGGAACTTACTAATATATTGCTGTGATTATATGAGTGTTTTACTGCATTGGCTAAAAGATTTATTAATATTTGCTTGATTCTGTTCTCATCCGCTAAACATAATAACAGATCATCATCTATTTTGCTATATTTTATTGAGATATCTTTTTTTACGGCTAAAGGCAAGATTTTGTCTATAGTGCGCTTTATAACCGCGTCCACGCTGAAAGAAGAAAGCTTTAGCTGTATTGACCCCGCCTCTATTTGAGAAAGGTGCAATATCTCATCCACCATCTTTTCTAGTCTTTCAGATTCCTCCAAAATAATATTGAGGTATTTCTCTCGATCACTTTCTGAATCAACCAGTCCATCAATCAGGATTTCTGTATAACCCTTCAGATAACTGAGAGGAGTTCTGAGTTCATGGGATACATTGGCTATAAACTCTCTTCTAATTTGCTCTACTCTGGATAGTTGTTTAGCTAAGTTATTTATGGTCTCTCCTAATGTAATAATCTCATTGCTGGATTTCAAATGTATCTTAGTATCATAGTTGCCTTTTGCAATCTCTTTTGCTGCATTATTTATTTTAATCAAAGGTTCTGTAAAACTATGAGATAGAAAGAGAGCTATTATAGAAGCAATTATTACAGCCCCTAAGAATATATATAGAAACTGTATTCTAATAGCTTGAGTTGTAATTTCCAAAGGTTCTAAGGGCGTAACGATATATACAGCTCCAATAACTTCCTGGAGCTCTTTGCCTTCAATATAGTGTTCATATAACTGCTTCTGCTTTGCGTCCCACAGCGATATTTTAGTTCTATTTATTGGCACACCTATAATAAGACAGTCCAAATTTCTCAACATCTTGTTTTCATCTTGAATTAACTCACCATTTAATATGCTGCCTAAATATTTAAGACCAAAAAACCATCCTTGTTTATATTCTAAACTACCTGTTATATATGTTATCCTTCCACTGCTATCGGTAACTACAATGACATCGTTCACATTTCTTATAGCGTCTATATAGGGAACATTAAAACTATATTCATTTCTGCCCAAAGCTCTAGCAATATCGCGGGCATCCTCCACTACCTCTTTTACTTTTTCATCATAGTAAAAGGAGGAAAGAAAGCTTGTCTGGAATACCATACTCATAAAAAGTATGCATAGAATTGTTAATATTATTGCACTCCACAGTTTAACTCTAATACTGTTGTACTTCATCTCTTTACCTCAAATTTATATCCTACTCCCCAAATTGTAGTAATGCAGCTACTTTTACTCCCTAATTTTTCTCTGATTCTTTTAATATGGGTATCAACGGTTCTCGGGTCTCCATATTGATCATATCCCCATACTTTCAATAGCAATTGCTCTCGGGTAAAAACAATATTCTGGTTAGTAGATAAGAAAAGCAAGAGCTCATATTCTTTATTGGTAAAGGATATTGATTTGCCATCAACCTTAACTTCTCTTGATAATGTATTTATGGTTATATCACCCAAATCAATTATACTTGTTGTTTCAACACTTCTATTCTCTGCCCTTCTCAATAGTGCTTTTACTCGTGCCACAAGTTCTCTCGGGCTAAAAGGTTTAACAATATAATCATCCGCCCCAAGTTCAAATCCAAAGAGCTTATCGAATTCTTCTCCCCTTGCTGTTAGAAGTATGATAGGTATATCAGAACCTTTTCTTATCTCCCGACATACTGTCCAACCGTCGATTTCTGGCAACATAATATCTAGTATCACTATATCAAAATGAAAATTCTTTATTATGTTAAGTGCTTGCTTACCATCAACAGCTTCGTAGGTTTCAAAATTCTCTTTTTTGAAAGCTATTCTTATTAGCTCCCTCATCTTGGCTTCATCTTCAACGAGCAAAATCTTTTTTATTTTATCCAAGTACAGCTACCCCCTTTAATCCACACCTCTGAAGTAGTGACCTTTAGTATGTCCAGCATTTTTTATTCTTTTAATAATGTCTATATATTTCCCCTGGTCTAAATTATTATAGTTTTTATACAGTTCTACGATTTCTTTAACGGTTTTCTCGCTTTCTCTGTAAAAATCTAACCTTATTCTTTTCACACCTGTATCAACTATTTTATCCATTTCTTCTGCGACAAATAGAACATCGCTGTTAAGCAATTGGGTTTTATACTCATTGCAGAATATAGGAAATACAGCCCCCTTGGCATCCTTCAATCCATATCTTCTCTGATTCTTGCATCCTTTGCAACCCAATTCAGATGATATTGGACAATACTCCATAGTCATCAAGGGTAACTGACCATAAGCAACCAATTCCATAGAAGACCCATATGTATGGGCAATAGTTTTCAATTGCTTAAGATTCAGTTCTATAGAAGGGCATATTATCTGTGTTCCTAGCTTTAAATATACATCCATGCTTCTCATATTAAAAACATTTAGGTTATAGTTACCTACTATCTTTAGGTCAGGCTTTATATCAGCTAAACTCAACTGACTTATATTTGAAATTACTATACCATCAAGCTCGTTTTCCTCTATTACTCTAGCATATTTATTTTTTTCAATATCCTTTATGATATTGGGAAGAAAAAAATAAATATCTATATTGTTATTATGGCATAATTCTACAGCTTCATGGATTTTATCAGTAGTACCATAATATATATAATCAATACCTGCTTCTAGAGCAGGGCTTACATTATCGTAGGACATAACTGTGGCTCCAAAACAGAGTTTATTATCGTCACTTTGTTTTTTCGGTTTAAAATCTAACATAAAATCTGTTTTGCTTAAACTAGTGAATACTCTTTTATTCCTTGAGGACAATATCTCATCCATTTCCTTTAATGCTTCTCTTCTTATTTCGTTAAGAGCGCTCATGGAAACAAAAATATTATCATCCATATACACATTAATATTATTTAAAATATAGGGGGTATCTCCGGTCTTTTTTAACTGTGAAACAACTCTTTCCTCTGTTACAGCTATTTTTTCTGCTTCTTCAACTGTATACGCACTTTCAAGTTCTAAATTATGACCTTCATAATCCCATAGCTTAATAAAAATCCTTTTCCCCTTACGAATGAATATTTCTGCTTCTAAATAAATCTTTCGTCTGTTTTCATAAAAATACTCTCTATGGGCCTTTTCATGGAGAGCTTTATCATAAGTCTTATATACTGTTAAGCCTGGCACCAATTTATGGTTTATGTTAACGATTACCACATCATTACTATATTTTTCATAGGATGAAATATAAGTACCTATGCTAGTACCATCTGCAAGTATTATTTCTATGCCATCCCCTTTATCGAGGACTCCTCTTTCAACAGATATCGCAGTATTTTTTCCCTTTTGCCATAGCACTTTACCTATGAGCACTCCTCTGTTGTTAGGCTTATCTTTATTAACAAATTCATGCTTTTTTTCGTTGAATAAAAAGCCACGGGTGAAGCCTCTGTTAAATGCACTTTCCAACTCAGTCTTAACATCTTCGCTTATGTGTAGGTATTTATCTTCTTCTGCCTGATTTAGCATATCTTTATAGTGTTTTACAACTATTGCTACATATTCCGGCTTTTTCATTCTTCCTTCAATTTTCAACGACTTTACACCAGATTTGACTATTTGATCTAAGTTTTCAATAGTATTCAAATCCTTTGGGCTCAACATATAACCCCTTTTTCTTGAATCGTCTGGTTTGCCACTTTCTAAGTTAACTAGATCATATGCTTTCCTGCATGGCTGAGCACATCTGCCTCTATTGCCGCTTCTCCCTCCTATAAAGCTGCTCATGAGGCACTGTCCTGAATAACATACACATAACGCACCGTGAACAAATATTTCTATCTCTGCATCTGTATCTTCAATTAGTCTGCTCACTTCTTCAATATTCATTTCTCTGGCAAGTACAAACCTATCTGCCCCTAGTCGTCCCAAAATGACTACTCCATCTTTATTATGTATTGTCATTTGGGTACTGCAGTGAACGGGTAAGTCTGGAAAATACCTTTTTATCCAATATAATAAACCTATATCTTGTACGATTATTCCATCAACATCATTGTTATATAGGAATTTTACATACTCTAATGCATCTATTAACTCTTCATCGGTTAATAAAATGTTAATTGTCACATATACCTTTACATTTCTTATATGACAATATTTAACTGCTTTAACAATGCTGTCTTCATCAAAATTATCTGCGGAAGCTCTTGCGCTATATTTAGTACCTCCAATATAAACAGCATCTGCTCCACTCTCAACTGCTGCCATCAGAGATTCAAAGTTGCCTGCCGGGGCAAGTAGCTCTGTTTTCATGCATAACACATCCCAATAACTATCATTTGATATTAGTATTATTTTTACTTTTATTACTTTTATTATGTCTTAAAGCTTTAAGTTCATCTAATTCTTTTTTGGTCTTTAATAATTCTATCTGATTTTCAAAAACCTTATTCTGCATCTCCTTTAGAGCAGTTCTTGAAACATCTAACTCAATCTTTAAATCTTTATTCTCCTTCAGTAAAGATTTATTCTCCTTACTAATTACCCCTAGTTCAATCTGCGCTTTAGTAAGAGCATCCTGGGTAATGGTATATTTTTCTTTTAGTGCTTCCATCTCCTTTTTCAGCTTTTCCAATTCTTCTATTGGTGCAGCAATTTCCTCTTTCAGCTTATTATTTTCATCAAGCAGCATACTGGCCTCTTCTTGTGATTTATAAAGAAAATCAGCCATGTTTAAAGCAGTAAGAACACCTATCATAGTAGTGCTGTATTTGTTATTCTTACTTCCAATCTCCCTCATGGTTTCATCCACTTTTTCGGCAATATATTTTATATAATCTTCAGATCTTTCTCCAACAATTGTATACTCGCTGCCGTAGATATTCACTACAACTTTTTTCTTGGTATTCATATAACACAACTCCTGTCTTTTAAGAGTCATTGCAGTTTTTATATATATTCTTTATAAAAAATCTATTTCCTTCAAATTAAAGATATTTAATATACATCAAAGTTTTTAAGCTTCCTAAAACTTATTACAACAGCCAGAGTTATGAATAGCATTTCATAGCTGAAAATAATGATTATATATTTAAATGACAAAAGGGGTTTTATAAATATATAGTTACCTAATACCAATGCAAAGATATAACCTATTAGTAAGCCCAAAACCAATGGTATAATCTCAAAAAGACATAGTCTATTAAATAATCTTATTTTGATTTTGTCATCACTTATACCGAAGGTTTTCAATATCACCAATCTGTCCCTTGACATATCTAAATAATTATCAAGTCCAAAAACCAAAGTAGCAGTTCCTAACAAAGTAGCTATAAGTATTATTGCACATACAGTAAAAAGATTATCATCTAACCAATTGTCTATAAATGTAAGCTGTTTATACTCAGAGATTTCTTTTATGTTATTTTTATGTTTATCATACATTATTTTTATCGCTTTTTCTTTTACATCATTTTTTAAGTGTTGTGGTACAACTATTGATAAAAATTTTTCCTTATAATTGCTGGCAGAAAATAAATTATAAGGTATAAAACATTGAGATTCTTGGTTATAAAAAGGATCTTTCACAACTCCTATAATAGTAAAACTCCTCAAATTGTCCTTAACATATACATCTACCCTTTTATTAAGAACATCTCTTGTATTATAAAGATCAAGAGCTGCTTTTTCGTTTATAACCATAACCGGATTAGCATGCTCAATATCCTCTTCATCTACTAAACGCCCGTAAAGTATCGTTTTATTTTCAATACTCCAATATAAACTATTTATACCTATAGCTTTGATATATATGGTTTTCATGTCTGTTGATAATGAAACATCCATTTCAGAAGAAACTATTATATCGTCATCAAGCATGAGCTTCTCCTTTAATTCTGTTAGTTCACCCCAGTCAGCCATGGCATAAGATGATACTGATATGATGCTCTTATCCCTTGAAACATAATTTGAAGTAGCACATTCGGCTCCTCCTTGATATATGGATAAACCCAATGTCATCAACCCAACAGTAAGTATTAATCCTATTGAAGATAAAAGCAAAGGAATTATATGATATATATTTCTTTTCATATGCATACCTCTCATAGATTAACAATTCTACCAACAAAAGATATATTATCTAATTCATTTGCTAGTATAATAATTGTTGTATTATCATGAGCAAGCTTCATCATTAATTTATATACTTCAACAACCTCATAGGGCCTTAAATACGTAAAAATATCATCAATCAGTAATAGCAAAGGTTTATTTATCAAGGCTCTACCGAAAGATACTAATACCTTTTCCAAATTATTAAGCTGTTCTATTCTAAAATGGCTCTTTTCCTCCATACCTAATTCCTTTAATATTTTCATACCCATTTTGTAAGCTTTCTTACGCGAATGTATATAATCCGCCCATAGGGTTACATTTTTTAAAACACATAAATTATCAAATAGCCTGGGACTATTAAATACATAGCCTATCTTATCTCTTCTTATAGCTTCCAATCTGCTTGTTTCTAATAAGCTTGTGTCTTCATAATCAAAAATGTACCTGCCTTTTGCCGGCTTCTTTATACAACCAAATATCTTAAATAATTCCTGCTCCTCTTCTGTGCTCAATCCGGTTATACCAACTATCTCATTTCTTTTTACAATAATATTAAAATTCTCCGGCCGTTGTCCCATGTTGAGATTTTCAGCCCAGATCATGATGTTTTCTACTTCTTTCATCTGATTTCATACCTCCACAAGCGGAAGGAATTCTTATCCCGCATCTTTTCGGAAGGATTAACTATGTATTGATCACCTTGTATAAGGCCTTTAGTTATTTCTACATCAAAATCATTTTTTATACCGGTTTCAACATATGTTCTGGTTGCAATACCGTCCTTTACCACATATACAAATTCATTGTCCTTCCTATCTGTAACGATAGCCCTATAATCAACACTGACAGCATTTTCTCTGATATTAAATATGAGTTTTACATTAGCCCTGTATCCAACTTTGATATTTTTATCAGGTTTATCAATTTTTACTTTGATACTAACCCCAGGTGCTTCATTTATTGACTGACTCGAAACCACCTTATCTATGCTATAAATGCTTCCATATATTTCTTCTTCAATTAATCCAGGAATTATAATTTCTGCCGCATCTCCAACTTTAAGATATGAAGCATACCTTTGTTCAACTATAATATCAATATATAATTCCGATAAATCGTATATTATTATATGAGGACCTGCTGTATTTACCTTTTCCCCTTCTCTTAAATCCAAACTGACTATTTCCCCGTTTATTCCAGCTGTATTGGTCTCTTTTCCCTTTTTATATAGTTCACTTAGTTCTAACTTCAACAACTCAATTCTTTTGGAGAGCATATCTATTTTTTGACTTTTTTTCTTATCATAATTATCCACAAATTCTTCAACCTTATCTTTCTCAAGTTCATATCTATTCTCCAAAAGTTCTAGCTCCGTCAAAGCTTTATTATATTTATATTCTTCTGTTTCTAAATCTTTTTTGGATATAAAGCCCATTTCATAAAGTTCCTTATTCACATTATAATTTTCTTCAAGATCCTTCAGGTTTTCTCTTTCTGCCATGATATCAAATTCTAGTTCTTTCACAGCTTGTTCGTTATCTCTATTTTCTTTTTCCAAGTTCATATCTTTAATATTTTCTAACTCTAGCTGTGCATCAGTTAGTTCAAGCTCTTTTCTTTTTATATCTAATATCAAATCGCTTTCATCTGTTTCAAACAATATATCACCTTTATTTACAATGCTATTCTCTTCTATAAATAATCTTTTTACGGTTTTCCCTTTTTCAACTGCTATTTCTTCCTTATTCTTGGCTGTAACAATTCCATTAACCATAATAGATTGGGCTAAGTTTTTTTTAGCTGCATAGGAAACCTGAGCTCTGTCATCTCCTATGGCCGGATTGATGGCATATAAGATAAAAGAGAGAAATAATATGCTTATTATTGTCAATACATACTTTAAATAAGTATTAAACTTCATTATACATAACCTCCGTTCAGTATCATCGAATCACTGATATAGCCAACATCTAACTTTTCTAGCATCATTGATGTTTATTATATCTGGCATTTTCTCTCTACAAATTGGTTTTGCTTTGGAGCAACGATTATGAAATCTGCAGCCTAAAGGATAGTCATATATGCTTGGTACATATCCGGGTATGGAAAATAATTGTTCCTGGGTTGTGTCAATCCTAGGTATACAATTGATAAGCCCAACGGTATATGGATGAAGAGGCTCTTCAAAAAGCATATCTACGGGAGATTCCTCCATAACCTTGCCGCAATACATTACCACCACATTGTCTGCATACTGAGCTACTAAACCTAAGTCATGTGTAATGAGTAAAATTGACATTCCCATTCTGTTTTTCATTTCTTGCAGAGTGTTCATTATATCTGCCTGTAAAGATACATCTAATGAAGTAGTAGGCTCATCTGCTATCAGCAGCCTTGGCTGACAGCTTAATGCCATAGCAATCATTATCCTTTGTCTCATTCCGCCACTGAAAGAAGCAGGTAGATTCCCATACCTTCGATCCGCATCCGGTATCTCAACTTCCCTCATTAGATTTAATGCTATTTGTTTACTCTCTTTTCGTGAAGCTATTTTATGAATTAATAGACTCTCCCTGATTTGTTCTCCAACAGAGATGCCGGGATTTAAAGATGTTATAGGATCCTGATAAATCATAGCAATATCTTTCCCTCTAATTCTTGAAAGTCTTTTCTCTTTCATTTTTAATATTTCTTGTCCATCGAATAATATTTCTCCTCCCTCAACCCTTCCTCCTTCATATGCTATTAACCCCATTATAGAAAGAGCGGTAACGCTCTTCCCACTGCCCGACTCACCAACTAAAGCAATTATTTTTTTATGAGAAACCTCAAAACTAACACCATCAACAGCTTTTATAGATTTGTTTTTCCAAGGAAAAGAAACTTGTAAGTTCTCGACTTTAAGTAAAGGATTCATTTGTTACTTCCTCCTGCAAAAGAATCTATTAAGGTATCTAAGAGCATTTGACCCACTTGCTTAAGCCTATGAGTATCTATTTTTTCAATAGTGTCTTTGGGTGTAAATGCAATTTCGTCAGATATAAAGCTATCTATTAACAAGGGTTGACTATCAGAGCTTGTAAAATCTATTGCAGCAGGACTATACAAAGTACCATAAACTAAATCTAAATCATTTCTTTTTGCGTTCTTCTTTAATAGTTTTATAAAATCCTGCTCTTCCTTGCTCTTAGGAAAAACCTTCGAATTGTCTATCATCAGCTTGTCCGAGTCTTTATATCCTAGATTCATCAAATCGATATAAAAAATATTATAATTACTATTTATTAGATACTTATAAAAGAATGATTTGGACCCTCTATCATCAGTCATATTACCATCCCAAAAAACAAAGATGATATCTCTGTCAGGTTTTATTCCACTTTGGGTCATAGTCCTTGCTATTTCCAGTGATATTGCTGCGCTTGAAGCTCTTCCTGCAGAAGGATACTTTTCATCTAAGTCGTAACCTATACCATCTAAATTGCTACCAATTATTACAAAATCATTTTTTCTGGTTTTATCTGTTCCAGGGATATATGCCATAACGCTTCTGCCTATTACATCATTCATTTTCTCAGTATTTACAGATATTCTCAATTTACACTTACCCATACGCAGCAATTCATCCCCTGCTTCTGATGATAAGGAAATAGTTACTGTATCTTCAAGGTATTTATTTATTATATCATTCTTGTATCTTTCTTCCTTTGGCTCCCACTGTTCTATATAAATAACTGCTTTAGGTTTCACAAAATTATTTATGTACCCGTTAAGGGAAGTAAAGTCATAGTTTCTCATTGTTCTTGCATCTATAACAAGAGCCTTTTCTCTATAATAATCAGGTTCAATAATTATCTCTCTCCATGCTTTTCTATCTGTTTCAATAACTTCAACATCTAGCATTCCGTCATAGTTAAAACTAGAAGTAATCAAATAATCTTCTCTAAATTTCAGCTGCTTTTCTGAAGATGTTCTTGTATCAATCATGCTTAATTCAGCATATTTGATATTAAAAACTTCTTGTATAACATTTTCTAGAATATAATCTCCTTCGTAAGCTTTAACTCCATATTCCTTAAGCTTGCCGGCTATGTATTGTGATGGATTATAGTCTTCATCTTGAAAACCTGTCAAACGTCCCTGGAATCTATCATCAGTTAGTTCTTCAGCTATTTTGAGAGCGTTATTTTCATTAAAACCATAGGAGCTTTCATATTTAGGATAAAATATTATCATCAATACTAGTCCATAAAATCCAGCTTTATAGAGTAAACTTTTTTTATAATTCTTGTAATTCTTTATCTCATGAATAAATCTAAATGGCGATAAAAATGAAGGTATGGCTCGAATTAATGTTATTACTCTTGAATTTTCTTTTTCAAATTCTATTTTTAGACCTTCTCCTAATGTATTAAAACCGATTATAGAAAGGGCGAAGGCTATTGCAGGGTATATAGCAAGATAACTATAGTCACCCCTGTAGAAATATTTTGATAAGGAAAGCATGGAAGACCAGTCAAATTCTATTGGTACTCTTATTTCTCCAGACGGGCTCTCATATCCGCCACTTAAAAGTAAGCCAAAAACTCCTAGCTGAGAAAGAGATAAAAGCACCATTGCAGTTTCTAGACAGAATAACACAATCATGGATGGAATAAGATGGGGCAAAATGTTCTGTACTGTTATTTCTAACTTATTTTTCCCAATAGCAATTTCACCTTCAATGAAGTCTTGTATGAGTATTTCATCTATTTTTGCCTTCAACATATGTGCTAATCTACTCCATCCAAGAGCTGAAAGCAGGAATATATTTACATATGTCGCATCTTCAAATATATCTTGAAAGAGAGCAATCTTTGATAATACAATTACTGCAATTATCAATGGAAAGGCACTGAACATGGTGTTAAAAAAGTTAATAAATCCATTAGTAAACTTGACCTTATATGCAGCGGCAATGGATAAGGGCAATGCAATTATGAGTCTTATTATGGCTACAGTCAGCGAGGAAAAAATAGTAAGCTTACTACCATATATTATTAGGCTCTTTAAATCCCTTCCCCTATGATCTGTCCCCAAAGGATATTCATCATTAGGCGGTATAGGCGGTATAATTAAAGTACTATTTCCATTTTCATATACATATTGGGTTCTTTCTCTTCCATAAGGATCTGCTTCTGAAAAATATTCAGGATACAAGCACATTCCAAAAATGAATATTAATATAATACTTCCAATGAGAAGGGGCATATTGATTTTTTTCATATTGCCTCCCTCCTGTTAGATTTATTAACAACAGCACTTACAACATGAAACAACCCATTTAAAATGAAATAAAAGCTTCCTATAAAAACAATAATAATTGCAGAACTTCTCCCATCACCCATTGTAATATGATTCATTAAGGATGTTGTGAGACCAGGATAGGAAAACATATATTCAACTATTAGAGTATTGCTTATAATTATTGATGTAATACTGGGTAATCCTTCAACAATACCTCTTATTGCATTTCTCATTACATGATTCCATAGTA
>Ga0134091_1002363_pt1 | contig 12988 bp, 15 predicted proteins | sample 2_5taG_FD_94451 | JGI IMG/M metagenome (GOLD analysis project Ga0134091, IMG submission 94451) | Switchgrass degrading microbial communities from high solid loading bioreactors in New Hampshire, USA - 2_5_20_6_A2 metaG | ecosystem: Engineered > Bioreactor > Semi-continuous > Anaerobic >...
GATAAATCAGGCGTAGGGAAGAGCACTATATCAGAAATAGAAACTGGTAAAGTGAAAAACCCAAAAAGCGAAACATTATCTAAATTGGCTAAAGCTTTAAACGTGACTGTAGATAGCTTGTTAACTGAAAAAATGGGATGAACAATATAATCAAGATGGAGAATTAGCCGAAAAAGTAAAATTATAGGTATATATTATTTTAAATTTCCTATTGACATACCGTTTAATGTACGGTATAATATATTTAAGAAGTTAAGAAATAATTAAAAAATATATAGGAGGTATTTAAAATGACAATACAAGAAGTTATTAAAAATTTAGTGGGATTGGAGGTTACAGATGACTTTGAAAATGATGTTATATGTGCATTTGAAGACTATGAATATGAAGGCGAAACACATGTAATTGTTAGTAAAGATGAAAGTAATTATAACGTAGATTATCAGGCTTATATAGACCATGCAGATGCACCTATAATATGTATAAAAATAGAAGGTAATAAAATCATAGATGCATGGGAAGCGTAATTCAATAAAAAAAAGAGGAAAGAACAATGGCTAGGATATATACAGAGATAAGGATATCACATAAGACAATAGAAGAGAAGCAAGAATATGAGGAAGCTTTAGATAAAGCTTTAAAAAAGCATGGTTACAAAACTAGGACAGAATTTATCCAAGAGAAAATAAGAGAATTAATAAAAAGTGGTTAAAGTGAAGTGGCTCTTTAACAGTCAGAACGTTAAGAAAAAGAAAGCAATTCATCTCCCACCTGAAGAGGTGGGAGTCTTCTTGCTTATTTACATAAATCTATTAATTCTATTTCTGTATCAGCTTTTCTCCTTGAGATTTTTCTATAATCCTTATAATCCGTTATTAATTGATTAATCTCACGAGTTATTAAGTTTTCAGGATCTTCTATTCCATCAGTTAGATATTCATCCAGAGATAGAACTTCTCCATCGATATCGCCTTCAAGCTTTAAATTATATAATATTCCATACCCTTGCCTTATTCTTTTCTTATCTAGCGCTAATACAAGATTTTTAAATACATCATAACTAACTATATCAGTATCTTTAAAAGTGTATTTTAGAACTTCTACAATCCCACTGGAATCCATTTCTCTTATGTCACACATATAGCAGTCTTGCAACTCCAATTTATTGTAATTATCTATAGTTAATCTAATTTCTTTATAAGCAATAGTCCATAGCTTCATCATTTGAATGTCCATAACGGAATAAAAATTATAAGACTGTCTTTTATTGCTCCATTCTCCCGGGATATCTTTAATAAATAAACTTTCGTCATATTCTAAACTAAAAAACATACAGTGGAAGTGAGGATGATAAGTATCTTCTTTAGAGTTATAAGTTATCTCTAAAACTTTTAAGGCTCCTTGGAATTCCATCAACCTATCATTAAAGCCTTTAGTATTACTGTTTAAAGAATAACTGTAAGCTCCAAATAGTTTTCTAAAGGCTTTATTCATCCTCTCTATAGTTCGTTTCAATTCTTCTCCAGGAACATTTGGAACTGTAAGTGTAACTAGATAAGGGTAATATCCTTGTAACAATAAATCATTTAATGGCTTTTTAAGATTATGAATTGCTCCTGCTAAATCCCATTTTCTGCAGTTAGGACAAAATCTGTTATTCATGCATCTATTTACTCTTTGGAGGTCCATTAATTTATTTTTCTTATATACATCCCATTGCCATAAATTTAAACAGCTATTAATCCTATCTGCTCTATTTTTTAATCGGTTTGAATATGCCCTCAAGCTATTTTTTAAATCCTCACTCATAACTCTATACCAATAAGCATATTTACGATTATAATTAAATTTTCTTCTCTGCATTTCCTCTAAAACTTCATTTTCAAAATTCATACATTCTCAACCCCCTATTTTAAGCCATTCTTACACTTGTTTGTATAAGTATCGAGATATATAGTGCGCCGAGGCTGAAACCATTCCTTTATTTTGCGCTGACGCGAAAATTTTCAGCCTCGGCGCACTATTTTTGCGATGTCTTTTACAAAATTGTAATCTTGGCTAAAATAAGGACTTTGAAAACGCACGGGCTTATTGTGAGTTCCATCAATCATAATAAATCCATCACCAGGGGCAGAACTATTAAGCTCCAAGCTATTAAACTCCGAGCCAAATACCATAGAGTACCCTGTTTTAGACATTTCACCTAGTGCTACCCTTAACCCTAGCTGGTCTCTTATAGATGTTTTTATTACATCGGCATCAGGTCTTTGAGTTGCTAGTATCATAAATACACCTGCTTGACGACCTTTCATTATGATTTCACTCATATAATCATTGATTTCCTTAGCAACCTTTTTATCTACTGAAGCCATGAAAGCAGCGATTTCATCAAAAATTATAACTATAGGCTTATATCCATAGTCCTTATAATCCTTGCCAAATCCATAATTAATTAGGTTTTTAAATTGTATATACCTCTCATTCATTTTTTCACAAGTTTCTCTCAATAATCTAGCAATATCATTAGGAGAACTGGCCACATTCTCCTTAAAGATTCGTTCTAAAAATGATAAATCTGACATCTTAGGATCTATTATTTTTATATCTGCCTTTAAAAGTACAAACATCTTAATCAAATATGCTAAGAAATAAGTTTTCCCTTTGCCTGTAACCCCACAAACTAGCCCGTGAGGACATTTTCTAAAATTCCAATATATTTTATTGTTTATAGGAATTAAATCTTTTTCTAAACGCTCAACCTCACCTACATTAAATCTTTCAGTTGATGTTCTATCAAGTTTATAAAGTATAAATCCGTCCCCTTGCTCTTTAGATATGCATTCCATTAAAAACAAATCCTCTAACGTAGCTTCTAAATCTAAATATTTCTCCCTTAAAAGACTCCCATCCAACTTTATACCTATATCTAAAGTTTTTTCATCAAAATCATAGTATATTGTCGGTGCATAGAGCATATCTTCGCCTAATTCAATGTATAATTTATTTAACTTTATAAGATTATATAGTTTATTCTTAATTAATCGATTAAAAGATAATTCTTTATTAGTTAAACGTTTATAAGCTATAGCTCCACCTAGTAAAACCACACAATCACATAATGCAACTGAACCAGTAATCCCAACCAATAATCCTAAAGAACCTACTATAGCCAATGAATAATTAATTTTTTTCTGCCGTGGACTTATATCAACAAATTCATATTTTTTTATACTCTTTTCATTACTTTTCTCACTAAATGGATATAAGCATTTAATCTTAGCTTTCATACGTTCCAAATTTATAGAATTATATTTATTTATTATCTCTCCCACTTTAATTCTCTCCTAAAATTACTTAGGGAAGTTTAACTTCCCTTAATTATCTATATTATTATCTGGGACAAGCTCAAATATTTCACCTAATCTAAGTCCAAAATTACTTTGAACTAATTCGATTCTTACTGTAACTTGTTGCTGAAGGTTTAATTCAAATTTCTGTGCTAAATCCCTGTCTTTAGTATTGAATGTTAAAGTCTTTCTCCTTTTATTTAGTAATGCACTCATGGTAATGTTTGCTCCGAATCCATTCTTACCCTCATAACTTTGAACATCTTCCACTATTCCTATAATTATTATTGGCATACTACGTCCCCCTTATAATTTAATAATTTTTAATAATTTATTTCTCAATACACACTCTCGGCTGGGAACCGAATGCTTTAGTTTGTTTTAAGACGTGAATTTCTAAAAGAGATGCTTTGATTTTCTTTAATATATCTTATGCTGTAATATTAAAAAAGTTTCCAGTTTTTATATTTTTTCTATAGTAATTAACAATTAAATAAATGTGAGAGAGTATACTATTAAATATAATTAATTCTTCTCTTATAGTTCTTCGTCTAGCACCAATGTCATGTACTAGCACTTACTACTGTCATTTCTAATGCGACATAAATGCATTTTTAATGCGACATAAATGTTTTTTCCTTCAAAGCAACTAACATAAATTGTAAAATAACCTGTGGATAACTTTCTATTATTACTTAAAATAATAAAAAGTAGCATTAAACATTATACAATAATCAATATTATATAGTCTTTAATACTACTTTACTAAAATTACCATTTAATTTTTTACATGAGAAATAAACCTAGGTATTTATTTTTTTAAAAAATGTGATATAATATAACTAGGTTAAATATTTGGTGAATATTTATTTGTGTGAACTTACAGAATCCCTAAATTCTGTAGGTTCTTTTTCTTTTGTTAAGCTTAAAAATAAGCTAAGGTTGGTATAAGAGGTCGGGGTTATAATCCATTTCTCCAAGGAGCATGGCTTCAAGGTTCTTATAGTTATAATTATCTCTTTGGTCATAATCATTGAAGTCTGGTCTTTCTTGTTTTTTATAATTATTCTTATGCTCTTTATATACGTTTTTAGCCTTGTTTACTGTTTCTTTAACACGTTCTACTGCTTTTTCAACCTTTTCTATTACTTGCTGTGATTTCTTTTGTAATAGAGTATACATATTGCTTCTAGAACCACGTCTACGCTTTATAATTAAGCCTGTTTCAATTAGTTCTTTTATATACCTATTTATGGTTCTACAACTTCTCCCCAGTGCAGTAGCTAAATATTTAATAGAAGGGAAGCAAGTTGTTTTTTCTCCGTAGCAAAGGGAAAGCAATAGATTATAACATCTATATGCTCCATCGGTTATTCTTAAGTTGGTTATTAAGTTATTATCTATAAGAGTGTAGTTTATCATTATCTGTACCTCCTCAATGCATGTTCACCTCTTTATAATTAGGTTATCCATTTTATTAAAATTCATAAAAATCATTATAAATTTTAATAAAATGATTTATCAGTCAACATAGCTTACGCTATATTTACTCTAACTGGGTGTAACCCCACACCCTCTATTCCCTCTGCAAATGCTTCAGGAAATACTTTTCTTATTATTTACCTCTTCCAAGTACCATATATCATTGACTGTTTTATTCAGTTTTTCTGCAACACATAAACATTTTTTTAGAGATGGTGTAGCCGAACCTAATTCCCATGGATAATATGTCTTTATATTAATTCCTAACATATCTGCAAACTCTTTTGGCTCCATGGCATACTCTCTCATTCGTATATCTCTTAATCGATTTTTTACTTCCATAACATCACCCCTAATAATATTATATTCGAGGTTGATATTATTTTTCCTTTTATTTATAAACATTTTATTTAAAATCTAAAATTCTCTTATGATATTCATAATTTTCTGTAATGCTTTCTCTGTTGCTGGTCCGTATATACCATCTTCAGTAAGTGGTGCTTTTGTTTGAGTAATCTTGTTATGCCACTTCTGAAACTCTAGACAGTAATTAACAGTATATTTATTCTGTTTAGCTTCAGTTTCTGCTTTAATAGTTTGTCCAGTTATTCCCTCTGCTATTGCTCTGGCAATATTACTAACTCCAACTTTTCTGTACAAGGCTGCATCCACATTGCTGTCTACAAAACATACTTCTATTATATTAGCTGGCATTTTAGTATTTCTTAATTCATAAAGTCCTCTAGTATCTACCTTAGCTCCTCGGTTAATAAAACCTAACTCCGCTATTTTTCTTGCTATTTTTTCAGCCTTACTCTTTCCCTTAGAACTTCCATTATAATATAAAACTTCTGTACCTCTACCGCCTCCAGCATTAAAATGAATAGAGCAAAAATAGTCTGCTCCCCAGCTGTTAGCTTTAGATACTCCAAGGGCTAAATCTTCCGCACTTGTAGATGTTTTATTAGGTGTTACATCCAATACCTCATGTCCAAGCTTTTTAAGATATTCTATAACCTTAGCATAAACCTTTCTATCTTCTGCAACTTCATTTAATACTCCTGAAGCTCCTGGTACTCCATAATTGTGACCTCCACGAATTGCTATTTTCATGGACTATTCCTCCTTTATCTCTTTTTTATTGCCATCTTTAAGTTGCACTAAAACATCTTTTAGTTGCTGCGGAAATGGTACTCCTAATCTAACTGCATTTTCTAAGATAGAAAGTCCTTCTATTCCAATGTAAAACCATATAACTAGCGTCCTAAATACCCAGCCTTGTCCGATTAATCTATCTAACATTACCGCTAGTATAAGTATTATTAAAATAGTAAATTTCTTTTTAAGCCCATTAAAGCCTATTTCTGAGCTAAGGTTTTTCTCTTTAGTTCCACACATTAACCCAGTGATGTAGTCCATTACCATAAAAAGAAATAATGCTTTTAATCCTATTTCCCAACTCCCAAAGCACCATGTGAAGAATGTCCCTACTCCTGCCGCAACGGTACTTATTAATTTATCCCATGTTAATTCTTTCATTTTTTCACCATTCTTTCCTTTTAGTTTTTAGTTTTTATAAAAATAAAAAACTATAAGTCATATAGTTAACTAATTCTAATTCGTACTGTCCATTATTTTCTTCTGTAATAAGACAGGACTTGCAGCTGTCTAAAACTACAAGTCCATTATTATTAAAATTTGTTTCGTTACTGTCATATAAATTAATTAGTTTTATCACCTCCTATTAATGACGTAAAAAATACACCTTCTTAGGTGTTTACTCTACTGGTATATATATTCCGATTTCATAGGCTAGTTTAAGTTCGGCAAGTTTATTTTTCCATTCTTCACTGTTAACTACTTCATCTACTTTCGCCTTTACATAATTATTAAACCCTTCTGTTGTTTTATCCGGCACCTCTGAAAAATTAAATGTTGGGAAAGGAATTTCAGTAAGATAAATTCTCTTAGGACTTACCATTATTTCTTCTCCTGTTTCCTCGTCTATCATAGGTTCTACTTCTTCTTCAATATAAACTTTAATATAGCCTACTACTTTTAATGGATTTGTGTCATATGCACTTGACACAGTTGCTTTGTAATCATAATAAAACATAATATCTACCTCCATATATTTAATTTTTAATCTAATCTTGTTACTTCTGCTGTTCCTATTAGTTCTATTTTATTTTCTTTTTCTGTAGTAATAAATTCGCAATCTTGAACAGTTCTAGTGTAATAACCATTTGAATACAATTTAGCCTGTCCGGTAATTGTATATCTGTTGTTTGGAAGAATATAGCCAGTTTGAATTATAGGATTTTTAAACTGTTCAGCAAGTTCGTTATAATACTCATTGCTAGTGTCTATAGTATTTCTACCTCTTAGTAATATTTCTGCTTCTTCATCTGTAAATGTCTTATTGTTGAAGAAGTAGAAATTATCTAGGAAAGCATCTGCTTTTAAGCCTCCGCCTTGATGTTTTAATAAAAACAAGTTATATGTGCCACTTTCGAATTTACCAACAGATGTTTCTATTTTCTCTACGGTATCGTTATTATATAACTTTCTAAAGATTATCTTATAGCCATCATAAGTTAACATTAAGTTTGTTATTTTGTATTTGCTCGTATTCTGAGAAAACCCATCTCCTGTAGGTTTAGCACTATCACTTCCAGTTTTAAAATACGATATTATTTTTGAAGTGGTATTTCTTATATCAATTCTACTGTTGTCGTTTTTGTATAACATCATTAATATTTTTACAGTTTCACTAGCATTGAATTGAGATAAAGCAACACCTTTCAACAATATACTCCACGTATCACCTAACTCTACTGGAATTGGTGGTATAATATCTGGTGTTCTAGTTAGTTTAACTTTGATGTTTACATAATCTAAGTTTACTTCTGATGGTATAGAACCGTTGGATTTATAGATAGAATAAACTATAAAGTAAAGTTTATTTACAGTTCCCATAACCCAAGCACAATCTGGTTGGTTACCTAATGGTCTAGTTAATTTAGATATAGTAGAAGTATTGCTTATTTGTGGATACGTGTCATATATCGACGCTGAACCCTGCCAATTCGCGAGTTTTACACCATACCCTAACTCATTTCCATTAGCACCACTACCCATTGCCCATACATTAGCTTCTATACTCTTTAATGCACTCTTTAAAGCACTATTACTTCCACCATACAAATTATTAGCTATAGGTGTTAAATCACACTCTATAAGGAAAGCTGATGCTTTATTATCAGTTGTTACACTTATCTCTGCTGATTCGTTAGTGAAGTAATTATACCCTGTAGTGTCTTGTGGCTCACCTTCTATAGGTCTTTTAACTAAAACTATATTAGTAAGTCCAGCATCTCTCCTGTTATTTGAATCGGTGTAGAAATCGTAAAACTCTGATATTGCTTCTGGTATCTTTAGAGTTAGTTCTATAGATATATAATCTGTGTATATTATACTAGGTGTTACGCCATCACTAGGGTCTGTGTAAGCAGCAACATGAAAAAAACCATTATCATCTATTTTTGTTGACATATTAACAGCATTTATCGTTAGTTGCGTAATTACTGAATTAGAATGATTAACATTATACGCCCATTTTGTACCATCTGTGTACCACAATGCTAAATATGCTTTATTTCCACTAGGACACGAACCATATCCATACCAATTACATTTAATATTTTTAAGATTTCCTTTTAACCACTCAACTTTTTCTGCAACTGTTTCTTTAGGTATTGAGCCATATTTTCTTTCTACTATTTCTATTAAGTTGAAAGAAAATAATTGTTGAGGAATACCAGCACCAGTAGTCACAGTATAACAAGAGTTATCCAAATTTGATATTTTGTTTATGTTATGTTGTGAACTTTCTGCAAATCCAGTTCTCCAATCCCCAGTAATATCTGTAGGGGTTTTAAGCGAATCAGTACCACAAACATAAACTTTGTTAGGATTTTCTACAACACTACCACTAATCTTCCCTGCAAAATCATCTACAATCGAAATTTCACTAGTTCTAGTTAATGTCTTATCTCCCCATTGAATTGTACTTCTATCTGTAGCTAAGTTTGATGTTGTTATCTCATTCTGCTCTTTAAGTTTATCTATTATACTTTGTGAAGTTATCTCTTTCCACAAAGGGTCTGTAGGACTAGGCAAATTATCTGGGTCTACTTCTCCTTTATAAATTTTCATAGGACAATCCACTACAGAATTAGCTGTTTTAGTAAAGAAGTCAAATTCAAATTCTTGTGTATCTCCACCTACATAAAAAGACATTGCACCACCTCCTTATAGTATTGCTAAAGATAATAAACCTTCACTATTTACTTTATAACATACTTTGTTTAGTGGTGTTGCTTTAAATAAGTCAAGGTTAGTTATCTGTAAATCTGAAAGTAAATTAACTTCTTTAGTGTCCATATTATTTATAGTGATTACTGTGTCAGATGGAATAGTATTAGATGAAGTGTAGTTATAACTCTCTAGTGGGTTAATTACTACAGAATTACGTGATACAGTAATACCATTGTTATCTTTAACCATTATCTTTTGTTTATCAAGCAGATTATTAACTTTATCTTCAGTCTTAACTACATCTAAATTATTAAATTGTTCAAGTCTATCTCGCATAATTGTTAATGTATTTTGTCTTATAATCTCATTGTTTTGTCTTTCGGTTTCATTACTAATTCTTGAATTTTCAGCGCTTACTCGACTAGTTTCGGCTGCTGCTCTATTAGATTCTGCGCTAATTCTTTTGGCTTCGTTATTTTGCCTTTCGGTTTCATTTGATTTTCTTGTGTTTTCATTTGATTTTCTTGTGTTTTCATTGGAGTTTCTTATATTTTCTGCTGTAATTCTTTCAGCTTCCTCATTCTTAATTTGTTGATTTTCTGCAATTAATTTAGTAAGGGCCGTAAATTCGTTAGTGCTTTCAATAGCTGAATCATCTCTTAATGTTTTTTCAACATTTATATAGAACTTTTGTGAAGCTATTATACTTCCATCAGTTCCATAAAGTGTTAATTCGCACTCCACAAGTCCCGTAACGGCAAGTATTTGATTAGTAAGCTCTACTCTAACCTTTCCATTTGTTGCGTCAATTATTTCAGCGTCATTAAATACCCTTGTCCCATCAGGCTTTTTAGCATATATTCTTACTGTATGGTTTGTAATATCAACTGGTACACTATTGTCTATTAGCGTTATATCTACATATCTGCTTAGAGTATCAAACTGGCTAGCCAAAACAGTATTATTATAGTTTTTCTTACTAAAATCTAATACCAATTGTCTATATATTTTCAATTACAGCCACCTCCAATTTGTTTAATCCGTTAATAAAAAAAGTATTAAATATTTCTTTCTTATCCATTTGCTCCTCCTTTTTTTATTCTAAAAAAATTTTCTTTCGATTTTTAATATTTCTGCTTTTTCTTCCTCTGTTATATATCCTTTAGCTACTGCTTTATTAAGATTTTCTTCATTAAAATTAGGATTTAATCTCCAACAACTAACAAAATAATTGTATAATTTACTCATTTATTACACCTCCAATAAAGCATTAATTGCGTTTTGTGCTTCCAACAAGGAAGTTTGAAGTTCTTTTTGTTGTTCTTTTAATGCTGTATTTTCTTCCTTCAGTGATAAATTTTCACGCTTTAGTCGCTCAATTTGTTCTGTAAGTGGTGGCTCATAAGTTGGATATTCAAATACTAGTTCATTAGTTTCTAAATTTACTTTATATGACTTTGCAGTTTGAAATTCACTTTGATACTGTCCAAATTCTAATTGTATAACTCCAACAGTATCTGGATTTCTTGCCTGTAAAACATCATATATTTCAAAGTCTTGTTCTTTAGTTGTATTTGTAGCAGTTTCACTAGCTTTTTCTAAAGTTGTTAATATAACATCTCCTGTTGCTAATTCATAATAAACTTTTCTTCCGATTGACATAATATAACCTCCTTATCAACCAAATATATGTGTTTTTGAAAAAATTACATAATCCAGATAATTAAAACTACTCGCTTTTTTGCTTATTGTATAAGAAAAGGTTACGAAAGAGCTCCCCCAAGTAGGAGTATTAAAATACCACCTAGCCTCTGGTCCAATATCAGTATAAAAACCATTACTATAAACTGAATCTAAAGTAATATCTTTAAAAATTCCTGCAATATGATAAGAATCTCCCTCATAATACTCAGAACTACCTAATGCATAAGCATGCTCTACCACTTCAAATATAACAATTTTGGGTATAAAGGGTATATCTCTTATTGTATAACTAGTATCTGGGTCTAAAAAGAATTCATCAACTGTCATATAATTAACAAGGCTCCCACAGGTACCAGTAACCCCAAATATACTAACTCCACTTTTTATATTCTCTGCCTTTAAATTAGCATCACCTTTTACATACCCACTACCATTGTGATATCCCGCAGGTATAGCTTGGTTAGTTGTGCTTGGAGTAATTATTTTTGCACCATTGTTAGGCATTGTTCCAGAAACTATTCCATTTTCTGTACCTATTGTATATCCTGTTAGTACTTTATCTGCGGTGGCTGTTCCATACTCACCCCCTTCACCCAATAATTGAAAAACCGAACCAGTGTAAACTAGATGAAGTATCTGTCCAGCTTTTATGTTTCCACTAGATAAAGCATTTCCATTACTTTTTCGTATTTCTTTTATTCCTAAACAATTAATATTTAATGTTGCTGCCCCTGTATTAGCATTTTGAAACTTGATTTTCACACTTAATCCTTCTACAAGCTCTGTTATTCCTTGAATGTTTGCTGTATAAGCATTTGTCCCACTAGCTACTGCATAATCTATATGTGTCACTTTATCATTTTTGTGCAACTCAAAATCTTCCTGGCTTACCGCTCCTATCTGTTGCGGAGTTACATTATGTGGATTATTAGTATCATTTTTGTGTTCTTCAATTAAGTTCAACAAATTACCTGCTGTGCTTTCATCTAAAATATTTTTTATCCCAGCAAACCAAGCGTCAAATTCCGCTTGAAATTGTTGCTTAATTGCTTCTATATCTGTTTCTGCTTGTCCTGTTGTTGTAGTATACCAGTCCACATACTGATTGAACAGTGTTGTAGTATCTACTTGCTCTACTGTTCCATGGACAATACCGCATAGTTCTGTAGAAAGTCGTAAATCAGTTATATTCGCCTGTGTAATGCTTGTCGCGCCTGCGGATATATAGATATCAGCAAGCGCAAGCTCGTATGCGTCTGCATCTCTCTGCAGGTCTGGTGCCGTCGGTTCGCTTGCGAATGTACCTTTCTTAACTTCTAGTCTTATTTCCCTATCTACAACATCATATCTAGCGACAATACGGTCAATTCGATTAAGCACTCCATCAGCGGGTTCTATTTCAAGAATATAATCATCATCATTAATAAGAATATATCCATTAATCCATGCCTTACCTGGTCTTACAGTTATAGTCATATCATTATTAGATATAACTTGTAAGCAGTCAGAAGGATTAGGAAATATACCATTCCCAATAAAACTAGAAAAATACTCTGCAAACCTCTTTGCATCATAAATCCTATCTCCATTCACCGAATTAAAAAAACCACTTCTTATAGCCATTATCTCACCTCTCTCTTAATTACATCTATAAGGGTTGGTATGTTGTTACCGAAGACTACATTAATTTGTTTACCACTTTCCTCGTAAACTTCTTCTACCTCTGTAATTCTTGTATCTATTGTAATTCCCCATTTTTTAGAAGTGCAAGTTACTATATCGCCCAAGTCAAAATCATGTTTGTAGGTTAGATTACTTCTTAAGTTTATCTTGCTATCAAAGGTTTGTATTTCCTTATATTCAGATAGCTTACTCATCCCTCTATTTTTAAGCATTTCTCTGTATTGTTCTGATGGAATATTTGTTTCTCCTCCATCTTCATATATTGTACTTTGCAAATCTCTTGCATCTACAAACATTTCAAATCTATCTAGTCCTATACCTTGGCCTACCGTAACTAATTCCCTGGCAGAGCCTTCACCTTCTCCAGCCACTAAAACTACGTTTCTGTAATTGTTTAAGCTGTCCGTGTATTCCTGCTCTAGTATATTTTCAAATTCTTTACTAAAAATAAC
>Ga0134091_1002364_pt1 | contig 12978 bp, 18 predicted proteins | sample 2_5taG_FD_94451 | JGI IMG/M metagenome (GOLD analysis project Ga0134091, IMG submission 94451) | Switchgrass degrading microbial communities from high solid loading bioreactors in New Hampshire, USA - 2_5_20_6_A2 metaG | ecosystem: Engineered > Bioreactor > Semi-continuous > Anaerobic >...
AGCATCGGCTAGCATGGAGGAAATATCAGCTTCATCTGAAGAGCAATTGGCTTCGATGGAGACCATTGCCCAATCTGCAAGCCAATTAGAATATGTGGCACAGGAACTCCTCGGTGAAGTTAACAAGTTTAAACTACAATGACCATTAAGGAAATATGAGATAAGCAAACTGAGAGGCAGTTGATGATTCAACTGCCTTTTTTAGCGTTTAATATATAAATAATCTTAGCTATTTTAAAAGTTAAATTAATAATAAATAATCATATAATGGAGATACTGGAGTTATAGCTGTAGTTTATTGCTCAAAAGTTGACGACTCATATCAAAATTAATAAAATTTCTGAAAGTATTGTAAAAACATGATATAATGATATATAATTGGATACAAGTATCCAAATAGACATATTCGTGGAATATGTCTATTTGTAAATTGTAAATAAGAGGTGATGGATAATATGCTTAATCAAGAAGTAGTAAAATTGCTGAATGAGCAAATTAATAAAGAGTTTTATTCTTCATATTTATACTTACACATGGCTAATTATTATGCAGACCAAAATTTAGCTGGCTTTGAGAATTGGTTTTTCATACAAGCACAGGAAGAACGGGATCATGCTTTGCTGTTTCGGCAATACTTATTAAATAATGGGGAATCGATAATATTAACAGAGATATCTTCTCCTGATGAGAAATACAACAATTATAAAGAACCGTTGGTAAAAGCGCTAGAACATGAAAAGTATGTGACTGAATCCATAAGTAAAATATATGAAGCTGCATTGAAAGTCAAGGATTTCCGTACAATGCAGTTTCTTGACTGGTTCATTAAGGAACAAGGTGAAGAAGAAAAGAATGCAGATGAAAATGTCAAGAAATATGATTTGTTTGCAGGAGATCCGAAAGGATTATATATGTTGGATAGTGAAATGAAAACAAGGGTTTATACAGCGCCCTCTTTAGTTCTTTAATATGATATGGGGTCCGACATCTTTATTATTATTGATGTCGGATTATTTTTCTAAATATAATGAGATTGTAATTCAAATGTCATTTTCATAAGAAAGGATTGCAAAATACTATGTCAAAAATGCCTGTTTTGTTTGTTGGGCATGGGTCACCCATGAATGCAATCGAGGATAATGATTATTCAAAAGCTTGGAAAAGCATAGCAAAAAAGATACCAAAACCTGAAGTGATATTAGCTGTTTCAGCTCACTGGTATACTAATGGAACTAAAATTATGAACGAAAATAACCCAAAAACGATACATGACTTTTATGGTTTCCCAAAAAAGTTGTATGAGGTTTCTTATAACACTTCAGGGTCACCCCACATGGCAAAGGTTGCTAGGCAGTTGATTTCAAAAGAAACAGAATATGATAATTCTTGGGGTATAGATCACGGAACCTGGTCGGTATTAGTCCATATGTATCCAGATAGAGATGTGCCTGTGTTTCAAATCAGTATAGATGCTGCTGCTCCTCTGGAGGAACACTACAAAATAGGTAAGGAACTTAGAGTCTTAAGGGAAAAAGGTGTTCTCATGATTGGAAGCGGAAATGTTGTTCATAACTTAAGGTTGGTTGACTGGCATAAAGTTAACAAGGGCTTTGACTGGGCATATGAGTTTGATGATTATATTTACGAAAACATATTAAGCAGAAATCATGATAAAATCCTGAAATACAATGAGATTGGCGATATTGCAAAGCTGGCAGTGCCGACGCCGGATTATTTTTATCCTCTGCTATATATATTGGGAGCATCGGAAGAAGACGACAAAATCAGTATTTATAATAAATCCTGTGAATTAGGGTCATTGACAATGACTGCTTACCTTTGGGAATAGAAAATATCAAAGTGATTTGCAAATTTGATTTAGCTTCACAAAAGAGGAAAAAGAACGGAGGTACATTATGATATTTATATGTTATCCGAAATGCACTACCTGCCAGAAAGCCAAGAAGTGGCTGGTGACAAAGGGTATTAACTTTGAAGAAAGGAATATCAAAGAAAATAATCCTACAATGGATGAGCTGAAGGATTGGTATAAAAAGAGCGATCTGCCATTGAAGAAGTTCTTCAATACCAGCGGATTATTGTATAAACAATTGAATCTGAAGGACAAGCTTCCCGCTATGAACGAGGATGAACAATTAAGATTGATGGCATCAGATGGTATGCTTGTGAAGCGTCCAATTCTTATCAGCGATGATTTCGTTTTGGTTGGTTTTAAAGAAGCTGAATGGGAAGCTGCACTTGATATCAAATAACTGTTATCCATGATGATAGGAAAGTGATCTATAGATGTAATAAGCTGCATGTAGAGCTGGTAGGTAAATAAAGTTCCGCAGACAGTTATTGTAAAATTGTCTGTGGAACTTTATCACTGTTACTGCAACATATTTGCTTTAGTTTAAATCTATATACCGCGCTGTTATGCCTTCCAAGCTGTTGAGTTCATTGACCAATGATTCAACATCCTCCCTGCTGCCATAAGGTTGCAATATGATAATACCGTCATTTGAGCATGCATTGTCACTCACTTCATGTAATCCAAGGCGTGTTTTGATCTTACACCCGTTTTTTGTAAGTACTTCTTGAAATTTAACTGCATTGTCAATTCTGTTCTCCATTCGAACACCGACAATATAGTAGCAAGACATAAAATCACCCTCTCAGATACCCATAGGTATAATTATATTTTTATAATATTATAACAATTTGGTATTTATGGTACAAGAAGCAAACTTTGAAGATTGTTGGTTTTTATTTGTAAGTCTTTAGAAATTAAGAGATTTTTTGATTCCGGAAAGTATATTTATTTTTCTAACATCTGTACCAAATAAGAATAACTTAATCAATATGATTTAAATGTGTTGATATTTATAATAGTCATTCCGAGATGTTTGAATATATTGTATAATATTTATATATCTTCTATACATTTACTTATGAACTATAGGTAATTATTAACATGATGAGCAATTTCACAATGGATATTTTATTATGAGTTAAAGGAGGATAAGACATGAAGAAGTTGAAAATTGCAGACGGAATATATATGCTTACCATGAATGTTGAGGACATATTATTTGAGGGAATTTGGGAGCTTGCAAACGGAGTGACTCTAAATTCCTACATAGTGAGGGGAGAAAAGACTGCAATAATTGATGGTGTAATTGGTTGGGATGGAATACCTGAAACCCTTTACCAAAACTTAGAAGAAATAGGTGTTGATCCACAGAATATAGATTACTTGATTGTTAATCATATGGAGCCAGACCATTCTGGCTGGATTTCAAACTTCCGAAAAATTAAGGATGATTTTACAGTAATATGTACTGATAAAGCGGCAAAGATGGTAGCTTCCTTTTATGGTGGAGAAAATATAAGAATTGTGAAAGAAGGAGATACTCTGGACCTTGGAAAGGGTAAGGTACTGAGCTTTCATCCAGTGCCAAATGTTCACTGGCCAGATACCATGTACACCTATGAAAGAGATACAAAAACTCTATTTTCCTGCGATATGTTCGGATCATTTGGCAGAATGGGAGACCATTGTTTTGATGATGAGATGACAACAGAAGAGGTAGATTTCTTTGAATCAGAAGGAATAAGGTATTATTCCAACGTAATGACAACCTTTACACCTAGCTTGAGAAAGGCAATCGAAAAAGCAAAAACTTTGGAAATAAGCACTATAGCACCTGGCCATGGTCCGGTTTATAGAAAAAATCCTCAAAAAATCATAGATGATTATTTTAGGTTTTCCCAATACGCAGAAGGGGCAGGAAAAAACGAAGTAACTATATTGTGGGGCTCCATGTATGGAATGACTGCAAAAGCAGTTGATTATGTTGAAGGCATACTTCAAAGAGAAGGAGTTAAGTACAACAAGCTGGAAATGCCAATTGATAGTGACAGTGAAATGGTGGCAACTGTTTTTAAATCTGCAGGAATTATTATTGCAGCGCCTACTTATGAGTATAAGCTATTCCCACCAGTTGCAGCGGCCTTGGATGAAGTTGGAAGAAAGAAGATTGCAGGTAAATTAGCCTTTAGATTTGGGTCCTATGGATGGTCAGGAGGTGCAGAGAAAGAGTTGAATGAAATAATGGAAAGGAACAAAATGAACTGGAGTTTTATCCAATCAGTTGAATTTGAAGGTGCACCGAAGGAAGAGGACCTTAGAAAGATAGAAGCTGGAGTGTTGGAGCTTATAGGAAAGATGAAGGAGAAGATAGTAGAATAATTTTCTCCATTAGGAGGAATACAGTATGCGCTACATAATTCAAACCACAAAACCACAGCAGTTCATCGACATAACCAATATGGTGGGCGAAGAAGTAAAAAACAGCAATGTACGTGATGGTATTGCAGTCATATATGTGCCTCATACAACAGCCGGAATCACTATTAACGAAAATGCTGATCCTGATGTTGTGCGGGATATGATTACTGCATTGGACAAAACATATCCTGTACATGGAGAATATTTTCATTATGAAGGAAACTCTCATGCTCATATAAAAGCATCTCTCATGGGATCTTCTTGTACAGTGATAATTCAGGAAGGAAAGCTTCTGCTTGGTACATGGCAGGGAATATACTTCTGTGAATTTGATGGGCCTAGAAACAGGGAGTTCTACGTGAAGATCATTAGAGACTAATTCTACTATATAGAAAATAAAGCCGGTTTCAAGATATAGAGCTCGAAACCGGTTTTATTTAGATGGTTTTACTCTTCATAGATCATTTTTCGAGTCATTCCACCATCCACAATAAGGTTAATGCCTGTGATGAAATCATTTTCTTTCGATGTTAAGTAAATACAAGCTCTGGCAATATCCTCCGGTTTTCCTACTCGTCTGGACAGATGTTGTTCATGGTCAATTGATCGTAATTGCGTATAATTACCTGTTTCAATCCAACCTGGGGAAATGCAATTAACCGTAATTTTATATTTACTCAAGGAAGCTGCCAGAGCATGGGTAAGAGCAACAATTCCACCTTTGGTAGCAGCATAGGCCTCGGAATTGGGCTCAGACATAAGTGCTCTTGTGGAGGCAATATTGACAATAGAACCACCATCTTTATTCTGACGCATATATTTTGCTGCTTCACGTGAGCCTAAGAAAACGCTTCTTAAATTCGTGTTTATCAGGTCATCCCATTCTTCTACGGTTAAATCATATGGTGATTTAAATAACACTTTTCCAGCATTATTGATTAAAATATCGATTCGATAGTATGTTTGAAAGGATATTTCCATTAAATGGACAATATCTATTTCTTTTCGAACATCGGTCTGTACGAAAATGGCTTTTCCTAACTTTTCTTTAATCAGAGAAACTGTTTCTGTTCCAGCTTGTTCATCCATATCGGCTACAACAATGTTGGCTCCTTGCATGGCATAATGTAGAGCAATTCCCTTACCGATTCCATTTGCAGCTCCAGTTATAATTACTGTTCTACCGGAAAAACCCAAAGTAACCACATCCTTATGAATATATTTGTTAATATTTAAGATAACACAAAAATAAGAGTTATAGTATGATTATTCATTAGCAGGTAAAACTGCCGTAAATAAAGAATGGTAGTTGAAGTAAACGATGTTCTTCATTTGACTGAAATAGAAGAAGATAATCTGGTATATGCACTGGTAAAATCATATACCCAAAGTGAAGCTTCCATGATGATGGTGAATATATGAGAAAGCAATTCGGGAGCAATCAAAAAAGTTGCTCCTATTTAATTATTGGGATTTTAAAATCTTCATTTACCAATGGTTGTGATTATGATGGATTGAAAGATACCATATTGGAAGCATGTCACATATTGCTATGTAGGAAATATATTGTTATTGAACAAGCTTATTAAATTATATGAAAGGAAGTGTTTTTATGTCAGTAATCAATGTGACACCACTTATGGATATTACAGAACTAATACTCTCAGACAATGTAAATGAAGGAGATGTACTCCTTTTGGAAGAGGGCATATATTTTCAAAGTGTTGCCGTTTTAAAAAACTATATTAGAATTGTTGCTAAGGGGCCAGGAGTCATCTTTGATGGTAGAAGTATCCTCCTTGATGCCTTCATACTGCCTGATGTAGTTGGAGTAGGGATAGAAGGTATCAACATAAGACATTATAGAGCTAGTGGCATATTAGTTGAATTTGGGTTTGGACATAGAATAATAAATAACAGAATTCATAATATGTTAGAACATGGAGTGGAAATAGTAAGTTCCAGGGATAATCTAATCTGGAGAAATGAAATTAGTTATTGTTACGATGGCATATTATTAATTGGAGGTAGCACAAATAATCGTGTTGTTGAGAATGTAGTTAGCAGATGTTATGGAGATGGGTTTGAATCCTTTTTATCACAAGATAGCAACAATGGCTTCATATCCAACAAATCCATAAGAAACAGGAACAATGGCTTAGAGATGTACGGCAGCAACAATCTGGCGTTTAATAATTTATTGATAGATAATGGTCTAGGGGTGATAGTAAGTCAAGAAAGAGACTCTGTGTTTATTGGAAATAAGGTTAAAGGTACTATATTTGGTACCCATATTATTTTTGAGGAATATACCAATTATTTTGCAGGTGGAAACAATGTAGTATGCAATCGTGAAGAAGGCATAGAGAATAATAACGGACAATTTGGAGTGTTCATAGATAATGAAATATCATATAATGGAGATTCTGGAATTTTGCTTGGTGAAGAATCTACAGGAAATCTTGTAATGAATAATAAGCTGGTATGCAATGTTCTGGAGAATATAATCGACATAGGTTCCAACAACAATATTATAAATAATATTGAAAAAACATGTGAGCTTTGTGAATCACCAAGTGCTGTTTGTGAAGGTTATTCTGATGAAGAAGATAATAATATCCATGAATCAAAGGCAGGTGTCAATTAATGGATGCGAAAATGAAAATAGAAAACGAAATAACCAGGAAGAAAAAAGTAATCGAAGATTGTGAAAATATGATGGACAGAGTTCCGAAACATTTAAGAACTAGCCAGGAAACTGCTCTGGAAATTTACAGGAGAGAATTAGAATCCCTTGAACAGGAATTAGCAAAGCTGTAAAATATGGATTTAATGAATAATTTGAAATAGCTATGTTTATGGAGTTGCCAAGCCTTAGTTTATTATGGCTTGGTTTTTAAGCATTTTGTCAGCAAAGAAATTATTGCATTGGAAGATGGTTATATTAGATTTGCTCCATGATTGCTTAATTATTTTCAATCAGTTTCTTTGGTGTTCTATCTGATCTTCTAAATTAACTGTGTGTATTGGTAAAAATGTAGTGTGAAGACTGAGTCGTTTAGACATCAGCATCAACATAAATAGGATATAGTTACAAATTCCAAAGAAATCGGTGAACCTTTTAAGGTGAGATCCTTTGTGTTTAAAGTAAGCAAACCTTGATATACTGTATAATTGTAAGAAGGTTGAATAACAGCATTTATAAAAAGGTTGTGATAGGAAACTTTTTTAGGATTGAGTATGCCTTTATATCCATACATTTTTATTTCATCATTGTTAGTATAGGTGTTTCTATCATGGGCAAGGGCATTATAAGTATAAGTTTTTGCTTTAAGAACTTGACCATAGCTGCCTTTTATGGTTATGAACTCTAAGGTAATAGGGGCTCCTTTGATAGGTATATCTGAGGTCAGTAAAGTGAGAAGTCCCTTTTTTACTTCATAATTAACTTTCGGCTGCAACACTCCATTGATATATAAATTAACAAGGGATACTTGTTCAGGATCCATTATACCTTTGTATCCATAGCATTTTAGTTCATCTTCGTCATTGAATTCTTTCTTCATCCCATTGGAAATGGTATTATAGCAATATACTTCTACCGGCAAGATCCTGCCGTTTCTATCTTTGAAAGTAACAAAGTTAATTATTATAGGAGCTTTTTTCTGAGGAACATCTTCTGTTTTTAATGTGAGCAATCCCTTTTTGATATCATAGTTAACCTTTGGCTGTAAGACTCCATTGATAAAGAGGGAACAGTACGAAACCTTATTAGGATCAAGGATGCCCCGCTTGTTGTATTTGCTTATTTCATCTTTATCAGTATATGTTTTTTTGATTCCATCAGAGAAAGTGGTATATTGATATATTTCAGCTTTAATGATTTTTTCTTTGTATGTAATATTTATTGCATTTGTGAAAAGGCATTGGTGAAATATTTTTGTAACATTGACACATTCTCTTTCTAATGCAAAAATATTGACATTTTCCGTTGAATTATCTATGACAGGAATAACTAAGTCTGCTTGACCCTCTGAATGAACAACAGTGCCAAGCATCACTTTTATTTTTTTATTAAGTGAATTATTTTTAGTGCACATGTCAGCAATACAACATTTAAAACTATAGGTTCTAAAAAATACATTAGTTCCTTCTGGTGCGTAAAGATGAAAAAATTTATATGCCTTAAATGGTATTGGTTTTGAGATGCGATTATCACCTATAAAAAGGGAAACATAGCCTTTTATTAACACCAAAAACTTGTTCATATCCACAATTTTTCCCGAGGGTAACTGGACACGCTTTTTAAAAACAATGTTAGGAGGTGTTATATTGATATATTTAATTGCATTGGGCTTGTATGGGTTTAAAATGTTTCCTTCTTTATCTGTAAGGTGACATTCAATTTTCCATGACATATTGTTAGACATCATTTTCACTCCAAGCAAACCTTCTACATTATTTTATTCCCATATATTGTTCATAGTTACATTTGAAACAGAAGGGTGGGCATGATGCCCCACCCTTTCTTTTAGTTAAGTTATTATTGTGGTATTAGAATCTGCATTTGGAACGAAGTTAGTAACAATTAGAGTAACTAGTGCATCTTCTGGAATATTGGTTGCATCCTGGATTATTACGTCTGTAGTTGAAACTGTATATAAGGTTTCCTGTTGCAATGCGCCATTTATAAACAGTAGATAATAGCCATTACCTGCTGTAACTTCAGTAATAGTAGTTACGGGATTATCTTGGTCGTCTATAAAAGCAGTTGCCGGAATGGTTAAGACTTCTGAAGCAATATGTTGAGGATCTACAGTATAAAAGAATCTTTTCACATCCGGGTTAGTTGAAACAGTTGTTACTGTTTCAGCAGTTATGGCAAGTTTAAACAATGTAGCCATGCTTTACCCTCCTTTTATGATTTGATTATCTTTGCACTACATAATATGTGGACTAGATGTGGGTGGTGCAGGACAAAACTTGATATTCTTATGTAGAGATATAAAAAAATATTTAACTGTTGAGTGAGTAAATTGGATATGTTACTCTAATTACAAATAAATATAATGTAATGCATTGGGAAAATTTAAGTAAGCAGAAGATAATGATGGTGAGGATAGAGTATGAGCTACTACGGTAGATAATAGAGATAGAAAGAAAGGGAGTGACACTCAATGACAAATGAACGGGTATACCAAATGCCATTTTCGAAGGTCTATCCATTGCTGGTTCAGAAGGCAGAACGTAAAGGGCGAAGCAAATCCGAGGTTGATGAAGTGATCTACTGGTTGACGGGATATGATTACTCCGGATTGCAAGAACAAATTGTAAAGAATGTGGATTATGAAACCTTTTTTAACGAGGCTCCCCAGATAAACCCAAATGCCCCTAAAATTACAGGAGTGATTTGTGGATATCAGGTAGAAGAAATACAAGATACTCTAATGCAGAAAATTCGTTGGCTTGATAAATTGGTTGATGAATTGGCAAAAGGAAAACCAATGGAAAAGATTTTGAGGAGTTAAAGCTTAGGGATTGTAGATAAGGAAAATAAGCCTTGCAGGAAATGTCCACCACAATGATAAAAGTTATAGGGATTGCAAGCCGTTGATTGGCATGTAATCCCATATAGCCTTGAATTAATAACTAAAGAGTTTTTGCATAATTGCCTATTTTTTTATCCATGGTTGTTATATGGTTTGTAAGCCAGTTTATAACCATTTTGTTTGCATTTATTACAACTAGAATATTACCACCAGATTCGTTATATTCTTTCTTCAATTTAGCAAGTTCTTCAATGAAGCTTGCATGTGCTTTCTTTTGGGCATCGAGCTCAGGGTAGCCGATTTTTTCCATATAGGCTTCTTCATCTTTAAAGTGTTGCTTTGTATAATCATCTAAGAAATCAATCATTGTATTTATATATTCCTTAGCTCTTTGTGCTTTACCGGCTTCAAATAGTTCATTAGCTTTTTCAAACCATATTTTGTGTTGGTCATCAATTTCCTTGACACCGACTGATAGGTTAGGAGTCCATGCAATGGCCATAAAAATCCTCCTTTCATATTATTTTCATCATATAGATTGTATAGCTTTTTACAGAAAAACTCAATAGATTTCCAAAAAGGATGATTTATGTGTCGAGAGTAATCAAAAGGAAGAACAAAAAACTTCTTTCTATGAGAATCAGATTTTGGATAAAGCTATCTGGTGGTGAAAGGAAGAATTATAATTGAAGGCGAAGGATGAGAAGATGTGATTGAAAAAATTAAGCTAAAGGATGTCGTAATCAGTATTGCTGATGATTTATTTGGAAGGAAGAGAATGTGGGAATAAAATTGATGATGAAATAGGGCCTATTTTCACACAATATATTGTGATGTTGGCAAGTACCATGGATATCATTTTTACAAAAGTGGGTGAGAAACTGAAGGAAAAGGCAACTATGATTCTAAAGCAGATAGCTAAGTGTATAAATATAAATGACTAAGAACCTAAAATGCTTTAAAAACTGTTATGCAAGATTCTTGATGAATGTAAAATTAAAATAAAGGAGAATGAAAGATGAAGGTATATGATTTTACAGTAAAAAGCAATATGGGAGAAGATGTATCTTTATCCCAGTACAAAGGAAAAGTTCTGCTAATTGTAAACACTGCCACAGAATGCGGCTTGACTCCTCAATATGACGGTTTGGAGGCACTGTATAAGAAGTATAAAGATAGGGGATTTGAAATTCTGGATTTCCCTTGCAATCAGTTCTTAAATCAAGCACCTGGTACAGACGATGATATTGCCAATTTTTGCAAATTGAACTTTGGAACAACTTTTCCTCGCTTTGCTAAGGTAGATGTCAATGGAGAAAATGCTAGTCCGCTATATGTATGGCTCAAAGGGCAGGCTCCAGAGGATAAGGGAGATGCAGATACATTGGCATTTGAGGAAAAAGTAAAAAAATATACACCTGATGCGAGACCTGGCGATATTAAATGGAATTTTGGAAAATTTCTCATCGATAGGAATGGAAATGTATATGCCAGGTATTCACCGGCTTATAAGCCAGAACAACTAGAAAAAGATATTGAGAAACTTCTTTAAACTAACCGTTAATAAATTGTAATGTTCATGAAAGAGTTCACAAGAAGCAAATATTCTGTTATGAGACTGTGAATTTCCTGTCTGCAACATTGGTGATAATAAGAAAGGCTGTTGCACAACATATAGTTGATTAGTAGTGCACAGCCAATTTTTGTTTTCATCGAACTTTTCAAGTCTATTAGATGAAAGTATTTCTTCATATGTATAATCAAGATCATGGAAACTAGTGTCATTCCTCATTTACATGGTCATTGTTGACACCTTTAGAGGGCAAGCCAAAATCAGCAGTTGTGGAATAGGCGTATATATTATGATAATATGGGTGCCTCCGTTGAAGGATTTAACCTTGTTTATTAAATCAGCTATTTTATTGAGATAGTTTTATAAACATCAAGTATACCAATGCAGTTGGTGAATCAATACATCATCCAAGGACATTATAAGATAAGAAAACTAAGAGTCAGTTGGGTTATGAATGTCTCTATAATTAATTCAACTGACATTTAGAATTTACTTTAATCACAATTCCATAGAAACTATGACATTTCTTTTTAATAATGATGAATCAAAGGTACATCTCCAACATTTAGTAATTGAATCATAAAATACCTTTCGAAATTTTGATAATAATAATTATTCTTTTTATTTTTGTCGAAAATAGACGAATAATCTTGAAATTTACCATAATTAGTCGTAAAATTTAAAGGTATGTACATATAAAATTATATTAATTATCTATTAATAATAAGTTGCTGATTTATGGTAAATACCAAATATATTCATAGTAAAACTATATTGGGATTATGGCACAATTAGTCAAAGTATCCAATCTTTATTTTTGACCCATTATGCGATTATTTCACTTTTAATTTAACAATTAACAGATTTAAAAAGGAGGAGTTAATATGAAGCTCAGAACACGGTTACTTTTAATGCTATTATCTACTAGCTTAATTCCACTACTGATCTTTTCAGGTGTGTCCGGATCCGCATTTGTATCAACTTCCAGACAGTCTATCTATCAACTGAACAAGGACAAATTGGAGGTTGCAAAAGCTGAAATAAACGGAATGCTTGAGAAGAATTTTAACACATTACATATTATAGCCAATCAACCGGCAGTTCGTAATTTTGATATAGAAAATACGAAAGATGTTCTGTTAGGTGCTAAAAAAGCAAATCCAGATATAATTATTTCTCTTGCTGATGCACAAGGGCAACAGGTTGTTAGAAGTGACGATGATGCTTTAATCAATATCGGTGATAGAGGGTTTTTTAAGCAAGCAATGAGTGGGATTGAAGAATGTGTATCAGATATTCTCGTAGCGAAGGATACTGGAAACCTAATTGTAGTTATTGCCACTCCGGTTCGTGATATGAATAACAACATAGTCGGAGCCCTACAAGCAAGTATTGGGCTTTCACAAGTAAGTGAGTTTGTTACAGAACTTTCAGAAGGTAGTACAGATGTCTATGTTCTCTCAAGGCAAGGTACCGTATTGGCCCATCCTAATATGGAATATGTTCAAAACCAGGAAGATTTCAATTCATTGGAATTTATACAAGCAGGTCTTGCGGGACAA
>Ga0134091_1002377_pt1 | contig 12913 bp, 10 predicted proteins | sample 2_5taG_FD_94451 | JGI IMG/M metagenome (GOLD analysis project Ga0134091, IMG submission 94451) | Switchgrass degrading microbial communities from high solid loading bioreactors in New Hampshire, USA - 2_5_20_6_A2 metaG | ecosystem: Engineered > Bioreactor > Semi-continuous > Anaerobic >...
GCAGCCCTTATACATAAAAGCGGTGGTGGAACGGGATTTAGCTTTTCACGCCTTAGGCCAAAAGGCGCAACAGTAAAGTCGACGGGAGGAGTTGCATCAGGCCCCGTATCTTTTATGAAGGTATTTAATTCTGCCACGGAGGCCGTAAAACAGGGCGGTACAAGAAGGGGCGCAAATATGGGCATTCTTCGGGTAGACCATCCGGATATTTTAGATTTTATTCAATGCAAGAAAAACGACAAGGAAATCACTAATTTCAACATAAGTGTAGCAATTACATCTAAGTTTATGGAAGCACTGAAAAATGACAAAGAATATGACCTGGTAGACCCCCACACCAATAAAGTTACCGGCAGACTTAAAGCCAGAGAAGTTTTTGATCTCATTGTGGACATGGCCTGGAACAACGGAGAGCCTGGAATTGTATTTATTGACAGGATAAATGAATATAATCCCACTCCTGCCGTTGGCGCCATCGAAAGCACCAACCCATGTGGCGAACAGCCCCTTTTACCCTACGAATCATGCAACTTGGGTTCTATAAATCTTGCAAAATTCATCAAAAAGCATGGGAGCGATAGCCAAATCGATTATGAGAGCCTGAAGGAAACGGTACATATAGCTGTAAGATTTTTAGATGATGTCATCGATGTGAACCGTTATCCTTTAAAGGAAATAGAAAAAATGACTTTGGCCAACCGCAAAATCGGATTAGGTGTTATGGGCTTTGCGGATATGTTAATACAGCTTGGCATTCCCTATAATTCTGATGAAGCTGTAAAAACTGCAGAAGAAGTGATGAGCTTTATCGATACAGAGTCAAAAAAGGCCTCTGAAGAACTGGCAAAAGAGCGAGGCGTTTTCCCGAATTGGGAAAAGAGCGTTTATAAAGATAAGGGAATGCGCCTAAGAAATGCTACTACAACTACTATTGCTCCAACCGGAACCATAAGCATTATAGCGGGAGCTTCCAGCGGCATCGAGCCCATATTTGCTTTGGCTTTCGAGCGGCATGTAATGGACAACGATCGTTTAGTAGAGGTACACCCTCTGTTTAAAGAGGCTTTAATGGATTTAGGCCTTTACTCAGATGAATTGATGCAGGAAGTTATAGAAAAAGGTTCAGTTCAGGCAATAGCAGCTTTGCCTGAAAAAATTAAAAAGGTTTTTGTTACTGCCCATGACATTACTCCAGAATGGCATATAAAGATTCAGGCTGCTTTTCAAAAATTCACCGATAATGCCGTATCAAAGACCGTAAACTTTCCTAACAGCGCTACCAGGGAAGATGTAAGAAATGTTTATCTGATGGCATATGAACTTGGCTGCAAAGGCGTGACAATCTACCGAGACGGCAGCAGGGAGGAACAAGTGCTAAATAAGGGTACAAAAGATAAAGAAAAAGACAAGACCGAAGAAAAGACGCTGCCTCCACGCTGTGAAGATTGCCCAATAACCAATGTAATTCCGGGAAGCGAAATCAAACCGAGGCCAAGGCCCAGTGTAACCTACGGCAATACTGAAAAAGTAAAAATCGGCTGCGGCAATCTGTATATCACTGTGAATTCAGACGAAAACGGAATTTGTGAAGTATTTACCAACCTTGGTCGCGCAGGGGGCTGCCCTTCTCAGTCGGAGGCCACAAGCCGCCTTATCTCAATGGCCCTTCGTTCTGGAATTGACGTCAAGGCCATAGTTGAGCAGCTAAAGGGCATACGCTGTCACTCTACCTTGCGTCAGATGGCAAGCAATAAAGAAATAAAGGTGCTTTCGTGCCCCGATGCTATAGGTCGGGCCATTGAACGCAGCTTGGGTTTAGCAAAAGGCAACGGAAACGGCAATAGCCATGAATCAAACTACGCCTATATTAAACGTTATGTAGATGCCGGTAATGATGAAATGGCCATATCCAATGATGAAATTGGTTTAAATGCAAATAAGCAGCCCGTAAAAGGCGCCGCATGTCCTGAATGCGGTAATACGCTGGAACATGAAGGCGGTTGCGTCATATGCCGCAGCTGCGGCTACTCCAAGTGCGGTTAATAAATACTAAAAGCTCTCTTAAAGCATATAGCTTTAAGGGAGCTTTTTGATTGTGAAACAGCAAGGTTTCCGGAGCCCAACAGCAATCCTCGATTGCGTTATCGTGTGGGGTTCTTATTGAAAGCCTGTAGCAAATCTATTGAGGCAGACTGGACGGCTTTTCGCCCATAAGGCCGTAAAAGAAAAGCGAAGACAGATCTTGCATTGCGGATTTTGGAAGCTTTGAAATCAAGTCATGTTGACTTATAGCTCTTGTAAAAATGGTTATATAAAACAAAAAGGCTTCATTTGAGATGTCTTTGTTTATATAACCTTCCCTGCGGCCTTTGTCAATAAGGCGTATCATCAATGGAATAGCTCTATTCTTATAAAAATCATCGATAAATTGCTGCATGTCTTTATATGTTGAGAGAAGGGTTTGTATAAATTCATAATTCATCATTTTTACAGATTCACTTTTATCAAAGACAATTTTCTCTATAATCTCCAGGAAAGTCAATTCTTCTTCTAATAGTCTTTCATATTGTTTGAGCTTTTCCTCTAAAAAATCTTTAATAGACTCTTTTAAGAGATTTTCCTTACTGCCGAAGTAATTGTATATAGTAACTTGGGACACATTAGCTTTTTTAGCTATTTGGGCAATGTTGGTTTTTTGCACGCCGAAAGTTGAAAAAAGCTCAAAGGCAGCTTTGCAGATATTTTTTTTCTTAAGCATTGTTCTGCGCTCAAAGCCGTTCATATATATGCACCTCGTACCTATGATACTAAAAATAATGAAATATATCAATAAAAATATTTCAAAACTCATTGTCATAAGTTTGCAATTTTGATATTATGAAATAAAACAATAAAAATATTTCATAAATATTAGTAATAAATTTATTGAAGGGAGGGCTATAGTTGGAACCAATAATAGTCGCTGAATCTTTAAGTAAAACATACAAGATGGGTGAAGTTGAAGTTAGAGCTTTAAAAGAGGCAAGTTTTGAAATAATGGAAGGAGAGCTAATTGTGGTACTTGGTCCCAGCGGTTCCGGCAAAAGCACCTTGCTTAATATCATAGGAGGAATGGATAAACCCACCGGCGGAAGACTCTATTATAAGGGAAAGCCTTTACATGAAGCTGATCAAAGACAGCTGACATTCTATCGCCGAAATGAGGTAGGCTTTGTTTTTCAGTTTTATAATTTGATGCCAAATCTTACGGCTTTAGAGAATATCAACCTTTCGGTACAGATAGCAAAAAATCCACTTTCTGCCGAAAAATTGTTGGAACAGGTGGGTCTTGGAGAAAGAGGCAACCATTTTCCATCACAGCTGTCCGGTGGAGAGCAACAGCGGGTGGCCCTTGCAAGGGCTCTTGCAAAAAATCCTCAGATGCTCTTGTGTGACGAGCCAACAGGAGCTTTGGACTTTAACACCAGCATTCAAGTTTTAAGTCTACTTAAAAGTTTTTGTGATATATATTCAAAAACTGTTGTTATCATCACCCACAACAATGCCATAGCTCAAATGGCTCATCGTATTTTCTACTTAAAAGACGGCAGGCTGGAGAAGATTGAAAAAAATGAAAATCCTCTTCCGCCGGAGAAGGTGACCTGGTAATGCTTTTTCAAAAAATGCTAAGGGATATTATAGAAAATAAGGGGGCATATATGGCCTGCATGGTTATCATAACTATGGGCCTTTTGATATTTACCGCCTTTTCTACCATGGTGGAAACTTTGCAAACTTCCCAGGAAAGCTTTTATAAGAGCCGGAATTTTGCAGATGGTTTTGCCCAAGTACAAGCTATATCCAGAGATGACATAAAAAGACTGGAAGATATAGATGGAATAAAGGAAATCCAGGGCCGCCTTGTAAAAGAAGTGATGGTATATGAGCCAGAAAGTGAAGAAAATATATATTTGCGCCTGGTATCAGTGGAGCCAGGTATTCAAAATCCAATAAATAATCCACTTTTAAAAACGGGTTCTCCCCTTGAAGATAATGTTTTAAATATTTGGGTGGACAATAAGTTCTTTGAAGCCAACAATCATCGTCTAAACGATGAAATAGAGATAATAGCATCAGGTAAGAAGCATAAACTTTCCATAGCAGGAGTTGCCAGCAGTCCAGAGTTCGTATATGCTCTTCGCACTGCAGCAGATATGTTTCCTTCTCCTGAAACTTTCGGCATCGGTTTTATCCATTTAAAGAATATGGAAAAACTTTTTCCCGGCGAAAAAGCGTATAATGACTTGGTTTTTACTTTGGAGCCCGGTGCTGATTTTGAAAAAGTTAAAACTGAGCTTGAAATAAAGTTAAAGCCTTATGGCTTAAAGAGTTTGATTCCACGGGATGAGCAAATAAGTCACTTGCTTTTGAGTGAAGAGCTAAAAGGCCTTGTATCCATGTCAAAAGCTATGCCCATCATGTTTCTTTCAATTGCTGGTGTAATCCTGTATATTACGCTCAAAAGACTTATCGAACAGCAGCGTGGCCAGATAGGAATTTTAAAAGCACTAGGCTATACATCTAAAGAAATTCTGTTTCACTATATGTCATATGCTATAATTATTGGCCTTGCAGGAGGTGTGCTGGGCATTGCGTTGGGAGGGATTCTTTCGTATCCCCTAACATCAATATATCAAGTATTTTTCAACTTGCCGGGGCTTGAAGGCAGATTTTCACCATTTCTTGTAATTTCAGGTTTGATTATGAGTATCAGCTTTTCACTATTAGCAGGCTTTCAAGGCAGCAGGCAGGTTTTAGCTTTAGAGCCTGCGGAAGCAATGCGGCCTCCCGCACCCGCGCAAGGTAGGCGAGTTCTGCTTGAAAAAATCGGCATAATATGGCGAAGACTTACCGTGCAGCAAATGATGGCTGTTCGAAACATGTGGCGAAATAAAGGGCGCAGCTTTTTTATATTTCTTGGGATAATGGTTTGTTTTGCAATTTCCAGTTTAACCTGGTCCATGAATGATATGATACAAAAGATGATGTACGATCAGTATGAAAAGGTGGAGGTATATGATGTAAAGATAAGCTTCGCAAGGGCTATGGCACAAAAAAATGTAGTTCGGGAACTGGCGGCCTTTCCTGGAGTAAGCCGTGTAGAGCCTATGGCGGAAATTCCCGTCACATTAAAAAACAAGTGGCTAGAGAAAGATGTGGTAATACTTGGCCTTCCTGAAAAAAGCAGCCTTTATAATATATTGGATAATGAGTATAACAAGGTAGCACCACCTAAAAACGGCCTACTGCTCTCTGAACGGCTGGCCCAGTTACTTGATGCAGAGCCGGGCACAAGGCTTACGGCAGAAACTGTTATGAAAGCAGATGGCAAAGACGGCGTTTTACAGGTAGTAGGAATCATACCTCAATACTCGGGCACAAATGCATATATGGAAATCGGTGCTCTACAAGATTTCCTACAGCAAAAAGGTCTTATAACTTCGTGTATGCTAAATATCGATAAAGATGGTATTGCTTCATTTCGACAAAAATATCTGCACAGCGATACTATAAGTTCTATTGATGAGAAGAGCCAACGGCTCGATAAGTTCAGGGAAATGATGGGCTCATACGGCAGCATGGTTTATTCTTATGCAATGATAAGTATAATCATAGGTTTTGCTATAATTTACAGTTCCTCTGTCATTACATTATCGGAGAGAAGCCGAGAACTGGCTTCCATGATGGTCCTGGGCATGACGCCTCAAGAAGTTCTGTCAGTAGTCACCTTTGAACAGTGGTGTCTAGCGGTGCCTGCGATGTTGCTGGGTATGCCTTCGGCAAGAATATTAATGGCAGGCCTTTCTTCAGCTATGAGCACTGATATGTACACAATTCCAGAGCGCATTACCTCTATGGCTTTGCTGCTGGCTTTTTTTGTAACTGCTTTGTCAGTGTGGATAGCCCAAAGAGCTGCAGCAAGGAAAATCAGGAGTTTAAGTTTAGTTGAAGTATTAAAAGCCCGAGAGTAAAGAATGGAAAAAGGTATATGCATGCCCTATATGCTGCCTTTGTTTGTGTAGGCGAGGAGTAAAAACTAAAGGAAGAGAGTGAGGAATGTGAAGGGGAAAGTTAAATTTGTCGGAGTAATTATTATAGGTATCATTCTGGTTGCTGCTATTTTATATCAATCTACAAAACCACTTAATGCAGAGCTGCTTGAGATACAGCCGCAGTCTATAGCAAGCACATTTGTGGAAGAGGGGAAGATAGTTCCAGCAGATAAATCCCCCGTTTATAGTCTCATAAGCGGTGAGATTGTAAAGCTTAATGTGGAAGAAGGTAAGCAGGTTAGCAAAAATGATTTACTAGCGGTAGTGGATTCTACGGAATTAGAGTTTCAGCTTAAGCAGATGGAGGCAGAACTTACAAGCCTTAAAGGGGAAGAAGCTGATAGGTATAGAAAACCTTTAGAATCAAGTATCAAAAGCCAGGAGCTTTTAGTAGAAAAGGCTAAGCTGGATCTTGCGGCAATTGAAGAGGATTTTAAGAGAATAGAAAACTTGTATCAGGAAGGTGCAGTTTCGGCAAAAGAATATGAAGATGCACAAAATATGCTGGAGACTGCAAAGCTAAACCTTAGGCAGCAAGAAGAAGCCCTAGCACTGCTTTATGAATCATCTGAGCCAACCAGTGGTTCAGAGCAGTTTTATGCAGGAAGAGTGGAAGCCCTGCGGTCGCAAATGGAACTCATTAAATATCGCATAGAAAAATGCCGCATTACTGCTCCGGCAGAAGGAATCGTGGCAAATCTTGCTGTGACAAAAGGCGATGTGGTGAACCCTGGTCTGAAACTACTGGACATTTTTACAGGTGACGAGTACTTGGTAGAGGTTTTTATCCTTGCAGAATCAGCAGCAAGTGTTACAGAAGGCATGAAAGTAAAACTGATTCAAGATAGAAAAGGTGAAGATGTTTCTTTTGAAGGAGTAGTGGAAAAAATTGCACCTGCTGCAGTCGATATGATATCAGCCTTGGGCCTTGAAGAAAGCAGGGTGAAAGTAACTATAAAGCCTGAGTTTCCTGAAAACTTTCGCGTATTTGCCGGAATCGAATTGGATGTTGAATTTACTACAGATAAAAGGGAAGATGTCCTAGCTGTCCCCAAAAATGCTCTATTTCCCTATGAGAAAGGCAAAGCTTTGTGGAAAGTAGAAGGTGGCAAAGCTAAAATACAGCCTGTAGAAACCGGATTTGAAAACGATAGCCACGTAGTTATAACAAAGGGCCTTGCCCCAGGGGACTTGATTATCTTAAATCCCCAGCTAGATGGCCTAAAGGAAGGGAAAAAAATAAATAATATTAAGTGATGCAGGACATTATGTAAAGGCTTGGATATTGCGAAATGTTACAGAAAATGGAGCTATGGCTTTGATGGTGAGGGAATTGCAAAAAAGTATATGCTAAAATGAAGGAGATTACCATAAAAAGGGGCTAAAACAGCCCCTTTTTATTACCTGTGTTTTAATTCATATAATTCCTTCAGTGGCGGAATGTTTTCAATCATGCCTTGTTCTAATTTTCCCCAAATTACGCCTTGTGATGGTTTGGGAATATTAGAATTTGTATTTATTACTCTAGTAGGTGTAACAATATAATCTACGATAGTATCATAAGGAGTAATTTCTATATCTATGTCAACAACTTGGCAGTCGTGACCTGCGGCGATTACAGGTGTTTTGGAATCTACGGCCTGGATTTCCCACAGCATTGCCCATTCTAAGTCAAAATATCCATGTCCCTTGCCGAATCGGATTCCGGAAGGAGTGATGGCGGAAGCGCCTGTCACCAGCAAATCAACTTTTTCAAGCTTTGCCTTAATCTCTTTTAGCGAAATGGGCTTCATGAATTTTTCCATGCCATCTAAAGTAGTAGCCAGCTCTTCCATGCCTTCTGGAACATCTCCGGGGTAAATTACCTGAAACCCGCGGTTTATGCCATAAGTTGTAGTGAGCAATGTTTTTTTGTCTTTGATGGCAAATTCCCTGAGCCGTTCCATATTGTTGTCAGGAGTTATAAATATTACCCGGGCATTCTTGTAAATGTCCAAGTTTCTAATAAACTCGGCGCCTTTGTCACTGCCTTCGTAATCAGCTATAAATTCTGCAAAATTCCAATGAAATCTTGAATCAGGCTTAGCTACCTTCCTTAATTCTTCCCACACTTTTTTCCTGGCTTCATTGCGATCCATATAAATGCACCCCTTTACTTTTACCATAAGCTCTTATTTTTAAAGTCGACTATGTTGTACCAAAGCTGAAAACCGAAATCCACTATTAAACCAATTAAGCAAACCCACATAAGTATACTGAAAAAATTTGCTGAATAAATCATATTAACCTCCCCTAATCAACGGCTTTTATATGTTCTTTAAGTTTATTAAAGTCAAATTTTGCAGGTGAAATTTTAGCATAGGCAAATATAACAGCCGAAGAAACGATGATGGCAGTCGTAAAACTTAATAGGTTTTGATTGTTAAGGAACAATGGAAGACCCAGTAAAATTCCTAGAATTGTACCCGCTGCTGCAGCACTGCCGCTGATGTTAGGGCTAAACAGCCCCGCAATAACTGGAATAACAGCTGCGGCAGCTACCAAGTCGGCTGTCAGCAATAAAAACAGGATGGACGGAGCTTTAAAGGCAACTAGCATTGCCCCGACTCCAAAGACGATGGTAGAGATTCTGCCAACGAACACGGCCTTTTCTGGAGCTAAATTAGGCATAAAGCTTTTGATTATATCAAGAGAAGCTATAGATGAAAAACCTGCTAGGGCGTCGGAAGCCGTAGAAGTTGCTGCAAGGACCACTATCATCATAAATATCATTGAAGCCCATGGGGGCAAAAGGTGATGGGCCATAAGGGCAGTGGCAATAGAGGGATGGGGCAATTCCATATTGTAGGCTACTGCCATTAGCCCAAAAGATGCAGCAATAATTGTCATTGGGAAAGTCATTAAAGATGAACTGAGCAGTCCCTTTTTCACAACTCTAATATCTTTTGCAGAATATACTCGCTGCCACAGGGCCTGATTTAAGAGCTCTGCTGCAGATACGGCTATGATGATCATAAGGGCAAATTCCATTCCGCTTGGATTAAACACATTGAGGAACTCCGGAGCGTGCTCTTGTATTCCGCTGTATATGGCTACAGGGCCGCCGGAATTTTTAAAGGCTATGATGGCAGTTATGAAAAGCATTGGAGTAATGAGAATCGCCTGCAGGCCGTTTGTAAATATTGCAGCGCCTAACCCGCCGTAAGTAGTATATATGATAACAGGGACACCGATAATTAAAACACCTATATGAATAGGTATCTGACCTATGTAGTTAAAAGCAATACCTGCACCTATGAGATTAGCAGCTAGTAAACAAAACATATAAACAATGCTGACAAAAAGCACAACAACATACATTAGATTTCCGTATCTGACTTTGGCATATTCTCCGATGGTGTTACCTTCAGGAATCAATTCTTTAATGCGACCTGAAACCGGCAAAAAAGCAATATATGATAAAGAAATGGCAAGGCCGTATCCTATCATAGATGTAAGCCCTTGTAAATATGCCATTTCTCCCGGAGAGAAAATTAGGCCAGTCCCTACGGCATAGGCTATGAAAGTTGCGGTCATAAATGCTGTAGTGATGTTTCGGCCTGCGGTAAAATATGAGTCGCTGCTTTGTATTTTCCTTTTACTAAAAAGGTAACTTAACCAGGTAATTGAGCCCATAAGTGTAAGGCTTAAGATAATCATAAGGACTCCAAAAGTGGGCATGATAACTCCTCCTTTGAGAAATAAAATTAACTAAATAACGAACAATACAAAAACAAAATTAAAAAATGTACGTATCTAATTAAAGCACTAAATGCTACCTTTGTCAATGGATAAAATCTTTTTAAAATAGAATATAAAGATAAAAAATGAGATTATGTGACTAAAATGTCGCATAATCTCATTTATGTAGCCCGGCTATAGATTATAAGGTTGAAATTTATATGTGAAAAACTTTGCTGTCCGTTTATCCTTGACCCAGCTGATGCAGTACTTGAGGTATTGCTTCAATGAGGACAAAGATGCCTATGCCCACAAAGAGAATCCCCGCTGCCAGTTTTAGGTATGTCTGGGGAATATATCTGCACACCAGTTCTCCGAATAAGGCACCGATAAATGTAACGAGGACCAGTGCAAGAGAAGCTCCCAAGAAAATAGGCAAGGGCTTTTTATACTGTGTTACTAGAGTAAATACGGCAAGCTGTGTTTTGTCGCCAAGTTCTGCTAGGAATAACATCCCAAAAGCCATAAGAAAAAGTTTTAAGTCCAAAGAAAACACCTCATCTTTTGTTAGTAATTAAATCTCTCTTTCCGGTACAATTAACAAAAACGAGTTAGAAACTGCAGAATAAAGTGCTATGAACATAATAAATTTAGGTGTGATTTGATTCTAATCTGTATAATTCCCCCTTTCGACAAAAAATAAAAGACCTCTATTCCAAATAATTAAACTGGAATAAAGGTCTCATTCCCGCAAGCGGTGAAAGCCCAGGCAAAGGATTTGCCAGCATGTTGGACTTTCAAAGGCAAAAGCCCGAACTACTCCCCTTTATTGCATCTTGTACCAAATACCAACTATACCAATAATATACCAAGATTTTGCGCCCCAATCAATACCTTGATGATGTGACGTGAACGGTTTTGCAAAGTAAAAAGTAGCCTCAGTCCTTGTTGACACTGATACTAATCTTTGATAAACTTTGGAATAATAATCGTAGATAAATTACTGGGGGCGATTTTTTGGATAAGTTTGTCAAGGAGGGTTTAAGTTTTGACGATGTCCTGGTAATACCTTCAAAATCCGAGGTATTGCCAAAAGACGTGGATATTTCCACTCGATTGACTAATAAAATAAAACTGAACATACCTATTATCAGTGCAGGAATGGACACTGTAACAGAGGCCCGTCTGGCTATTGCCATTGCCAGAGAGGGCGGTATAGGCATTATCCATAAAAACATGTCTATTGAAAAGCAAGCCTTGGAAGTGGACAAGGTTAAGCGTTCGGAACACGGGGTTATAGTTGATCCCTTTTATCTATCACCGGATAACCTCATTGGAGAAGCTTTAGAGCTTATGGAGCGGTATAAAATATCCGGTGTGCCCATTACCGAGGGGACTAAGTTAGTGGGCATTCTGACTAATAGGGACCTTCGCTTTGAAGAAGACAAGAGCAAAAAAATTAGGGAAGTTATGACCAAAGACAACTTGGTGACGGCACCTGAAGGTACTACCCTTGATGAGGCCAAAGAAATCCTCAAAAAGCACAAGATAGAAAAACTCCCCATAGTCGATGAGGACTTTAATCTGAAAGGGTTAATAACAATTAAAGACATTGAAAAAGCCATCAAATATCCCAACTCAGCAAAAGATCAAAAAGGAAGGCTGCTGGTAGGTGCAGCTGTGGGAGTTACAAGAGACATGGAAGATCGCCTGAAGGCATTGGTAGAAGCTAAGGTGGACGTTGTAGTTGTGGATACTGCCCATGGGCATTCCAAAGGCGTCATGGAGGCAGTAAATAGAATTAAAGAGCATTACCCGGAACTTCAGGTAATAGCAGGAAATGTAGCTACGGCTGATGCTACTCGCGATTTGATAAAGGCTGGGGCAGATGCGGTAAAAGTTGGCATGGGCCCTGGCTCCATATGCACTACGAGAGTAGTAGCAGGGATAGGAGTTCCCCAAGTGACGGCTATTTATGATTGCGCACAGGAGGCGGCAAAATACAACATACCTATTATTGCTGACGGTGGAATCAAGTACTCAGGTGATATAGTAAAGGCTATAGCAGCCGGGGCTGATACTGTAATGATTGGTAGTCTGTTTGCCGGCACTGAGGAAAGTCCCGGGGAAATTCAAATCTATAAAGGCCGCAGCTTCAAAGTATACCGCGGCATGGGCTCTATGGCAGCAATGGAAGAGGGCAGTAAAGACAGATACTTCCAGGAAGATGTCAAAAAACTGGTGCCTGAAGGCGTTGAAGGACGAGTTCCATATAAAGGGCCCCTTTCAGAAACCGTATACCAGCTGGTAGGCGGTTTGCGGGCTGGTATGGGTTACTGTGGAGCTAAAAACATTCAAGAACTAAAGCAAGCCAAATTCATCAGGATAAGCGATGCGGGCTTGAGAGAAAGTCATCCGCATGACATATATATTACCAAAGAAGCTCCCAATTACACACAAATATAGGACTGGCGTGGCCAGTCCTTTTTTTGACTATATTAATCCTTCTTCTTTCAAAAATTCTCGGGCAACATCTTTTGGTTCCCGCTTGTCTAAATCTACTGCTGCATTTAGCTCTGCCATTTTAGCATCATCAATGCGGCCGGCTAATTTATTTAGTACTTCCTCTAATTCCGGATGTTTCTCTAGAACTTCCCCGCGCACTATAGTAGTTGCATCATATGGTGGGAAGAACTGCTTATCATCTTCTAAGATCACCAAATCAAAAGCGGCAATTCGACCATCGGTAGCAAAACCACTTATTACGTCAACACTGCCCTGAACAAGGGCTTGATACATTAATGAAGGATCCATGCCTTTTGCATCTTTGAATTCAAAGCCGTAATGCTTGCTGAGACCGGGATAGCCGTCATCTCTTTCAATAAATACATACGTGCAGCCGAGAGTCAATTCACTGGCTACTTTGGCCATGTCGGATATGGTCTTTAAATTGTATTTTTCAGCTGTTTCTTTAGTTACTACCATAGCATAGGTGTTGTTAAAACCATAGGGCTTCATCCATTTTATATTAAACTGCTCATCGAATTCCTTTTTCACGATTTAATAAACCTCATCTGGATCCGTCATCGGCTCCATTCCCA
>Ga0134091_1002414_pt1 | contig 12788 bp, 10 predicted proteins | sample 2_5taG_FD_94451 | JGI IMG/M metagenome (GOLD analysis project Ga0134091, IMG submission 94451) | Switchgrass degrading microbial communities from high solid loading bioreactors in New Hampshire, USA - 2_5_20_6_A2 metaG | ecosystem: Engineered > Bioreactor > Semi-continuous > Anaerobic >...
CCTTAGCCTTATCAGGTTGCCATCCATGTCTATATTGAGGGTCTCCGCAATGACCTGCTTCATTTCCCCGTCATATGCTCCCGCATTCATGAAGGCCGCTCCGCCTATTGTGCCGGGAATGCCGGAAGCAAATTCAAGTCCGGTCAGGGAATGCTCCAAAGCCACATTTGCCACTTTGGAAAGCAAGGCTCCCGCTTCTGCGGTTATATATTCACCGTTCACCTCTATTTTGGAAAATTTCGAACATATTTTTATTATTACTCCGTCATAATCCTCATCCGGAAAAATTATGTTGGACCCGTTTCCCATCACGAGAAAAGGTATATTGTTCCTGCGCAGAAAAGATATACATGATATTATCTTTTCCATGGTATCGGGCTGGACCATGAAACTTGCGTTGCCGCCGACTATCATGGATGTGTGTTCCTTCAGGGGTACGTTTCTGGAAACCAAATTCTCACCGCATATATCCTGTAGCTCCGTAAAATATTTTTCCTGCAAATTTTCCACTCCCTGAATTAAAATAATCCCCCAAATTATATATTCAAGACAGTACAAAAGTATGGTCAGTTTTTGCTCCCTTTGTTCATATCTCCCGTAATCCTTTCGGTAAATGCCTTTGCCGCATTGTATCCCATTTTCTTCTGCCTGTTGTTGAGAGCAGCCACTTCAATTATTATTGCCAGGTTTCGTCCCGGCCTTACCGGTATTGTAAGGGAAGGGACCTTTATTCCGAGGATTTCGGTCGTCAGTTCTTCGGAACCTACCCTCTCATAGTGTTTGTTCTTGTCCCAAAGCTCCATGTTGACAACCAGATCGATTTTCTCGGTTACCTTGACGGAACCAACTCCATAAAGGTATTTGACATCAAGAATGCCTATGCCCCTTATTTCAATGAAATGGCGGATGACTTCGGGAGCCATGCCCACAAGGGTCTTGCTCGAGACACGGCGGACTTCAACCAGATCATCAGCGACAAGACGGTGGCCGCGTTTTACCAGCTCCAGGGCAGTCTCACTTTTGCCGACTCCGCTCTCTCCCAGGATAAGGATACCCTCGCCGTATACTTCCACCAGCTCTCCGTGCATGATTTCCATGGGGGCAAGTTCCACATTCAGGTAGGCAATCAGGTTGCTGCTGAATCTGGATGTCACGTCATCAGTCCTTAAAAGGGGAATATCGCAGTCCTTTGCGGCCTGAAGCATCTCGGGGAAAGGCTGCATGCCCCTTGCCAGGACAACGCATGGAATACCGGTTGAAAAAAGGGCGCGAAGCCGTTCATATCTCTGGGCCGGTTCCAGTTCAGCCAGGTACGTCATTTCAACCTTTCCTATAATCTGCACCCTGTCAGGGCCAAAATACTCGAAAAAGCCGGCAAGCTGAAGCCCCGGCCTGTTGATGTCGGTTGTGGTGATGTATATATCATCGAATCTTTCCTTGTAATACAGCTTTTCAAGCGAAAATTCCTCAATGAGTTTCGTCAGTTTTACTTTCGGAGTACTCATCGGTCAATCACTCCCGATATATTATGGAAAAAAACATACCATCTATGTCTTTTTTCTGACAAACGGGCATAAATACCTGCTTAGGCTATTGTCACGCCGGTCATAACAAAATATTCTCCACCAGGTTTTTCATTTCCTCTTTCCCGCATACGGCAGTATGTAGGATTTCTTTCCTGTTGAGATCCTTAAGGCCTTCAGGAATGGGCCACCCGGTTTTTTCGCTCAGGTATTCCAGCATCTCAAACTCGTCCTTGCCATCCAGTTCGTCTTTTCCGAACAGGGCGCTGCATACGCTTTCATTGAACTTGAAGGGGCTTGCGGTTGAAAGCGTGACTGTGGGCGTCAGGTCACCGGTTGTGATGACATACTTGTCATAAACATCAATGCCCACGGCTGTGTGGGTATCGGACACATAACCGCAGTCCCTGTAAATGCATTCAATGGTCCTGAGGGTTTCCTCCTGGTTGGACCAGTCAGCCCAGAAATGATCCTGGATTTCCCCGAGCAGGGCAGCGTCAACTTTGTAATAGCCCTGTTCATTCAATTGCTGCATCCAGTTTGACACCTTCCGGCTGTCATGATCCGAAAGTTCATACAAAAGGCGCTCCAGATTGCTGGATATGAGAATGTCCATTGAAGGCGAAATGGTCTTAACAAACTCCCTGCGCCTGTCATAAACGCCTGTGCGGATGAAATCAGTAAGCACATTATTGTCATTGGAAGCGCAGATGAGTTTGTTGACAGGAAGCCCCATCTTTTTGGCGTAGAAACCGGCAAGTATGTTGCCGAAATTCCCGGTGGGCACGACAAAGTTAATACTGTCGCCGGGATAGATGACGCCGGATTTCAGCATATCCGCATAAGCAGAGAAATAGTAAACTATCTGCGGTACAAGTCTTCCCCAGTTTATGGAATTGGCGGAAGAGAACTTGAGGTTTTTCCTTTCCATCTTCCCGATAAGCTCTTTATCAGTGAATATCCGCTTTACCCCTGTCTGGGTGTCGTCGAAATTGCCCCTGACCGCAACGACTTTTACATTGCTCCCTGTCTGGGTTATCATCTGGTATTTCTGTACTTCGCTTACGCCTTCATGGGGATAGAATACTATTATTCTTGAACGCTCGACATCTGCAAATCCTTCAAGGGCAGCTTTTCCGGTATCTCCGGAAGTGGCAACCAGAATTACTATTTCGCATTGTTCTCCCGTTTTCTCCATGGCTTTGACCATAAAATGAGGAAGAATTTGCAGAGCCATATCTTTAAAGGCACATGTAGGTCCATGCCACAATTCCAATACGCTGAGACTGTCGTTAAGACGTCTTAACGGCACTATGTCAGGACTTGAGAACTTCTTGTGGTTGTATGCCTTTGAAATGCAATCCTTAAGCCCGTCCAGGGTAAAATCATCGAGAAAGCGCTTCAGGATGGCAACCGCCCTTTCCTGATAGGACATATCCTTCAGCGAACTGATTTCATCAATGGTCAGCTTCTCAAAATCCCTGGGAACGTAAAGGCCACCGTTGGGTGAAATACCCTTCTTTATCGCTTCTGCCGAAGAAATCCCTTCGTTGCCGCCTCTTGTACTGTCATACAGAACCATGTTACCACTCCTAAAAACTGCTTCTTGGCATTAAAAAAACAATATGTAAAACAGAAACTTACAGACAGATTAAATTAACAATACAATAATAAACCAAACAGGTCCAAAAAGCAATGTAATGGTTATATAATGAATTATTGAACTATATCCCGTTTTTGTTTACTTTTTGTTAATAATTTTATAATCCAAAAGTAATATTAAATCATTACAACTTTGGTATAATAAAAGTGAAGTTATTTATTCCTCCTTTTATATATAGATCCGTGAGTTCATCTTATTTCATATCGCACCACCGAGAAACGCAATTATTTTAATAAGTAAATCCCCTATCAGGTGCTTTTTTTTTGTCCTTTTTTGGTATACAATGGATATGCATCAATTTCTTGCGTTTTTCAGAGAAAAAATCTTCTGGTATGCTGGGTGATAAAATGCGAAAATATCGGAACGATGACATAATAAGTCAGAAAAAAAGACTTTACAATTTATATTTTCCCTTTTTTCTCGCTGCTGTAGTTTTCAGGCTTTTTATTACCCTGATCAGACCATACGTGATAGACATGACGGGCTATGTCACCTGGAGCCATTACCTTGCCTCATACGGTCCCAACCGTTTTTACAATGGTTCCGGATATCATGTTGTATATGCGCCGTTTTTCATTTATTTTCTCTGGTTTACCGGGGAACTTGCACAGGCTTTTTCGTTATCAACGGCTGCCACGGCTTACATAATAAAATTCTGGTCGGTTTTGTCTGAGTTGCTGGGTTCGTTTCTCATCATAAAACTGGCAGAAAAGCATAACCGGCTTAAAGAGGGGTACCTTGCGGCTCTTTTGTATTTTGTCAATCCCGGTGTGTTTATGAATTCCTCGGTCTGGGGACAGTTTGATTCCGTTCCCGCCGCAATGCTGCTCGGGGTTTTGCTTTTGTTTGAATACAAGAAACCTAATCTTGGCGCCCTGCTCTTTCTTGTTGCGGTACTTACAAAACCGCAGAGCGGGCTTCTCCTTCCGGTGGTCCTTTATCTGTATTTCAGGGATTTAAGGCTTGACAAGCATTACATAAGGAGAATATCAACCGGGCTTCTGGCGGGCATAATAGTCTACCTTGTCATAGTCCTTCCTTTTTACAGCCCGACCGAAAAAGCCGGATCAATGCCCCGTTTCCTGGATCCCTTCTACTGGCTGTTTGACCTCTATTTCAGGAGCATACAGGACTACCCCTATGCCACGGCCAACGCCTTCAATTTCTGGACTTTGGCCGGAGGCCAGATACAGCCTGACACAATGCCTTTTCTGGGGCTTAGCTATCTGTGGTGGGGTAACATTCTGCTTGCCGCAGGGATCATTTATGCCTTTGTATGCATTTTAAAAAGCAGGGCAAGCTTTCATTCGGTCAGCTATTTTTCATTCCTGGTCCTTTTCACGTCCTTCATGTTCATGACCAGGATGCATGAAAGGTATCTTCTCCCTGCCATTATTTTCATAACGGTATGCTGCATGTTCGAAAAACGCCACCTGCTCGTCGCAATGACTTTAAGCATTTGTGTATTTTTCAACCAGCTTTATATATACATTATTTCTTTTGACAATACATACTGGGTTGACAGGTGGGACCCGGCTTCGCTCATTATTGCGGGATTTACCCTGGCTGTTTATTGCGTGTCGGTCTTCAACGGATACAGGCTGTTTATAAAAAGAAACACTTAATTTAACTCCAAAGGGGTAAAATATAGATTACGGATATTTTTACAATAAGATAAAATCGGGGAGCTTGAAATGAACTGGAAAAGAAACAAAAAGGATTTGCTTGTTGTAAGTATCATGACAATTATATATCTTGCTGTGGCTCTTTTTTATTTGGGTTCCTTTGATGCGCCGCAAACCGGCTGGCATCCTGAGCATCTGAATGAGAGTTTCATAGTCGATTTCGGCAGAGAGGTGACCATTGACAAAATAATGCTCTTCGGCGGTCTCGGAAAAGCCTGGGGTTGCTTCGGAAGCCTTGAAATAGAAGCATGGAAAGATGATGCATTCGTTCCCTGGAGCTACATTGACATGAAATCGGTTTTCAAATGGCATTATACCACCGATACCGTCACAACACAGAAATTAAGATTTACCACGAGATATTTAAGGGCTGACAATGAAGAGGACAAAAACAAATTTTACAGGGCTGAATACCGGGAAATAGGATTTTTCGGAGGCGGACAGCAGATTACCGGTTTTGAGGTAATCAGCCAGGCTGAGACACCCGGAGTTGAACTGATGTTTGACGAACAGGATCTTGTGCCTGAAAGGCCTACCGTGCTGAACGGCACCTATTTCGATGAGATATATTTTCCCCGCACAGCATACGAACAGCTTGAAAAGCGGGACATCCTGTATGAGAACACCCACCCGCCCCTTGGCAAGACAATAATAGCCGCAGGGATCAGGATTTTCGGGATGAATCCCTTTGGCTGGAGAATTATGGGTACGCTGTTCGGCGCGGCCATGATACCCCTGATGTATATAATGGCAAAGCGGTTCTTCAGGGATTCTTTCTGGGCATTTTTCTGCACTTTCCTCATGATGTTCGATTTTATGCATTTTACCCAGACGCGCCTTGCCACAATTGACAGCTATACTGTGTTTTTTATAATGCTCATGTACTATTTCATGCTTGACTATTACGATTCATATTCCTATGAAAGAGGTCTGTTAAAATCTTTTGTTCCGCTGCTATTATGCGGCATTGCGCTGGGACTTGGGGGCGCTACCAAATGGATCGCCCTGTACGGAGCATTTGGTCTTGCCGTACTGTTTTTCATGTCAAGAGGCTATGAATATTCAAAATACAATAACCTGCTCAACAAACAGATAAAACGCGCCGACGCAGGCAGGGATTACAAGGCCAGAAATCTTACAAAATGGCTCGGCAAGTATTTTTATCTTACCTGCCTCGCCTGTGTTGTATTTTTCATTGTAATACCCGCCGGTATCTACATTCTGTCATATATTCCCATTGATTACCGTGAAGACAACAAGAACCTTGTCAAAGCCGTAATTGATTCAATAAAAAGCATGTATGAATACCATAAGGGCGTGACCTCTCCCCATCCCTACTCCTCTCCATGGTATGAATGGCCGCTGGATATCCGCCCCATATTCTATTACCAGGGGCAGCTTCTGCCTGAAGGCATGGGTGCGTCCATTGCCGGATTTGGGCATCCACTGCTGTTCTGGACAGGGTTTGTTGCATTCATTGCAACAATTGTCATGATTGTGGCCAACAAGTTCAGGAAGCATGCTGCAGACAATGAGAACAAACTCCTTTTTTTCCCCGTGATCGGATATTTGTCCCAATATGTCCCATGGATTGTTGCCCCGAGAAAACTTACCTTCATATACCACTATTTCTCATGCGTGCCCTTCCTGATTTTGATGGTGGGAATACTCTTCCGCTGGCTGGAAACAAATAAGATTGTTTCGAAAAAAGCTATAAGAGGTTTTCTTATAGCATACCTTGCATTGTTTGTGATTTACTATCCCGTTCTTTCAGGAGTGGAAGTACCAAGACTTTATCTCGACATGCTGAGGATACTTCCGCGCTGGGACTGGTAACCGGAGGCACCAGAAATGGAAAAATTACTTCACAGGCTTAGCAGAATACCCTTGCTGAACAAATTCATAACTCCCGAAACCTTTGGACAGTTTGTCAGGTATATCATTACCGGTGTCCTTTGTTTTTCAGTTGAATATTCGCTGTTTATAATACTTCGAAGCAGGCTGGCAATAAGCGAGATAATGGTAAATGTCATTGTTTACAGCATAATATTCTGGCTCAATTTCCTTCTGAACAAGTTTTTCTCCTTCAGGTCGAAAAACAATTTCAAAAGGCAGCTTGTTCTTTATGGACTGCTTTTTGTTTTCAACCTGACCGTAGGAAACATAGTGCTGTTTTCGGCCATCCGACACGTTCTCGTGCTCATAAGCGGGGAAGGTTCCTGGCCGGTCCTGTATCTGCCCAAGATACTGATAATGTTTTTCATAATATCTTGGAATTTTGTGCTTTATAAAAAAGTTATATATAGATAAATCCGAAGGTGGTTTTTTTGAGGATTGCAGTAATCGGCGCAGGTCTTACAGGCCTGACCGCAGCATATTGTCTTGCAAAACAGGGTCAGAATGCAGATCTTTTTGATAAGGAAGGTTATATCGGCGGCCTTGCTTCGGCTGTCAAAGCAGACGGGGAATACCTGGAACGATTCTATCACCATATTTTTGTAAGTGACACCGATCTCCTGGAGCTTTCCCGGGAGCTTGGCATTGACCATAAAATCAAATGGTACGAGCCGGAAAATGGCATTTATATAGATGACCGTCTCTGGCCTTTTACCTCACCCCTCGATCTCCTGCGTTTCAGGCCTGTCGGGTTTATTTCACGGATTCGCATGGGGCTTCTTGTTTTAAGTTCAAAATTCATCAATGATTATAAGGCCTTTGAAACCGTCACGGCAAAGGACTGGATTGTAAAACGCGCCGGTAAGGAGTGCTATGAAAAGGTCTGGGGTCCATTACTCAGCTCCAAATTTGACATTGACGCGGAAAGTGTTTCAGGAACATGGATCTGGAACAAGTTTAAGCTAAGGGGCTCATCCAGGGGAAAAAACATTTCCAGGGAACGCCTGGGCTACATGGAGGGAAGCTTTGCCGTCCTTATAAATAAACTGGCGGACAGTATAAAAGAATATAATGGGAGCATTAAGCTCAGCGAACCTGTATGCAGGCTTAAGCAAGCTCCCTCAGGAAGATGGGAAGTATCCACGTCTGAAGGCAGATACGAATATGACAGGGTGCTGTTTACCGCTGCGCCCCCGCTTCTTTCCGACATATGCCCTGATTTGCCGGAGGATTATAAAACTAAGCTTAAAAACATTAAGCACAAGGCAAATATCTGCCTGATCCTCGAACTTAATAAACCTTTGTCGCCCTACTACTGGATCACCGTTTCTCAAAAAGACATTCCTTTTGTGCTCATAATTGAGCATACTAATCTGGTGGATGCTGAAAATTACGGTTCAAACGTAGTTTATCTTTCAAGATATACAGATGCCGATGATTCTTTGTATAATAAACCTGATGAGGAGATCATCCGTCTTTTTACCGAAGGGCTAAAGAAAGTATTCCCGGATTTCAGGGAAGAGTACATAAAAGGAGCAAGATTAAACAGGGCCAGATATGCCCAGCCTGTGATTACAACAAACTACCGGGATAAAATTCCCGGGATAGAAACCCCCAAATCCGGGCTGTACCTTGCTTCCATGGCCCAGATCCATCCGGAGGACAGGGGGCTCAATTATTCGGTCAGGCTGGCGAAAACCGCATCATCACTGATGCTTGGAGGAGGATTATGATGGAAAATATACTGTTGTCGGTAATTGTTCCGATGTACAACGAGGAAGAAGTGATTCCCGAAACCTATAACAGGCTCAAAAAGGTTCTGGACGGTCTTGGGGAAAGCTACGAGATTATTTTCATAAACGACGGAAGCAAAGACAGGACCAGGGAAATGCTGATTGATTTGTGCGAGAAGGACAAGACCGTAAAGCTTATAGATTTTGCCCGCAATTTCGGCCACCAGATAGCCATAACTGCGGGTATGGATTATGCCGCAGGACAATGCATGGTCATCATTGACGGGGACCTGCAGGATCCCCCCGAACTCATACCGGACATGCTGAAACTCTGGCGCCAGGGCTATGATGTTGTATATGGCAAAAGAAAAGCCCGTCAGGGCGAGACATTCTTCAAAAAATTCACTGCCAAAGTCTTTTACAGGGTTCTAAGAGCGCTTACCGACATTAATATTCCCGTGGATACCGGGGATTTCAGGCTTATAGACAGGAGAGTAAGCGAGGCACTTAAACAACTCCCTGAAAGGAACAGGTATGTCCGCGGCCTTATGAGCTGGGTTGGGTTCAGGCAGACCGCCATAGAATTTGAAAGAAGCGAACGCTTTGCCGGCGAGACCAAATACCCGCTCAAGAAAATGATCAAGCTGGCAATGGACGGTATTATGTCCTTTTCCTACAAACCCCTTAAATTTGCCTCATGGATAGGCTCCATACTGTCCGTGCTCAGTTTCATTTATCTTGTCGTTGTTTTAATTCAAAGGCTGATATTCCCTCATTCCACACAATCAGGATGGGCTTCGCTGATTGCGGTGAGCCTGTTCTTCAACGGCATAACACTGCTTATGCTGGGCATCATCGGAGAGTATATCGGCCGCATATATGACGAGGCCAAGGGTCGTCCCCTTTATATACTCAGTGAACTTAAAAACATGGAGGACAGGACAGGGCCGCGTTTCAGGATGAGCAAAAGGGGCTAAAACAGTACTTTACTTGACATTATCCCGCTTTTCATAACAAGTTTCCGCAAAGTCTTATTGTACATTACCAGGCTTTTTGCCTGCTTCAGCCAGATATTACGGGCAATTGATTCTGCCCGTTTTTTGTACCTTCGCTGAAACCCTTCAATTCCTTCATTAAGGCTTTCGGCAAGAGCCAATGAACTTTTGAAAGCGTAGCTTAACCCTTCAGCCGAGCTGGGGCTTATAAATCCCCCCGCCTCGCCTGTCAGGGCTGCCTTGTCATTTCCGGTCAAGAGATCATTCTTCGCGGGTCTTATCATGTATGCCCCTTCCCTTTTCAGGCATTTCCCGAAATTAAGGCCATATGCCTTTAGCTTATGTTTCAGTATCTCAAATTTTTCGCTGGCATCCTTGCCGGGATCAAGGGCAGATCCTATTATCAGCTTCCCGTCCTTGGAGATTGTCCAGGAATAAAAATCCGTGATCTGGCTGTCAAATATTGCGTAATAATGGGGCACTGTCTCTTCAGTCTCAAACCATTCCTGGATTGCAATATATTTTCTCATGGCATGATCTTCCCCGTAAAGCTGCCGGCGCACCCTTGACCATGCACCGTCGGCTCCGACAACCACTCTGGCTTTTTCGGTATATATCCGGTTTCTGAAGATAAAGGCAATTTCATAGCCATCGTCAACTTCCGCGAGTGCAGTGAACCTGCAGCCCATTGCCATGTCAACATTTCCGGGAACCAGTGAGACCAGCCATTCATCAAAGCGTTTCCTATCCATATTGAAATAGAAACGCTGGTAATATCGTTCCAATGAATTATCAAAATCTATTGTCCGGACCAGGAACAACTGGGGATCCACAAGCACATCTGTCGGAACCGCGAGCCCCATCCTGCCGAGCATCTGCTGGGCATCAGGCGCAAGCAGTCCCCCGCAGCACTTACTTCTCTTTTCGTATTCCCCGTCCACCAGATCCCTTCTGTCAAGGAGCAAAACCTTATAGTTCCTGTCAAGCAGGCGCGCAAGGTTTGCCCCTGCAGGCCCGGCTCCTATAATCGCTATATCATAGGACATAACAAAATCTCCTGTCAAAATGTTTGTTTCATTGGCAGATATTATTTTAACACAGCTTTTTCTATATTTACATCTCTTTAGCTTATATTTGCTTTAAATATGAAATTATGTTAAAATTGAAATTGCATAAAATTTGCCAAAGGAGGTCTGATATCATGAAAACTCTGAAAGGAACCAGGACTGCTCAAAATCTGATGAAGGCTTTCGCGGGCGAATCACAGGCACGCAACCGTTATACATATTATGCCTCCATAGCTGACAAGGAAGGCTATAAGCAGATCCGGAACATTTTCATTGAAACCGCTGACAATGAAAAGGAACATGCCAAAAGATTCTGGAAATTCCTGCTGGCAGGTCTGGAAGGAGAACTACCCTCTTGTATAGAAATCCAGGCAGATTTCCCTGTTATGCAGGGAACAACCCTTGACAACCTGAAAGCTGCTGCAAGCGGCGAAAACGAAGAATGGGCAAAACTCTATCCCCAATTTGCTGATGTTGCCGATGAAGAAGGTTTTCCCGAAATTGCAGAAGTTTTCAGAAGAATTGCTGACGCCGAGAAAAATCATGAGACCCGCTTCCTGAGACTTGCTGCGAATATAGCAAACGGTACGGTCTTCAAAAAGGCGGAAAAGACTTTCTGGAAATGTACCAACTGCGGATATATCCATGAAGGCGACAGCGCGCCTGAAAAATGTCCCGCGTGCGCTCATCCCCAGGGCTTCTTTGAAGTGTTCAAGGAAACCTATTAATTATTTATGCAGACATGCCTTTTTCTTCTGTCAGATAGTGATAAAGCCGGATCTTTATCTGATCCGGCTTCTTACGTTCATAAATATGCCCTTACAAAATCATATCACCTGTATGAACCGGATTTATGGCTTTTTTCCGCAACTTCTCTTCCCTTTGCATTAATTATAAAAACAAGTGACAGGGCCAAGACAACAGTAACCGCGAGGCCGCCTTCAAGGCCGAAGCTTCCGCCGTTGATAAGCTCAGCGCCAGGCTTAAGTTCAAATGAAAACACCGATACCGTAGGTCTTGCACCGCTGACACTTATACCGAATATATTTCCCTGCGCAAAGTTCCACATTGAATGAATGGCGCATATTCCCCAGATACTGTTCATTTTAAGCATATATACGGCGGTAAAGACGCCGAACAAAACCAGATTTAGCATCGCAGTCAGTGAAATCCCGGAATTGAAAATATGCAATATGGCAAAAACAATTGAGCTGGACAAAACTGCAAACAGGACGGAGCTACGGTTTGCCACCGAGACCATGAAATATCCTCTCACAAGGACTTCCTCTGCCATTCCCTGTATCATGAAGCCTACAAGAAATCCAATCAGAAGGGCAAATTGTTCCCCGGTAACAAATCCGTTGTATCTGAGGCCACCGCTGACAAAAGCCAGCAGTACCGCTGAAGCAAACATGACAAAACCGGTAAAAAGGCCCCTGATATAGTCCTTAAAAGCATTTTCCCTGACAAAACCCATGGAATACATGCTTCGCCTCTCAATATACCTGCAGTATACAATAACCAGCAAGGTTATTATCCCGAAAGTGAACAAAGTTGGAAGCAGTAAATGTTCCTGAATTTTGTCTATAGCTTCTGCCAAAGCCTTATCGTCATCGAAGGCCAGCTCACCCTTGATAGTTTTAATCGTGCTCCATACTGCACCATAAATTGTTAAGAATATGGACTGTGCCAGGTTTGTAATAATAAAGACCGCGATAAAAATAAGAACCTGTATTGCAAACCCGGGTTTGAATCTGGCTTTTTCCGCCTCAATCAATATAGGGGGACGCTTTTCAAAGACTTCAAACATAAATCTTCAATTCCTTTTTTTGTTCTTTTTTAAATTATGGATAATCGCGGATATATATACCACTTTTTAAATTATCATAATACAGTTATAATTTGTATGGCCTGAAGGCATAAAAAAAAGATACACCACTTGGTGTACCGTTTGGTGGGAGAAGGTGGATTCGAACCACCGAAGTCGTCAGACAACAGATTTACAGTCTGCCCCCTTTGGCCACTTGGGTATTCTCCCATATTCTTTTATTAATGAGGGTTCTCGCGAACCGCAAATACTATATTACATGGGATAATATCTTTTGTCAACAATTATTTTTAAAATTTTATCATCTTTATTTTTCTGTAAATTGCAATATTAAATGCAACACCTATAGTGGAAATCATCCATAATTTTAGGTGTTAAAGTACAACATCATCTTTTAG
>Ga0134091_1002415_pt1 | contig 12784 bp, 13 predicted proteins | sample 2_5taG_FD_94451 | JGI IMG/M metagenome (GOLD analysis project Ga0134091, IMG submission 94451) | Switchgrass degrading microbial communities from high solid loading bioreactors in New Hampshire, USA - 2_5_20_6_A2 metaG | ecosystem: Engineered > Bioreactor > Semi-continuous > Anaerobic >...
AGACGATTAATCCTGCTTGCACCTATGTTTTTTATAATCGTTGCACTGCCTCAAAAATTGTTTATGCCTGAAAACTATCTTAGGCCATGGCAGCTTATTCTTGATTTAGTATTCAATTGGTGGCCGGTTGTATTTATTCCGATGGGCTTAGCTTTGTTTTCTGCTTTGACGGCATCACAGGAGAAAAAGGCAGGCAACTATAGAAGCCTTCGAGTACGTGATATTTCACCGGCTCATTTATGGATTGCAAAAGTAGTTATAATGAGCTTCCATATGCTGATATCTACATTAGTTCTAATTGGTGCTACTGTTATATCAGGCCTCATTACAGGAAGCGGCAGTATTCCATGGTTTAAAATTTTTGCCGGTGGCCTTACTACATGGATTGTTTCACTTGCCATAATACCACTACAATTATGGATGGCTACATGGAAAGGTACATCTGCTAGCATAGCAATGGGATTCTTGGGCCTAATTGCAGGCGTCGTTGCTGCAGCAAGGCCATACTGGGTATATGTACCATGGAGCTGGCCTACAAGGCTAATGAGTCCTATAATAGGGGTCCACCCTAATGGAACACTTTTGGAATCGGCAAGCCCTTTGTTGGATGCTTCTGTAATACCAAAAGGCATAATAATTTCAGTTGTATCTTTGCTAATATTTACTTTTATAACTGCTGTATGGTTTAACAAGATGGAGGTGAGATGATGAAAATATTATACGCAGAATGGTTGAAAACAAAACGGACAGCCATAAGACTGCTTACGTTTTGTATGCCCGTGGTTTATGCGGCAATCATTATTGGATATTTTGCTTTAAGAGGTATAAATAAAAATACTCAAACATTTGTTTTTCGAGGCTTTTTTGAAGTATGGACAGCATGTGTTATACCATTAGGTACAGGTATCTTGTCAGGTTTAATAGTGCATTACGAAGAACTAGCCGGTAATTTCAATGGCCTTTTGAGTAGCAAAGTTTCCCGATATGGCTTATATTTGTCAAAATTCCTCCTATCAGTTCTAATCATGATTACAAGCACTTTAATTGTAACTGTTGTGCTTGGAGTTGTATTAGATGTATTCCTTGGCGTTTCTATTGGCTGGCTAATTTTTATTGCTGCATCCATACTTGCTATTATAGGCACGATTCCGTTATTGGCCTTGCATTTATGGGCAGGATTTAGATGGGGAATGGGCGCAACCATCGGAATTAGTATTGGTGGCTTGCTGATGGCTTCTTTAATGGGAGCAACGAGCCTTGGGGATAAAATATGGCAATTTATACCTTGGACATGGCCTGTAAGGATGGCAATGCTTCCTGGAGCATACTTACAGTTTGCGGAGGATATGCAATTCCCACCGGAAGTTATTTCATCGGGTTTTGTGTTAAATCAGCTGGCAATGGGGATTGTTGCATCATCGCTATGCCTTGTTGTAGCATTAATAGGGGGAATCATTTGGTTTAATAGGTGGGAAGGGAGAAAATCCTATGACTAAATGAATTTATGGTATACTTTAGATAATTATACCTGCTCAATTTGTTGGGGTGGGGATAGTAATTATATTATCATAGACTTGACTTATAAATAAAATAAATAAATAAATACTATAAGGGTAATAGTATTGGTACTCTACTGATAAAGAAATTGAATGGAGGTGATATATTGAGTAAGATATTGATAATTGATGATGACAAGGAACTTGTTATGCTTCTTGAGGATGAACTGAAGGCGAGAGGCCATGAAGTACTGGTGGCATACGATGGTCGAGAAGGTATAAAACTATCCAAATGTCAGCCTGATCTTATCATATTGGATATTATGATGCCAGAAGTCAATGGATTTGATGTTTGTCGTACAATCAGAGATGATGTATTGTGTCCTATAATTTTTTTGAGTGCAAAACAATCGGAGGTCGATAAAATCAAAGGGTTAACTCTTGGAGGGGATGATTATGTGGTAAAACCCTTCGGACTACGAGAACTCATGGCGAGAATAGAAGCAAATCTGAGGAGAGAAAAGCGGTCGCAATATATTAACGCGGAAAACAAGCGTACTAAACTATATTTTGGAGAACTCAGCCTTGATATGAGAGAACGTACTGTAAAGATAGGTAATCAGCCAATTGCGCTGACTAAACGCGAATACGATATCGTTGAACTGCTGGCCCTTCATGCGGGACAAGTATTTTCGCGGGAACATATTTACGAAAAGGTGTGGGGATATGACTCGGAGGGTGATTCGGCGACAGTGGTGGAGCACATAAAAAAGATACGGGCGAAGTTCGCTGCTGTTACGCCATCTGTTGAGTACATTTCTACGGTTTGGGGCATTGGGTACAAATGGAATAAACTTTGAGAAAGGGAGGAAAACGGAAGATGAAAGATCGATCGCTTGTAACCCAGTTCAGACTTGCATTTGCCTGGATCGTTATTGCCAGCATAACGGCAACGGTTATCACCTATGCCTTAGCTGCCGTTTTATATGTTAATGCTCAGTACAAGAGTATCTATCCTGCAAACTATTATGAGAGACAAATACCTGATATTGATGCTTATATCCGTGATAAAAATACTGCCCTGCTCTTGAGGTCAGGGGAAGAGGGACTACAAAGGACAATCAGCGGAAATGGTATATACTATCAAGTTCTAGACGGGGAAAGCAACTTACTGTACGGAACGAATCATGAAAAAATCTTTAATGATAAATCTGAGCTTTATAGCCGGCTAAATACTACTATTAAAAAGCAGAATTACTATATACACACTGTTCCCATTATTGATGATAATGGAAAAATTTTAGGTGCAGTGGCTCTCTTATATCAGTTGAAAATTTCATATGTGGGAGTCCGTGGCTGGTGGGTGATTGCTGTTCTTACCGTTGCGTTAATTTCTCCTTTTCTCTACATCCTTGGTTTTACTATGTTGTTTTCTAGGATTTTCGTAAACAATATAAATAGGCCATTGCAGTTATTGATGAATGCCTCCAGGAAAATTAAAGAAAAAGACTTGGACTTTGAAATCGATTATCATTCAGACAATGAACTTGGCAAACTTTGTGTTGCTTTTTCCGAAATGAAAGATGAATTAAAAAAATCATTATCCGCACAATGGAAAATGTAACAGGAACGAGTGGAGATGGTTGAAGCACTGGCTCATGATTTAAAAGCTCCCCTGTCTATTATAAGGGGATATTCTGAAGCGTTAATTGATGCCAATATTGACGGCGGTGAAAAATTGAGTAAGTACTTGGAGATTATAAAAGGTAATGCAGAAAAATGCTCCAATCTTGTGCAGCAAATGCAATATACCATGGATTTGGAAAGAGCTGATGTGCAATTACAGCTTGTTCCTGTCAAACTATCTGAATTTCTTGAACAAAAGGTGCAACAATACGAATTACAGGCAAAGCAAAAGGAAATTACCATTATGTTAAATATGCAAGGTGAAACCAAAACATCAATTTTCATTGACAAAGATAAGCTGGAACGTATTCTTGATAATATCGTATCCAATAGTCTCCAATATACTCCAGCAGGTGGAAGGATTAACATATCTGTAAAAGCTGAAAAGGAAAACATATTTTATGAAATATGCGACTCCGGCAGTGGTTTCAGCAAAAGAGATTTAAAAAAAGCTTTTGATAAGTTCTATCGTGGAGATGAAGCTCGTAGAAGCAAAGATGGACATTCCGGATTGGGGCTTTTTATCGTCAAGCAATTATTAGAGCAGCTTGATGGGTCAATTAAGTTAAGCAATACGGAGTCTGGTGGAGCCTGTGTAACATTTCAGCATAAAGTGTTTAAGAGTATTATTTAATGGTATAGATCCATGTGTTTCCTTGAACGTTGGTTTTCAGAAAAATGCCAAAAAATTCGTTGATATGCTCCTGTAAACGTATGGTTCAAAAAATCAAATCAAGACATCAATCCAAGAGGTTCAAGCGTAGTATTAATATCATTGAAGTAGAAAGGAAGGCAAAATATGAAGATAGATAGAACCGGTTTCAAGCTACAGAGCTCGAAACCGGTTTTTTACAGAGTCTTACTCTACATAGATTATTTTTCGCGTCATTCCCCCATCTACGATAAGATTAATTCCTGTAACGAAATCATTTTCTTTCGCAGTTAAATAAAGACAAGCCCTGGCAATATCCTCGGGTTTTCCTACTCTTCTGGATAGATGCTGTTCGTGATCAATTGGTCGTAATTGTGCATAATCCCCTGTTTCAATCCAACCTGGGGATATACAATTAACGGTAATTTTATCTTTGCTTAGAGAAGCTGCTAGGGCATGGGTAAGAGCAACAATTCCACCTTTGGTAGCAGCATAAGCCTCAGAATTTGGTTCAGACATAATTGCTCTTGTGGAGGCAATATTGACAATAGAACCTCCATATTTATTCTGACGCATATATTTTGCTGCTTCACGTGAGCATAAGAAAACACTTCTTAAGTTCGTGTTTATAAGATCATCCCATTCTTCTAAAGTTAAATCATATGGTGATTTAAATAATCCTTTTCCGGCATTATTGATTAAAATATCGATTCCACCATATGTTTTAAAGGAGATTTTCATTAAACGGATAATATCTTCCTCTCGTCGGACATCTGTTTGGACAAAAATCGCATTTTTCCCTTGGCCTTTAATCAGAGAAACTGTTTCTATTCCAGCTTTTTCATCAATATCGGCTACAACAATATTAGCTCCTTTCATGGCATAATGTAAAGCAATTCCTTTCCCAATACCATTTGCAGCTCCAGTTATAATTACTGTTTTACTGGAAAAATCCAAACTAATCACATCCTTATAAATTTATTTATTAATTTAATATAACACAAAAACAAGATTGTTGTATGAGAATTTTCATTTCATGAAGCTGAATCATGTGAGGAAATCCTTGTTATAGTTCTTATATTTTTTATATTGTAACCTAATGGTATACTAGATGTAGGATATTATTTTTTTAGAAGAGGTGAAAGGGATGGATCCTAATCTAATATACATTATTTATGGTGACAATCCAAAATCCCTGGTAAAGAGGATATTACATGAGATAGGTTTAGAGAGGGAAATACCCAGCAAGGACTCTTTAATAGGTATTAAGCCTAATTTAGTTGTTGCTAAGCCTTCAACTTCTGGAGCTACAACCTGTCCTCAATTGGTTGAAGGATTAGTAGAGTATCTAAGGTCTAAGGGCTATAATAATATAGCCATATTAGAAGGTGCTTGGGTGGGAGATAGAACACAATTGGCATTTAAGGTATGCGGATATGAAGATATATCTAAAAAGTATAATATACCATTGATAGACTTGCAAAAGGATAGCTACAGTGATTATGAGGTAGATGGTATAACCCTTTCAGTTTGCGATAGTATAATGAAGGTTGATTATCTAATCAATATGCCCGTATTAAAGGGCCATTGTCAAACTAAAATAACTTGTTCTTTAAAGAATATGAAGGGTTGTATTCCCAATAAAGAAAAAAGGCGTTTCCATACTATGGGCTTACATAAACCTATTGCTTATCTCAATAAGGTAATAAAACAGGACTTGATAATAGTAGACGGAATAATAGGGGATTTAAATTTTGAAGAAGGTGGAAATCCCGTTCAGATGAATAGGGTAATAGTAGGTAAGGATCCAGTACTAATTGACAGCTATGTGGCCCAACTATTAGGCTATGATATAAAGGATATTCCATATATAGAGATGGCGGAAAAAATAGGAGTAGGAAGAACAATTTCATCAGATGATAACATAAAGGAATTAAATAGGGATTCAACCCCAATGACTATTCCAAAGACTAGATTAGTAGAAGAGCTTACAAGAAATGTGGAGGAAAACATGGCTTGTTCTGCTTGCTATGGAAGTTTAGTCCATGCTTTGGATAGATTAAGTGATTTAGGATATCTTTATGACTTTAATGGAAAGATATATATCGGACAAGGTTTTAAAGGCAAGAAGGGAAAAGGCATAGGAATAGGCAGTTGTACCAAAGGCTTCGAAAAGAGTTTACCTGGATGCCCTCCCAAAGCAAAGGATATAATAGAATTCTTGAAGGATTCTTTTTAAAGGTTTAAATTATGATGTTAAATATTAGATTTCTCTTTATCTATTAAACCCTTGTATAATATTTGCTAAATAATTCCAGATTCTATATTTTGTAATATAATGTTATTAGTGTTGTTTTTATAAGTGTAATATCAATAAACAGATTTCAGCTATTAGAAGTCAAAGAGTGAAATATTTGCATTATGAAAGTGGGAAAGTGAAATTTCAATAAGACAGATTAGATAATAGATGGAGTTGTAAGGGAATTTTTATATATCGTATTCTGCGACTTAGTATTAAGGGGGGTAATCATGAATTTAACTGTTGCTAAGATAGGAGCAGCAATAGCTGGTGTTTCAGTTATAGGATTTACCATATGCATGTTGATAGGATTCGATTTTGGAAGTTACTTAGTATGCATGTTTCTCGCATTTGGATTTGTGATGATGGTATCCGGATTTCATGCTGAAAGCGATGAAGAACATAAAGTTGCTGCAAATACTGCTTTGGTATTATCCGGGGTTTACGCTGTTTTGATTCTGTTGGTATATTTTGCACAGATGACAGCAGTTAGACTTGATTCGCTAGGTGAGGAAGCACTAAGAATCATTGATTATGAAAGATTTGGATTGTTCTTCAGTTACGATATATTAGGATATGGAGTTATGGCTTTATCAACTTTTTTCATTGGACTAACGATTAATGCCAAATCCAGGTTGGATAGGTGGCTAAAAGGATTGTTAATGGTTCATGGAATATTTTTTATAGCTTGTTTTCTTATACCGATGCTTGGGGTATTTAATTCGGAGATGGATGGCGCTCATTGGATTGGAACGTTGATTTTAGAAGTATGGTGTTTATACTTCTTACCAATATGCATATTATCATATCTTCATTTTGAAAATAGGAGCAATAAATGAGAATTCAGTTTGTTGCAGTTTCGGTACGTTTAGACAACAGGTAATATGTTGATATATTTCCGCATTCTCTAAGTTGATTGTAGATAAAGTATAAGCATGAAGTCTCCAATGTTGATTAGATTCTTTTTAAAAATTAAAAATGGGAAGATTTTAGGTAAACTATTAAAGTATTTGTATATGATGAAAGGATAGTGATGGAGTTTAAGTCAGGGTTAAAAATAGAAACAAAACTATAAGATGGCCGCCATTTGAGATGAGAATTTTCTTAAATTGGCGGCGTTTATATTTTATGCAAATATTTTTTAAGAGAACATATTAGCTCGGATTTTGTACCTACTGATACCATGCCGCTGATTGTCCGTGCTTTTGCTGAAAACCAGCCTGTGATTTCCATTGTTCATGCAATTGGTTTATTATTGTTTAAGGAAACTCATAATAACTATGAAAACTTATAGTTGAGTGAGATAACGTAAAAATATTGTCAACTAAATATAACATATTTTGTTAAGTATAGTTGATTGAATAACTGAATAGCTGTGATATAATGAGTACAAAGAGTATGAAAAGTATGATTAATGTGAATTTGAAAGAACTATGAAAAAAGTATAGAAGATATAAATATTAGGGGAGATAGGATATGAAGATTAGGAAAAAGAGTAAAATAATATTAGGTGTGATTATAGGGGTTATATTATTTTTGTTAAGCTCTTATTTTTATACCAACATCACATATATGAAAAAACCACTTAAAGAAATGTATAGATCAGGGTTTGTTGAAAAACAGGTAGAGCTTAAGGATGGAACCATATTAAATTATGGTGAAGGCCCAAACAATGGAAAAACACCGCTTTTACTAATTCACGGTCAGGGCATGACTTGGGAGGATTATGCTAAAGTACTACCTGAACTATCAAAGTATTACCATGTATATGCTGTCGATTGCCACGGACATGGAGAATCTAGTAAGAATCCTGAGAAATATTCAGCTAAAAAAATGTCTGAGGATTTCATAGAGTTTATTGATGTAATAATAGGACAACAAACAGTGGTTTCTGGTCATTCATCAGGTGGACTTATTGCTGCATGGATGGCTGCACATTATCCAGAACATATACTTGGATTAGTAATAGAGGATTCGCCATTCTTTTCAACTGAACCTGGTAGAAGAGAAAAAACATATGCATGGGTATACGGTTTCCAGTTATATGAAGAGTTTAAAAATCAAAATGAAGAGAAGGATTACTTTAAGTATAGTTTAGAAAGAAGTTATTGGAGAAAAATTTTTGGTGATTTTCTATGGAATAAGTTTTCTAAAGATGCGGTAGCATATCATGAAAAACATCCAGATAAGCCTGTACACATAAGTATTTACCACCACAGATAAATAGAATATTTGAATCTGTAACTTATCCATATGATCACAGGTTTGGAGAAACATTCTATGATAACAGTTGGTTTGAAGACTATAATCAATCAGAAGTGTTATCAAAGATAAAAAGTCCTACGGTATTTATAAAAGCAGCAACAAATTACGATGGAGATTTATTGATGTCAGCGTTATCTGATGAGGATGCTAATCGTGTGGTTGAATTATTGGAAAATGGAAAAAGAATTGACGTAGATACCCCTGGTCATGACATACATTACGATAGACCTGAAGAATTTATTGAGATCATGATTGATTTCCTAGATGAAATCCAATAATGATATGCGAAAGGAAAAGCCATAAAAAATTAAGATGCATGGCTCCTTTAGAATATAGGGACCATGCATTTAATAATACCAATCCGTGATTTGATAAATCATCAATTCCTTATCCAGAGGTTAAAATTGTAGAATAATGATTTAAGTAAGTGTTTGCTAATAATGATAGAAGCTACGGCGAGTCAAATACTTTAACCTCCCGTAGCTTTACACTTTTAAATATAAAGAACTATTTCACTATTTAATAATATGATTTATAATACAAGAAAAAACGGGAGGGAGAATTAATATTTTGAAGAGAAAAATAATTATTATCCTGTCGATAATTTTATCAGTGGCAGCATTATTATTTGCAGGAATGTCTTACTTTATAGGTTTACAGGTGTTTAATGGTTCCACACAGCTAGTCATCAACGAAAATACCATTGATGTTCCTGATAATTTTTGGGAAGAATTCAATCTGGATTATGAGGAATTTTGCGATAAATATAGAATTGAAAAAGTAGAAATAACTTCATCATTGGATGGACATATAATTCCCGGAGATTACATATATGCACAACAATCAGAGGAAAATAATAACAATAAAACTGTAATTTTGGTGCATGGTCTTGGTGGAAACAGATATACCAATTACCCGTATGCAGAAATGTTTCTGGAGAGAGGGTACAATGTTCTGACTTATGATCAGAGAAGCACTAATGAGAATAAGGCAAAATATACTACCTTCGGATATTGGGAGAAATATGATTTAATTGATTGTATTGATTATGTATTAGAAAATACATCAGGACAGATAATCGGCGTATGGGGGCAGTCTTTTGGTGGAGCAACAGCTGGTTTAGCAATGGGTTATGAAGATACACACAAGAAAGTGGATTTTTTAATTTTGGATTGTCCCATAAGCAATATGGAATGGATGATTAAGGAAGAAATGAAAAGCATGGATATAGGAATTCCAGTATCCTATATGTCATGGTGCGGAAATATTGTTAATAAGTTAAAGCTTGGATTTTCCTATAAAGATGCAGATGTAAGCATTGCTATGAGAAATGTAGAAATACCTGTATTAATTATCAATAGTAAAGCCGATAGAGTTACTCCATATTTTATGGGAAAAGATATCTTTGATAGTATCAGGGGAAATAATAAACAGATATGGACAGTGGAAGATAGTGAACATGCAATGATGTGGATTGATTATAATCAGGAATATAGAGAAAAAGTAATCCAATTATTGAATAGTATTGAAAAATAGATATAAGTGGTAGAGTTTAGATCGGAGTTAGAAATAACCTGTAGGTTAGTGATAAGATTGCCGTCAGTTGAGAAAAAATCTTCTTAATTGATGGCATTTTATTTTTTAAGTGTATGAACAAACTATATAGACAATTGAATAATTATTTTATACAATTGTAGCAAGATGGTTAATTATGGATATTAAAATTGATAGCTTAATTCCTGTTGATTCATTATAAATAAACATAGATCTTGTATTCTCTGTTGTTGATAAAAACTAAAAGTCCTTTCGCTCAAATGACATATCTCCAGACGTACATATTTTAATTGTTTGTGGAAGCTTATAACTTGTGATTACCTATTAGAAAGGAGTAAATGGAAATGGAAAATAAAAAAGATTTTTTATCCATAGTTGTAATTATACTTTTGATCGTCATATCGGCAACAGGAGTACTATCATTGGACTTTTCCCAAAGCTATAAAATAACTAATCAATATGGAGATACGGTCAAAATGTATGACAATGGTATATACGCACATGACTCGTATTTTGCTGCTACGCTTTTTATAGGAACTGATTTTATGATACTTTTTATATTTGTACCTTTGTTTATATATACATATTTTCAGAATGTAAAAAATCTAACAATATTACGAAGCTTAAGCTTATATCAGTTTACTCTGTAGCCTTATATTATGCAGCAAGCCTTTCATTTGGAGTTACTTACAATCAATATCATTTATTATATATTGGACTCTTCTCATGTACTCTTTTTGGGCTCTTTTCTGTTATGCGTAAAATAAACATTAAAACATTAACTTATTATTCTACAAAGGGCATTAAGATATTTTTGATATTAGTAGGTGTTTCCCTTATCGTTGCTTGGATTCCGGATATCATACAGACAATTGTTTCAAATAAACCAGTTCCATTAATTGAAGTATATACAACTTCAATAACAAATGTTTTGGACATGGGTATTGTTGGACCTCTATGTTTTGTATGTTTGCATTTATTGAACAAAAAAGACGAGCTAGCTATCATTATATTAGCTTCATTACTTAAAGCTTGTATCATGGTTGGGTCCATGATTATTACACAAACAATTTGTCAGATTCTAGCCGGGATTGAAATACCTTTACCTGAACTTATCACAAAATCAGCAACATTTTTATTACTGGGAGGATTTGCATTGTACTTTAATAACAAATTATATAGCAAATTATTACAACCCTTGATAAGAGTTAAATGATCAATATTGCAATAACTTTATCACCCTACTAGTAGATAGAGCTGGTTTCAAAGCATATGAAGAAAAGAGAAGGAAATTCTAAACAACGCTAAAGAAAGAAGGGATTGATTGTTGGAGTTTGGATGGATTAATTTGTTTGGAGCGGTGATTGTTATCACAATGCTGATACCAAATATAGTATATGCTATAAAGAACAGAAATTTTAAAAATAAGTGTGTAAACAAGATAATGAATTTCATTGAGCAGATAGGAAGATATGGGTGCATTATTTTGATGTGGCTTCCACTTTTTGTTTGGAAGTTTGAGTTTTCCAGTGTTGATATGTTTTTGATTTATCTTCTGGGAAATGGACTTCTTTTGCTTTTATATATTCTTTTCTGGGTATTATACTTTAAAAGACAAAGTACAAGTGGAGCCATAGTTCTTGCTATCATACCAACATGTATTTTTTTACTGAGCGGACTGACATTGCATCACTGGACTCTGGTTGCATTTGCAGTTTTATTTGGATTAGGGCATATATATGTAACCCTTGTGAATATTAAAAAAGAAAAAAACTAATGTAACTATAGTTTTTACATATGATTTTTGTTATGTGACTATCTACAGTCAAAAAACATCATCTATTGACAAAACTATTTAAACTTTGTTAAAAATATTGATAAAATTTGGATATATGCTAAAATTCTATTATAAATAATTATTTTTTACACAGTTAAGGATTGGAAGAAAAAACTATGGAATATGTGAATAGATCTAACCCCCCATAGTATTAATAAAAATGGAATCTTATATTGAAAAAATAGAATTGTTTATAGTCTGGAAATCAAATAATGTGCTATTAAAACAAATAATTTAAACAAATGCTGAAGTAAGTTCTGGGGGGAATTATCATGAAAATTAAATATAAGATAAGTTTAATTGCTGCAATAATGTGTATAGTGTGTGTTGGAGCGATGTGGGCAGTAAACAATTTTATATCATTGAAATATTTGGAGGATACCATACAAGATAAGGTATTAGCAGAAGTTAGACTAAAAGCTAACGACATAAATACAAGGATGGCGAAAGAAAAGCAAAACTTAGAAATTATAGCTGAGAGAGTAATGCTAGCTAAAGATTATGGACACGATACATTACAGGCAACAGCAGCTACAGCTAATATTGCTGAGCAGAATAATGAAATGGTTAGAGCCGTACAGGATATAAATAATGCTATGCAGATGAATGTGGAGTCGTCCAATAAATTATCTGGCATGATAGGGCAGATAAAGCTGTAATTAAATAGTTATGGAAATTCGACGTAGAGGGCTATAAGAACTATAGCCCTCTTATTGTTTTGGGTAAAATTTAAACCTAAATTAGGCGTGATTGTTGGTGATTACATCTATATAGTATGTGATAGAAGTAATATATTCTAAAAAAGTGCTAAATATTAACAAATACATATTCACCAATGTTTAGTATAATGCTATGATTATATTAACCGATGGGCAACAAGGTGGTTTAATAATATTAACTATTAACAATGACTATATTATTTCATGATGAAATTTTCTTGGAGGGATTAAATGTGAATAAGCCATTTCCCATAAAGAGCACTATTGATTCACGTC
>Ga0134091_1002425_pt1 | contig 12711 bp, 20 predicted proteins | sample 2_5taG_FD_94451 | JGI IMG/M metagenome (GOLD analysis project Ga0134091, IMG submission 94451) | Switchgrass degrading microbial communities from high solid loading bioreactors in New Hampshire, USA - 2_5_20_6_A2 metaG | ecosystem: Engineered > Bioreactor > Semi-continuous > Anaerobic >...
CGGAACAATGACTATTAAAAGCGAGCATGATACATTGTCGGAAGCAGAGCAAGAAGCAAATAGAAAGGCGGAAGAATACCCTAACCAATTCAATGACGTAACAATAATTATTGATGATATCCCAGGGGGCAAAGCATGAAGAAAGTAGATAAGTTATTAAAGAAAGCGAAGGTTATGGCCGGAATCAGAGGTAATGATCTGGATAACTACGACTTTAAAAGATTGTCTACCGAGGAACTTAAGGAACTTGCTTATGGTGATCCGTCGGAAGAAAGATTTAATGAGTTAATCAGCAGGGCTGCCAAGCCTGCAGGAGGCGATTGAGCAAATGAATAAGCGCAAAAAGAAGAATAACGCTCACACAGTACCAAAGGATAACCTGGTAAAGGAAGCGAGGGAATTAGAAAAGAAGCTTGTAAGAAAGAGGTGATAATTTGGCAAAAATTAGATTAAGACTGAATACTCCAACAGACGTAAGAAAAACCCTTGTAAGGGTTACTAATATGGTTGCGAACGGTGAAATGGACAGCAAGAGAGGAAACACTATTATATCAGCCTGCAATTCTGTTTTAAGCGCAATTAGGACAGACGAACAGGAGAAGAAGATAGCGGAGCTGCAGCAACTTCTTGATAGTGTGGCAAAGGAGAAGAGCAGATGAAACTAATTGATAGGTTATTAATGCAGGCCAAGGAAATCCTCACAGCTAAGCACTTTGATTATGACACGAACGAGGATGGATTTATTGAAGCCTTAGGATTGGATCCGGAAAGGTACAGGATTGATTATCCGAATGGTGAACATGGATATGATGCACTTAAAGCTCTTTTCGAGGTTTCGGATGATCTCTGGAATGACGAAGAAGAAACGGATAACCAGGGATAAAGGGGTTGATATATTGCTGACTAATGAAGAACTTGTCGAGAAAATAAAACAAGGCATAGATGCTTCAAGAAACCTTGAGCTTCTCTATAAGCAGAACGAACAATACATTCGTAAAATTGCCAACCGATACCGCGGGTATGCAGAAATAGAAGATCTGATGCAAGAGGGCTATTTTGGACTATATGAAGCCGTACAAAGATATGAAAATGAGCATGAAGTTCTGTTTATGTCATATGCCGGCTTCTGGATAGCCCAGGCAATCAAAAGATACATAGAAAATAGCGGGAGATCATTAAGACTTCCGGTGCATCTGCATGAATTGATATACAAGTATAAAAGAATAGTTAATGCTTATATGTCACAGCTAGGCAGAAATCCAACTGATAAGGAGCTATGCAGGCATCTAAAAATAAGTCCTAACCGGCTTAAAAACCTTGAAAGGTATATTTATGAGTATGGACAAATAGAAAGTTTGGACGAACCTATAAACAGCTCTGAAGATGGTGACCTATTAGTGTGCGATACCGTTCCGGATAGCACAAATATTGAGAATGAAGTGGTTAATAAAATTATCGAACAGGATCTTAAAACCGGGTTATGGCAGATTGTAGAAAAGAATACTACGGAAGAGGAAAACCAGGTTATTCTATACAGATTTAAAAATAATCTCACTTTAAAGGCAACAGGAGATAATATAGGAAAAACCATTGAAAGAGCTAGGCAATTAGAAAACAGTGCTCTTAAAAAATTACGCCGGAGCCGGATAATAAGAGAACTAGAGGAAAGATACGCTATAAGCTATTCACAAGCCTATAAAGGTAGTTTATCAAGCTTTAGATATTCCTGGATGTCTTCCACAGAAAAGGCTGCCTTTACAAAAATGGGTGTTGATTAAGAATTTAATAACAGCCAGACGCTGCTATTAATATAAACCTAAAAGAAAGAGAGGAAAAGAGAATGAAATTAAGAGAATTAACAGAAGCACAGAAACAGAAGTACATGAGTGATATTACCGGCATCACCAAGAACTATGATGAGATGATCCACAAAATTAATGGGTTGCTGCTCCAGTACGGAGATATTCACTACAAAATGACAGTTGATATGTTAAGCGTGAATTATGCCCGGGAGCAGAAAGAAGCCTTGAAGGCACAGATGAAGAATATCAATGTTACCGCTCTGGATCAGATTATTGCAACGCTCAAAGAGACTAAAGAGAAATACATAAAGGACATTGCACCGGTAACAGCAATCACAGATCCTTTGGAGCTTTCCTTTATTGAGAAGGAATTGAAGGTTATGAAGGATTCCGAGGTCCTGGATTACTACAAGGAAAATTATCTTGATAGTAATATCACCAGGCTTATTGAAATCGAATGGAAGGCTAGACATGGCTATAAAGATGGTAAGGTCATGATTGATCTGCCTAAGTATGATGCAGTGGATCAGATTACGAACCGCATAGACCAGGAAATTAAAACGGTAGTAGGATTGCGCCAGGTGGCTGATATGATGCTTTGCTTCCAAGAGCCGGCAGCGGATGATAGCACTAAGCCGGTTATGATTCCATGGAACACCATTTTGCAAGAGGTTGAGAACAGAAATAAATCAACCGTAGTAAGAGTTACTATTGGAGATCTCTATAAATATAATATCAGCAAATAAGAAAGGAGATTGAAGTATGTCATACGAAGAGTTAAACACAGGCTTCATTAATTTGGTTAAGGCCGAGAGAAACAAGATACTTAGTAATCATGGAAGGCACTCCATTTATGAGAAAGAGCTTCAAAACATATTAATTCAATATGCTGACTTAACTGGCCAGGACATTGAAGTTCTGAATGAAGCAACCGATAAGAACAAATTTTATGAAGTTGGACAAGTTATTTAAACAGGCTAAAGAAAAATTATTTACATAACTTAACGTAGAAAGGGGGCGGGGTTGTAACCTTTGCCCCTCTTTTAGAAAGGAAGTGGCTAACATGGCAGTAACCTTTACACAGATACCGGTTAAATTGGAGATCAGCAAAGATACATTGGCAAGTGTAATTGATGTTCTTGAAATGATAAACGGTAATAACCCTAATAAAATTTACAACGTTGAAACGTCTTTCCATGTAGGCAACATAGCGCAAGCAGATACTGTTATGGCCGGAATTGAAACGCTAAAGAACCTGGGGGCCTTAAGCACTTACCAAGCTGATAGTGCCTTTCGTCAAATTGATGGTTTTAAAAGAAGTTATCTGAAATAGAAAAAGCATATATTTACGCCCTGCAGGTACTACTTTGCCTATGCTTGCGGGGTGTTTTTTTTGTGTTAAGAAACACAAGAAGTATAAATTTATTTTATATCTATTGACATTAATTGATAAAAATTATATAATCATCATTAAGAGGTGATGATATGAATACAAAGCTACAAGTACAAGAGGTACAAATAACACAAAATGTACAATTTAACGCTTCTTTATTTACCAGGTTTATAGAATATACAGATGTAAAAGAAACCACCCTTAAAGGCTATGCTGTATGCCTTAGAGCTTTTGCAAGATGGTTGCAAAGGAACAATATAATCCGGCCAACAAGAGAAGATATTAAAGCCTATAAAGAAGAGCTGGAACGTAGCGACTTTACTGCCGGGACTAAGCAGCAATATTTAAGGGCTGTTAAACACTTCTTCAAATGGACTTCAAGCGAGAGCTTATATCCTAATATTGCCGACAATATTAAGGGTGCCAAGGTAAAACACGACAACACCAAAAAAGACGCTTTAAAGGAATCCGACATCATAAATATTTGTAATAGCATAGACCGAAATACAACAACAGGAAAAAGAGATTATGCTATGATCCTTCTTTCTGTAACCGGCGGGCTAAGAATTATCGAATTACACAGAGCCAACATTGAAGACATCAAGACCATAGCCGGGGAAAAGGTTTTATTCATCCAGGGAAAAGGCAGGGATGAAAAAGACGAATACATCAAACTTGTACCGGAAGTACAAGAAGCATTAGAAGCATATCTAAATACCCGTCCAGGAGCTAAAAAGAAAGAAGCCCTTTTTGTCAGCACAAGCAATAACAGCAAAGGGCAACGCATTACAGAGCCAAGCATAAGCCGATTAATAAAAAATATATTTAGAGCTGCAGGATATGACAGCGATCGAATAACCGCCCACAGTTTAAGACATACAGCAGTAACAATGCTTCTTAAAAGCGGAAGTTCCATACAACAAGCTCAACACTTTGCCCGCCATGCAGACCCAGCCACAACAGGAATATACGCCCACAATATTGAAAGGGAAAAGGATCATAGCGAGCAGGCTATATTTAATTATATATTTAAAAAAGATGATGAAAGCAAATTACAGGAAGCCCAGGAGCTTCTGGAAGAGCTTGACCAGGACGAACTAAATAAAGCATTACAGTATTTAAGATCCATTAGAAAGGAGATGATAGCGTGAGCGCAGGAAGACCTAAAAAAGACTTACAGCAACCGGAAGACCTGAACCAACTATTTTATAATATTTATGAAACCGCTGATATTCTGGGCGTACACGAAAGAACAGTAAGACGCCTTATTAAGGATAATGAATTGAAAGCCTTTAAGGTAGGGCGTGTATGGAGAATTTCCAGGGAAGCAATCGAGGAGCTTACGAAAAATTAGACGTATAACTTAACGTAGAAAGTGAGGGATAAAATGACGTTACAAAACTTTCTTAAAATGCACCAGGGCGGTTGCGTTCAAGATTGCGTATCTATTCATCAAGAACCTTACAATTATGATAAACACAAGTATGAAAAAACCTTCTTTGAGGAAGCCGACCAGGAAGAGATTATCAATTCAGAAATATTTAAAGAAATCCGGAACAAACAAGTAGACCACTTCAATATCATTGGTGGCGGTATGTATAAAGTGGAGCTTTGCATTTATCTGAAAGGAGAATAATATGCACACAATAAATAATGAAACCAATACGATTGATGAATTTAAGCGGCTTAAAGCATATTTAGAACAGAGAGCTAAAGAACATTATGAAGCCCACAAAAGCGCTTTTGAAAATTGGAGATTCGGAGACATAGATAAAATCTGGATAGATAAGGACGGGCTTATCTGTATTCAGTATGAAAGCGGTGATTGGTGGCACTACAACGAGATAGGAGAGTGGTGGTAAGCATGAGCCGAATAATAACTGTTACAAATCAAAAAGGTGGAGTAGGAAAAACCACCACAGCCCATGCCATTGCAACCGGATTATCTCATAGAGGGTTTAAAACTCTTCTGGTGGATCTGGACCCGCAAAGCAACCTAACATACACCATGGGCGCAGATGGAAGCACTCCGACCATATACGAATTATTCAACGGTGAAATTAAAAACCCTTTTACAGTTATCCATCACATGGAACATGGTGACATTATACCAGGCAGCTTATTGCTTGCCGGCGCAGATATGGAGTACACAAAGCCCGGGCGCGAATATATCCTTAAGGAGATCCTGGAGCCTTTAAAGGAAAGTTATGATTATATCATCATAGACACGCCGCCCGCGTTAGGAATACTGACTATAAATGCCCTAACTGCTTCAAATAGTCTTATTATCCCTATGGGGGCAGATATATACAGCCTGCAAGGATTGAGCCAATTAAAAGGGCTTGTAGACAACGTAAAGAAGTATTGCAACAAAGACCTTTCTGTAGATGGCTTACTAATAACCAGATACAACAAAAGAGCAATTATTAGCAGAAATTTAAAAGACGTTATGCAGGACACAGCAAAACAATTAGAAACGAAAGTTTTTAATACGGTTATAAGAGAGGGTATAGCAATCAAAGAAGCCCAGGCAATGCAAACGACAATATATGATAATTCACCCAATGCAAATGTAACGCAGGACTATAGCAGCCTTTTGGACGAGCTGTTAAATAAAAGGTAAAGAGAGGGTTTCACTATGGCGAAAGATTATACCAATAAATTGAAAAATGTTTCTAATAAATTTTTCACAGAAGCACAACAAGTACGAGATGAACATGAAGTACAAGAAGTACTACAAGCACAACAAGTACAACAGACGCAAGGGAAGAAAGGCTTTAAAATGCAGCGTATTAATATGGCATTTACTCCGGATAACATGGACTTCATTAGGATAATGGCTAAAATCAAAGGACAGACCATGACACAATTTGTAAATAGCATTTTAGATCAAGAAAGAGAAGCCAAAGCAGAGGTGTTCCAGGAAGCCAAAAAGCTGTTAGAAAAAATCTAAGGCGAGGTGGCATAATGACTAGCAATGACTATTTTAAAATGATAGATCGTATTGATCGGTTTATGGAATCTCACGACAGAATGATAAGGCATAAATACACAGTTGAAGATCTCGAAAATCAATTATGCAGCCTTCCAGGGGTAACAAAAGAGCAGGGAAACCTTATCATTTATTTTCTTTCCAGGCATTGTCTTTTTGGCGATTATGCGGATATTTTAAGTCTTGTTATACAGGATATTTCAGAAAACGGAGTAGATAAAGTATTAAAAGAAATTCATGAAATAGAGGAAAGCCAGGAAAATGACGATTTCTTATTCAATCTAAAGAAGACATCTAAAAGCAACAGGCCTTTAATAGTTAACAATGATGAAGAAATAGAAATTCTCCCTGGTAAACCAACTGAAATGTTCTTCAAGAATATCACAAAGCTTGCCAAGAATATGCCTAGCAATAATTTGAACAGGGAATTAACCCTCACTGTTTCCGGACAAAAAAGCAAGAAAAAGGTGGAAATAACAGCCCTTATAATAAGGGATAAGAATGTAAATATTAATTCCCCTATTAACTTTTATGATATGTTAATTCTGGATGCTATTGATTCCCTATGGGAAGCCGGAAATTACATTTTTACAAGTGATATGGTTGCAAGAGTTGCTAAATTTTTAGGCGGTAGCGCATATATTAAAGACAATGCTGTAAAACAAGTTGAGGAAAGCATAGAAAAGCTAAGAGGTACAAAAGTAACGATAAACTATACAGATCAGTTAAATATGAACCGTAAACCGCATGAAAAAGTTGATAAAGCAGTCTTAGATGATATGGCGCTTTCCTTAACTGGTGCAACCGTTAAAGCCGGGGGCAATATTGTAAAGGGCTATCAATTCAACACTATGCCTATTCTATGGAGATATGCTAAAGACGTCGGCAATTATACATCCATTGAAATCAGCAAGATGAATACAAAAGATTGTTTAAAAGCCACTGACGGTATATCTATTATGAAAAGCTATATTTTCGGAAGAATAGCCGAAATGAAAAATGAAAAAAGGAAAAGCATGAACCGTATCAGATACAGGGAAATTTATGAACAGGTAGGCCTTATCTCAATGGAAGATAATGAAAAATATGATAACGGTAAATATAAGAAGCCTTTAAAGGATATTAACTGTCCTAAGGAAAAAGCCAGGGACATAAGAAATAATGCGAAAATATTTCTCAATCATCTTGTAAAACAGGATTACATAAAGGGCTTCAAAGAATACAGCTACGCAGACATAAAAGATAACGAAGGAGAAGACAAAAGAACAAAAGCAGGATTGGAAATTTTCTATCAGTAGTGGGTGCAACTTAACTACACTAGGGGTGCAACTTAACTACACCAAAATAAAAAAGGGTACAACTTAACTACACTAGGGGTGCAACTTAACTACACCAAACTCGAATGCAAATATAAGGACAAGCTCTTTGTTATCAAGCCTTTAAGGGGTACTCTCTAAATTGGGTATAAGTAAACTGTAGGTACTACAGTATGTTTACTGTAGTGCCAGCCCTGCCCCCTATTTACAAAGGGGCAGGGCGTGGCTATAGTAAATTCAAAAGGTAAATATAGCCTATTAACAGCAAAAAAGATTAATGCAGAATTATCCGTATAACTTAACATAGAATATTAAGCCCTCTTAAAGGCTTCAATATAAACTCACGCTGAAAGGAGTGATCCTCATATGAGAGTATTAAAATAAGCCACGCTACACTTGCAGGCGAAACGTGGCTTAGCACTAGGAATAGAACTCAACGAACTATGCCCAGGCAATGTCATTATATCATTGTCCTGGAAATAAAACAAGAAAAGGAGAATTGCATATTATGACAAATAAGGATCAATTATTACAGGTAATTAATAATCTTAATGAAATCGGAATTAATTCGCTTCTTTACTTATTTGGAGATTTTGACAAAATCGAACTTTATAATATAAATACTACCCCGGAGCGGATCGCAGAGCTGCAGCAGATTGATAAGCAGAAAGAAGAACAGAGAAAAGCACAATATGAAGAGGATCGTGAAAGAGCTTCCTTCGAGAGAGCGCAAGCCGAGTATAAGAGACAAACAGAATTTAAGGCTGCATTGACCGGAAGGGAGAAAAAATTCTTTGAACTGATTGAAAGCGTGAAGCCAAAGACTTGCTATTGCCTGGATTACTGGGAAACGATGCTTTTAGCTGATGCCTATAATAATAATTTAATTAATGGCTGCTATGATATATTTCGCTATGGCTTTCTAAAAGGGCAGCGTGCAGAGAAAAACAGAAGAAAGAGGGCGCAGGCAAAATGAATAAAGAGGATGTAATCAATAATTTACTGAGTACATATGCCAAGTATGGTGTAACCCGCTTTATTCTGGAACAGGAAATAGAAAGCGGATTAAAGCAGGGCTTCTCTTATCAGACCATCTATACAGGATTAAGAATGACATTAGGAAATGTCTTCCATGAAAGAGAATATTTCACTCCGGCAGAAATGGCCGAAGCTCTGGGAACTACAGAAGAAGAAATTATAAGCCAGGTTGAAGCTATGGGAAAAGAGCTTGAAGCCCAGGGGAAGGAACCGAGCGAATATTTTGTAAAGGTTAAGCCGGAAGAAAAGCGCACCTTTATTGTTCCACCTGGATCCTTAAGATAAACATCACAATAATTATTTTTCACCGGCGAAACTGATTATAGTCAGCGCTGACCATAACCAAAAACATAGGGACTGTGGTGTCCCTATGTTTATCAAAATGGACAGCATTGTCTTTTTTGGTCATGGACAGTGGTGTCGGATTGCATTATGAGACGTCGCATAGACCTTCTACACTGAAGTCGAACCCGTACCATTAAGAACAGGTTGACCCTGTTTCGACGTCGAAACAATGATCGGAATATCGACAGTGGTGTCCATTATCCAGTTGCGCCGGCGCAACTTTAGAAAGAGAGGTAATAAGTTGAAAAGAGAAGATGCAGAGCTTTATATAAAAGATGATCTTCCTAATTATCTGACAGCAAGAGGGTTAAGTTTAAGAAAGCCTTTTAGGTGTCTTAATCCGGATCATAGCGATAGCCACCCAAGTATGAGTTATGATGTGAAGAGAAATAAAGTTCATTGTTTTTCATGCGGGGCAGATTACAGCACGATTGACCTTATAGGCATAGAATACGGATTAACTGACAATGCAGAGATATTTAAGAAAGCATATGAGCTTTACAATATTGAAATTGACACCGCACAGGACGATTTTAGCCCGGTAAAAGATAGTAGACAATATAAAACACCTTTAAACGAGTTTAAGCCAAGAAATCAAAAAATAGATGACATAGAAGACCTTGAAGAGCCGGACAAGGTATATGACTTTACAAAAATTATAGAAGAAGCTCACAAAGAGCTATTAAACACTCCTAAAGCCATGGATTATTACAGATCCAGAGGGTTGTCAGATGAGATTATAAAGGAATACAAATTAGGATATTGCAAAGATGGCTATAACTCATTATTGAAAGACTTTCCGGAGCTTCATAGCCAAGGAAAAAAACAAGGGCTATATAAATATGTGTTGCCATATATCAACGACGATAAAACTTGCAATTACTTCATAACGGAAATCACAGACAGAAGCCAGGTAGACGAATATAACGGAAAGTACAGAAAAATTAAAGACATAAAGGCTTATATTTTCAATGAAAGATATATAGTCCGTAATAGTCTAGAAGTAATCTTTATTTGCGAGGGAATATATGATGCACTAAGTGTTGAAATGGCTGGAGGAAAAGCGATAGCCTTTATAGGTACAGCTCACAGGAGATTTTTAAGCCTTTGCAAAAAATATAAACCTAAAAGCAAATTTATCATTATGCTAGATAATGACGGAGCCGGGCAAAAAGCGGTAGAAGCTGTTAAGGAAGGCTTAAATATTTTAGGTATTGATTATGCGATACATAAGCCCAACAACGGGAAAGATGCAAATGAGAGCCTGCAGAACGACAAAGAAGCTTTTGTATCTGACATAGCTGAAGCTATAAGAAAGGCAGTAGAGCAGGAAAAACTAGATTATCTTAATAATAGCGCTTTAAAGCATATTGCAGAATTTAAAAATGGCATTAATGAGAGTGTAAATACTCCTGCAATATCTACCGGCTTTTTGGAACTTAACAATATGTTAGACGGTGGATTTTATGAGGGGCTTTACATTCTGGGGGCCATTTCATCCCTGGGAAAGACAACTTTTGCGCTGCAAGTTGCTGATCAGATAGCCAGGGCGGGGCATGACGTATTATTTTTTAGTTTAGAAATGTCAAGATTCGAGGTAATGGCAAAGAGCATAAGCCGGCTAACATTTATCGAAAGCAAGTTTAATAAGGAACTCGCAAAGACAACCAGGGGGATATTGGCCGGAAAGAAATACCGGTATTATTCCCAGGAAGAAAAGGATTTGATAAGAAAAAGTGTAGAAGTGTATTCTCAATTTGCCGGGAATATGTATATCTATGAGGGGCGCTATGTCAATAAAGATGGAACAGCCGAAAGAATGAGCGTAGCGCATATAAGAGAATTAGTGAATAAGCACGTTACCCTTACAGGCCGAAAACCGGTTGTGTTTATTGATTATCTACAGATCATTGCACCGACAGATATAAGAGCCACAGATAAGCAAAACACAGATATAGCGGTATTTGAACTAAAAGAAATCAGCAGGGATTTTAAAATCCCGGTTGTTGCTATAAGCTCATTCAATCGTGAAAATTATTCGCAGCCGGTCAGTATGGCAAGCTTCAAGGAAAGCGGTGCAATAGAATATTCAAGTGATGTATTGTTAGGACTTCAATACTCTGGAATGGAGTATCTAGACGGAGAGAACGAAAAGGAACGTACAAAGAGGATTCGAGAACTATTCCGGATTAATGAAGCCCAGGCAAGAAACGGAGAACCGCAAGAAATAGACCTAAAAATCCTTAAGCAGCGAAATGGAGCCAAAGGAAGCATAGGCTTGTATATGACAGCAAAATTCAATTACTTTGATGATTTTAGACCGATAGAACCGGAAGAAACACCATTTGATAAGCCGGTAAAAGAAAGTAAATAGTTGCGACGTCGCAACAAGGTGGATAGTGAAATGCTACCCACCTTTTTTATTGTTTATTATGGATTATGTTCCATACCAAAGTCTTAGATATTTTCAGCATTTCAGCTATTTTACTCATTGAAAGACCGTTCTTCTCATACTCATAATGAACCTTGAAATAATGAGTGTTATATTTGCTTATTTTTCCCTTCTTGACAGCTCCCCTTTTATTACGGTTACTTTCATCCAGGTAAACCCTGGGTGCATTACCGGTGATCTCTTTTACAATGTCATATTTTAGAGCCTCCCGGCACCTTGCGCAGGTGTCTTTATCTGCCTTGCTGCATTCATAACACGGCAAAGGCATATCCCCTCATCCCCTCTTATATCGTTCATTATTATTGCTTCTGAACGAATTATTTTAATTATATATCGGATGGAAAACCTGGATGAATAAGTTACCCTTTAAAGGCAATTTTCTATGTTAAGTTATACATGTAATTTTACATAAAGAGTATAAAACAAAATAAAAGAACATAGACAAATGTATATTCTTGTTGTATAATAAGTACAAGAAGTTTATTAAGTACAAAAAGTACAAAAGGAGTGAAAAACCTATGATGTCAGATGAAGAATTTAATAGCCTGGAATTTAGAGGGATAAAAACCATTAAAGACATGACAGCCTTAAAAGGGGCTACCATTACGGATATTGAACCGACGTATGCCGGGTACTATGAAAATGGATCACAGGTAATAAGCGGGGTAATTCTCTATGTAAATATGGCCGACGGAAGTCAGAGGGTATGTTCTATAGATTGCCCTGCCCCCTGGGAGATAGAGAGTGATAAACCAATGTTAATGATGTTATCCATACCGAAGGAGTGAGAAAGCATGACAGAGAGTGCGAGAGCTGCACAGAGAGAATATTATAGGCAGTATAGGGAGAAAAACAGAGAGAAGTTAAGAGAGTACCAGGCACAATACAGAAGGAAGAATAAGGCCAAGATAAGACAGTATCAAAGGAACTTCTGGGAAAACCGGGCAAATAGATTAATAGGGGGTACTCCATAGAAAAGCCCTGTGTTTACAGCCTTTAAGGTAGATTTAAAGTGCCAAAACAAGCTAAAAAGTGGCGCATAGTTATAAAAAACAAATAATAAAAAGGGGCTAAAAACCAAGAAATAAAGAGGGTTGGTGTATGTCGAAAATAGATAAGCTGATTATTAAGGCTAATAAGGCTAAGGAATTGAAAGAAGCAAAAAAGGGTTTCCTTATTTTTGGAATGATTAATCGCAAGGGGAAAAAATGGACCCTTCAATGTTCAATCTGGGATGGGATACCCGGAAGCGGAACAATGACTATTAAAAGCGAGCATGATACATTGTCGGAAGCAGAGCAAGAAGCAAATAGAAAGGCGGAAGAATACCCTAACCAATTCAATGACGTAACAATAATTATTGATGATATCCC
>Ga0134091_1002447_pt1 | contig 12601 bp, 9 predicted proteins | sample 2_5taG_FD_94451 | JGI IMG/M metagenome (GOLD analysis project Ga0134091, IMG submission 94451) | Switchgrass degrading microbial communities from high solid loading bioreactors in New Hampshire, USA - 2_5_20_6_A2 metaG | ecosystem: Engineered > Bioreactor > Semi-continuous > Anaerobic > Digestate...
AAATTAAAAGGCATATAATTACCGTAAAAATGATGGCTGGTAGATAATATTGAGCTCCACATGCCAGCCCCACCCCCATGGCCATAAAGATAAAGGCTACATCCCTCGGGTCACGTATGGCTGTTCTGAAACGTATTATAGAAAGTGCCCCGGCAAGGCTGAAAGCTCTTGCAACATTTGTTCCTACAACCAGTATAATTATTGAGATTACCATACTTACAATTATAAGCGTATGAGTAAAGCTCGGTGAATAATATCTACCTTTATAAGTTTTAATGTAACATGCAGTTACCAATAATCCAAGCACAAAGCTTAATAACAACGTTACAATTACCTGCCAGACAGACACATTAACAGGCATTTCAACTAATTTTTTTATCTCATCTATTAACGGCTCCATAAACCTACCTCCTAAACGATTAATTTCTTTTGTTTATCAAACATACCGCTCTCAACGCAGGTGGAATACTTCGAAAATTTTTGCCTCCTGCATGAGAATTCATTTAGAATCCGTACAAGCCACAGAGGAACACTTGCGCCAACTTTAACTTCCATTAGCATTATACTGTCATCAACAAAATTAACTCCATAACTGCCGTGTTCAACTCTCAAATCATAGTTTCTGCCCCGTAAATTCCTGTCGAAGGTTACTCTTACTTCCGGATCTTCGATACCTTGAAAAGCTTGCCTGTCATAGCTTAGAACCATTTTGGGCTCCAAACTGTAAAATGTTTTCAAAAAATAAATTTCCTTCAGTATCTGTGGGTTTGAGTTCTTGAATTTTTCGAGATCGCCAGGTTTTACAGTTGGTTCAAGGAACCGGTAAGCATCTTTGAGCTTCATTAAAGTTCTTCTCTTATAAACAACTCCTTTAAACTTCTTTTTTATTTCAAGAAATATGTCATCCTGCAAACCAACGTTGCCATATACTCTTAGCCTGAGTTTTTGTCTGAATATATCCCTGTTGATATTCTGCTGATGAAAATAGAAATCATGAGTATCGTAATATATATTACTAATACTATAAAAACCTTCTTTGTCGCCAAACTCATCCATGCGCATATATGGCTTCAGTGCAGCAACCAGATCTTTCTGAGCACTTGACCTTATTATAAATTTCAGTTCGTTCCTGTTAAAAATCTCTTTTGCCATACATACACCTCCTGTCTTAATTTCTACATGGCATTCGTTTACCTCTGTGATTGATGAAGAATCAGCTTTACCTGAAAATATTGTTCATATATTGAACATTAAATTATAAATCAAACGTATTTTTTATTACATTGTAATTCTATATTAGCCAGCCGTTAAAAATCCCCGCAAATTTGCGGCAAATTTTAGGCAAGGATGAAACAGGAATTAAACAAAAAAGCGACCGTACAAACAAATACCTGAGATCAAGCATGTCACTCCGACACTTACTCTTGCACATCCTGAATCATTGTGATAAAATACACGAAAGTTTTTATATCAGAAAAAAATAACCTTAATTAATATATGCAATATCGTTCAGGAGGTAAATATAATGCCCAGCGTATTTGAAACATTAAAGGAAAGAGGTTTTATTGCACAGCTTACACACGAAGAATCCATTAAAAAACTGCTTGAAGAAGAAAAAGTAACCTTTTATATAGGTTTTGACCCTACCGCTGACAGCCTTCATGTAGGCCACTTCCTGCAGATGATGGTAATGGCTCACATGCAGAGAGCCGGTCATAAACCAATTGCTCTTATTGGCGGCGGTACTGCCATGATCGGTGACCCTTCAGGAAGAACAGACATGAGAAAAATGCTGACACGGGAAGAAATACAGCATAATGCTTCCAACTTCAAAAAGCAGCTTGCCAAACTTGTTGATTTTTCCAATGACAGAGCATTGATGCTTGACAACTCTGAGTGGCTTTTGAATTTAAACTATGTAGAGTTTTTAAGAGACATCGGAGTGCATTTTTCCGTAAACAGAATGCTAACAGCGGAATGTTTTAAATCAAGGCTTGAAAGAGGCCTGTCATTTATAGAATTCAACTATATGCTTATGCAAAGCTATGACTTCCTTAAACTCTATCAGGATTATGGCTGCAGGCTGCAGCTTGGCGGTGACGACCAATGGTCCAATATAATCGGCGGAGTTGAGTTAATCAGAAGGGTTGAAGGAAAAGAAGCATACGGTATGACCTTTACCCTGCTAACTACAAGCGAAGGAAAGAAAATGGGCAAAACTCAAAGCGGAGCTGTCTGGCTTGACGCTGAAAAAACAAGCCCCTATGATTTCTACCAGTACTGGAGAAATGTACATGACGCTGATGTAATAAAATGCCTTAAACTTCTTACATTCCTTCCTATGGATGAAATAGAAAAACTTGCACAGTTAAAGGATCAGGAAATAAACGAAGCAAAAAAAATACTGGCTTATGAGGTTACAAAGCTGGTTCACGGCGAAGAAGAGGCTAAAAAAGCGCAAAGTGCCGCACAGGCTCTCTTTGAAAAATCAGGTTCAACCGATACAATGCCTTCAACAGGCATCGCTGCGTCAGAATTCGGCGATGGAATGAACATACTCGACCTGTTGCTTAAAACCGGTCTTATCCCTTCAAAGGGAGAAGGCAGAAGGTTGATAGCACAGGGTGGAATATATGTAAATGACAGCCGTATCGACAGCATTGATGCTGTGATATCTCCGGAAGATTTTAAAAACAATGAGGTAATAATTCGTAAGGGCAAGAAAGTATACCATAAGGTAGAACTTTTATAATTTAAAATTATGCCGTTATTTATAAATTAACAGATGTTAGTTGTGGGTTTTCAATTAAAATATACAAATATAATAATCGAAGACTATAAACCAAATATCCAGACTTAGCAACATATAAAAGAGCCATTTCCGGCTCTTTTTTTATGCAGGATTGAAGATGGCCCATTCTATTTACCTATGCTGAAAGCACAGTAAAACATAATTAAACGTTAAAGCACAATCGATATTTATATTCTATTCTAATTTTATATTTAAATATCAATATTGAGAGATGTATATTTGACCATGATACTACATAGCCATATTATGCTCTATTTTTTCATATTTGCATGCATAATATATAGCCATACTTTAAATGTCTTATTGCAAACCTTTTATAAAATCTGCAATACGCAAAGTCAATTAAGTAATTTTACACAAATATTATTTTACATATTTTATCTTAAAGCATTATTGTATTATAATATAGTTAGCAGCAAATTTTACAATATCATCTGTCAGTTGTCCGTTTCAGTCTTTTAAAGTATATAAAACTCAAAATTTTGGAGGTATCCTTTATGAAGAAATTTTTAAAGCTGTTTTCTTTACTTATGGCAGCAGTTTTAATACTGAGTTTCTCCGGCTGCGGCAAGAATGAGACCAAGAAGGATAAAGAAGCTCTGTACAGCGAAAGTAATGTAGACCTCAAAGGCAGGACTGTTACCGTAGGAGTGCCTAATCAATGGTACATGCCTCAAGAAGATGACTCTCAATTCAGTCAATACATGAATGAATACACGAAGCATGTTAACAAGGTAAGGCTTGCCCGTGAGAAAGAAGCAGAAGAAAAATTCAACTGTAACATTGAATGGAAAGTAATTGAAGGTAATAAATTACTCTCCAGCTTAAAATCAGGGAACGATACTCCTGATATTCTGATGTTAAACGCAAATTCAGGTATTCTGGATTTGATAACGGAAAACCTGATACTTCCTTTAGATGACTACATAGACTTCGAATCCGGACTGTACTCAAACAGTGTACAAAAATCATCCCTTTGGAGAGGAAAACACTATGGCCTCTCAGGTGATTGGGTACATTCAGGCCAGATTATTACATATAATAAAACAATGATTCAAAAGGCAGGCTTTACTGACCCTTATGAACTTATGAAAACTGATCAGTGGACCTGGGAGTCATTTCTTGATATGTTAAAACAGCTTACGGTTCCGGATGAAAATAACCCATCTAACAGTACATGGGGTATGGTTGATTCAGATTTCCGCTCGGTATACATAAACTTCATATATTCAAACGGCGGAGACTATATAAGTGAGAATAACGGAAAATTCGAGCTTATGTTAGAATCACCCAATACTATGGAAGCTATCAGATTTGTAACCGATTTATATGAGAATTATAAGGTTGTGTATAATACTTTGGGAAGCGGAAATAACAGGCGTCAGGGTGCAGAAATTTTCAGATCAGGTAAAGCAGCCTTTTACGGCGGCTATTATAACGGAAGTTCAAGAAATAATAACCAGGGCAATAATCCTCAGTTTGAAACAGGTATAGTACCATATCCTAAAGGCAACAGTGCTTCCGGTTATACTTCATATTATAACGCAGGCAGCAATAACGCAGGCAGCAATATTTATTGCATTCCCGCAACTACAAAGCAGCCTGAAGGCATTGCCAAGGTTTTGCATTGCCTGCTTTCAATATATGATTCAACAAAATCCGATTATATTAATTATGAAACCGAAGTCCTGGCAGAAGCGTCAGAAGAGCAGACAGAAATTAATAAAATCCTGTCAGAGAATCTTACATATACCTGGTTCCTTAGCGACGCAAAATATTCCACCCCGTTAAATGACATAATCACGGGAATAATTACAGATAAGAAGTCCATAGAAGAATCTATTAATTCACAGAAAGAGCTTCTTAATACCTTATTAAGTACGCTGAACCAAAAAATATCCCAACAGGAATGATACAGCAAACTGACAAATGTTAAAGCTGCCGATAGGACTAACAACTTAAATATTTATCATAAACTATAGTACATAAACAACCGTTGAGTTTGCTTAATGCCTCGCAGTAAAGACAATCTTACCTGCGGGGCGTTTATTTTTGGCAATATAATTAAATTAACTTGTTGTGCTGGTTGATTTTGTTCCAGGAAACCGAGTTGCGATGTCAAGACCCTGTAAATCCAGCAACTACAAATTCAAGCTCACATAATAATTATGAATTTATATATAGGCAATTATTTTGCTCAAACAGTGAATTTGCTTAACTTAGGCTCGGATTAACAGGTAATATGAAACTCTCCACAAGGTTTCTTCTACAAAACAACCAGCATAATAGATTAAGTTAATAACGGCGCAAGTATCAGATTAATATCATTTCTATAACCGGCGCAATTACCAGTATATCTTTTTCATATATCAGAACTGTGATGGCCCCCTTGACAGGAAGGAATATATACATAACATTCAAGTTATGCTAATATATAAGTATAAGCTTTCGAGTTACTGATAAAATCGGAGGATGCCCAATGAAAATCATAAAAAGAGTGATGTCTTTATTCATGTTAACCGCGTTAATTTCGAGCCTGGCCGGATGTAATAAAAGCAGTTCAGATTCACAGTCTTTAAAAGATAACTATGTAAATCTAAAGGGTAGAATAATCACTATAGGTGTTTGGTCTGAAGAGGCTATCCCCAATGAAGATACATCAAGTATCCTTGATCCTTATACCAAGCGGTATAATGAAGTAGTTTTAACCCGCTGGAAAGACGCTGAAAAGAAGTATAACTGCAAAATTCAGTGGAAAGTGCTGGATATCGCGAAACTTTCAGAAATAATAAGCGGCTTTAAAGCCGGTAAGAGCGAAACAGATATAATTTACCTTACATCAGGAATGGGCATCCTTGATATGATTCAGAATAAACTTCTTGAGCCCCTTGATCAATATATAGATTATGAAAAGGGAGTATATGCAAACGAAGCGCAAAAAGCTTCTCTCTGGAAAGGCCGCCACTACGGGCTTGTACAGACACCAGTAGATACAAGTCAGAATTTGCTGCTTTATAATAAAACACTTATTAATAAACTTGGGTTTCCTGATCCGTCAGAGCTTCAGGAGAAAAATCAATGGACATGGGACGAGTTCCTGAGCATCGCAAAAAAAGCTACTGCAGATACTAATAACGACGGTTCGACAGATCGCTGGGGCATAATAGATATGAATTATACTTCCCTGTACACAAATTTTATTTACTCAAACGGAGGAGGTTATATAGAAGAGTCAAATAGCAAATTTGCCCCTTATTTAAATACACCTGCTACAAAAGAAGCCATGGAGTTTGTGACAGACTTGTATAACAAATTAAAAGTAGTATATAAAGTTGACCCCTCATCAAGCAAATCAAGAGAAAATGCAATTGAGATATTTGACAGCGGCAAAGCTGCATTTTCATATAGCGGAAGCGTTACAAACAAGAACTTTGAAGTAGGAATGGTCATATGGCCTAAAGGGCCGAAAGCATCGGAGTATATAGCATTTAACACTCCGGGAAGGTTTTATGCGGTGCCTTCCTGTGTTGATGATCCCAAAGGTGCGGCGGAAGTACTGGAATATATCATGTCGGTATATGACTCAAGCAAAAAGGATTATATTGATTATGAAAAAGAAGTGGCTGCGCGTACTCCAAAAGACCAGATGCATTTATATCAGGTGATTACTTCAAATATTAAATATTCATGGTTTACTGCTGAACCTAAGTATACAGAACCCTTGTATTCAATTTTCAGCAGTTTGCTTAATGACGGCAAAACAGTTGATGAGGCTCTTAAGCAAGAGAAAAATGCGATTGATGAGTTGATTAATGAGTTGAATAAAATTGATTAAGGAGAAGGGTTATGAGGCTGGAAGAGGTTAAAAGCTTATGTGATAAAATAAAGGGCAATATTTCAAAGGTTATAGTGGGAAATGACGATACCATTGATATGATTTTAACTACCCTGCTTTGCTCCGGGCATATACTTTTGGAAGATGTACCCGGTGTCGGCAAAACCACCCTTGCCAAATGCCTTGCAAAATCGATATCATCAGATTTTAAGAGGATACAGTTTACTCCTGACCTGCTGCCATCAGATTTGACCGGTGTTAATTATTACAATCAGAAAACAGGGGATTTTGTATTCAGAGCGGGGCCTATATTTGCGAACATAATACTGGCAGATGAAATCAACCGTGCCACTCCAAGGACACAATCAAGCCTTCTCGAGTGCATGGAAGAAAAGCAGGTCACAATTGACGGCGTTACTCATTTATTATCACGCCCGTTCCTTGTTATTGCTACTCAAAATCCTATAGAAATCCATGGTACTTTCCCGCTTCCCGAAGCTCAAATGGACAGATTCTTTATGAGGCTTCGCATGGGGCACCCAAATACGGAGGAAAGCAGGAGAATTCTGGACAGGTTTCAGTCTGTGTCTTCTGCGCCGGAAATAGACTCTGTCGCCGACTCATCTGAAATAATTGAGGCTCAGGAAGTCTGCTTATCCGTTAAAATAGTCGATGATGTTAAGGATTATATCGTAACAATAACAGAAAATACCCGAAAACATGAAAAAGTGTCTCTGGGTGTGAGCCCGCGCGGCAGCATCGCTTTAATGAAAGCAGCGCAGGCATATGCTGTTTTGCAGAACAGGGATTATGTACTACCGGATGATGTGAAGAAAACAGCCGTACCTGTTCTGGCGCACAGGCTTGTATTAAAAGGGCATGCGGTAGCAGGAGGAACTGATGCTCAGGAAAACATAATCAATGAAATTTTGAAAGAAACACCTGTACCATTGGAAATATTTTAAGGAGTATATATGTTTCTGCAGAGTATATTGGAAATCGCATCCATTATCATAATCGTATATGCCATGGCTCTTATCCAGTCACATTTTTTTGCCTTCTTTTCAGGCAGAAATCTGGAGTATGAATGCCATTTCAGTACCGATGAAGCTTTTGAAGGTGAACAGATTTATATAATCGAAACTGTAACAAACCGCAAAAAACTTCCGGTTTTGTGGCTTAAAGCGGAATTGGATACTTCAAAGTGGCTGGATTTTGCGGAATCAGAATCAGTAGTGACGCATAATACTCGTTTTGTAACCAGTAATTTTATTTTAAAGGGCGGTCAGAGAATTACGAGGAAATGGCCGGTTTATTGCACGAAGCGCGGAAGCTACAGTATAGAGAATGTTGCGCTCGTATGGAGTGACATACTTGGTATGAAGTCCAACAGTCTTCATATTAATGTTAATGCAAATCTTATTGTATATCCTTCGATTATGGATCTTCAAAAAATCGGCTTGTCTCGAAAAACCCTTATGGGCGATATTACAGCTAACCGCTGGATTAACGAAGATCCTTTCATCACGTCAGGAGTACGCTCTTACAGTGAATTCGATCCTTTAAACAGAATACATTGGTTATCAACCGCCAAAACAGGAAAACTGATGTCGAGAAAAAATGAGTTTACCTCCGATAAGAAGCTGTTTATTATACTAAACATGCAATCAACTCCTGATGACATTGAAGAAGTGCTTGACAAGGAGATTGCCGAATTCAACATAAAAATAGCAGCTTCGCTTATTGATGAGGCGTTTTCAAAGTCCATACCTGTCCAGTTAGCAGTAAACGGTGTTATTGATAGAAATGACAATCTAAGGGGAATAGTATCGAATGACGGCATGGACAGGCAGCATAGTAAATCTTTACTGTATTATCTGGCACAGTTGGAACTAAAAGTATCTGAAAGATTCCTCACGTTTCTCGAAAGTTTAAATATTCAAAATGACTCTCATGCTCTGTTAATTACACCATACATTAATGATTCCCTGCTTGCATCTGCCATGTCCCTCAGTTCCAAAGGTATAAATACATCTGTAATTATAGGGGGGTACTGTGACAGCAAATATTTAAACGCAGGAATTGATATTTATTGCATTGATCCTTCACAAAAAATCTGATAATTATTGCTTTTAAATCATATCTATAATTTGCATTAAGGAGTATTGGAACATGCAGCGTGTAAAGGATTACAGATATTTTTTAATACTGATGTTCATATTTAGTTTTATATATCCTTTGGCAGCTATCATTGAATCACTTGCAGTTAAAAGCGGATGGCACTGGACTGCTATAATTGCAAATGCAGCCATGCTTTTTACAGGTTATATAATCTCTCTGACATCCTTTAATAAAAAAAGTATACTCAGTAATGTCAACAAACACAAAAGCTCATTATTGATAAACTTGGCATATATTTTTTCCTTTTGTATTCCTTTTGTATCTGCAGCTATTTTCTATCAAAAAAAATCACCTGTATTTTACGCTGTAATTTTTACAGTTTTTTATATATGCGGCTGCATAGTCTATTTTATGGACTTTTATGACTTGTTTAATGAATCTGTAATAATAGGCGGAACTGCATCAATTGCAGTTTCCCTTCTTTGCTCCATGTCCTTTGAAAAATCTCTTGGACTGAAAAATATTATATTAGTATTTGTTTATATATTCATACTTGTAATATTGGTCTTGCTTAATTTTAACAGCCTGGAAATGGCGTTTTCCCATCCTCAAAGCAGGAAAAATTTAACTTTTATCAACATCAGGCTGCATAACCTTTCCATAGTAATTGTTTTCTTTTTATTGATTTTTGCCCTGCTGAATATAGAAAAAATAATGTCATTTATACTCTATCTTCCCTTTATGCTGGCCGGCTATCTTTTTACTAAAATCCGGCTTTCCAGAGGTTATAATGTAAAGGATATAACATCCGGCAGAGAAAATTCAGAGTTGCTTAATTTCTATAACGATAACCCAGTTATAAGAATTATAATATCTGTAATATTTTTAGCATTTTTAGTTTTTATATTATATAAAGGCAGGCACGCCCTGGGCAAGCTTTATCAACGTTTACTGGATATTATAAGAAAAGTTATCTTTAAATTTTCCGTAAATAATCCTGTCGAAAATTCTACCGTTGAGTTTTTTGACAATGTAGAAATAACAGAAACCCAGTCATTCCTGGGCAGGAAATCTAAAGAGAAAAAATTGCCTTCAAGAAGCATAAAGAAACTGAAAAAGATAACTGATCCTTCGACCAGGATTAAATATATTTACGGGCTGTTACTGGACTATTTGATTTCTAACAGGGTCAGAATAAAAAAATCCGATACGGCTGATGAGATTTATATTAAAGCTGAAAGATACATGAATCTTGGCAGCAAATTTAAGAGAATTACCTCTTTATATAAAAAGACGCGTTACGGCACATATATCCCTGACAATAATGATATTAAATCAAGTGAGGATGATTTAAACGCTATATTAAAACAAAAAAGTAATTGAAAATTACAAAAATATATAAATATTTTCTATATCTATGTTTTCTTAAATAGTAATATAGGTAATGTAGATTTTACTGTACATTGGTTATTTGTAATTTTGTGTCCTGTACGGTGCTCCATCTTCTTTACACGTCATACATGTTCTGATAAAATATAAATAATATTTTAGAGAGTGTGAAGATATGGAGCTTTCACTATATAAAGATAATCTGGGATTTGATTTTGAAAAAAGCAAAAATTGTGCAGACATTTACAGTAAATCTATAGATGCGGGATGCATGATAATTGATACTACAGGAAAAGCTTTGTATAATGCTCCCTGCGGTAATGCAGAAAAATGCCATGTGTGTGATACTTTTCAGTCTGTCTTAAACAGGCAGGATACATGCCAGAATGTTCATCGTTATGGCAGTTATCAGGCCGAACGATTTGGCGGAAAGTATGTATTTTTTTGCCCTCTTGGCCTTACACACTGGGCGTCTCCCATTACTGTTGACGGGATAATGCGTGGAGCTTTAATAGGCGGGCCTGTTCTTATGGTTGAACCTGACGAGTTTTTGCTTGATGAAATAATAAGGAATAATAATATAGATGAAGCCCATATAAATACCCTTATGGAAATGATTAAAAAGCTTCCTGTAGTAAAACCTGATGTAGTGAACAGCTGGTCTGAAATGCTTCTGATAATTGCTGCTTATATATCTAACGACGGTTATTCATATTACCAGGAAGAGCAGGAATTGTTGGAACAACAGTCCAACATATCGGAATATATACATCATATAAAATCAATGGGCGGCAAAGAAACTGAAATGCCTCCCTACCCTATTGAAAAAGAACGTGAGCTCCTTTCGCTTATATCAATCGGTGATAAGGCAGGCTCACAAAAGGTACTGAATGAAATATTCGGTCATATATTTTTCTCCAGCGGGGGCAATTTTGAAGTCATAAAATCACGCGTGCTTGAGCTGGTAGTTTTGCTTTCGCGGGCCGCTTTAAGCGGGGGAGCCGATATTGAACAGATATTTGGTTTAAATTATAAATATCTTTCTGAAATACACAACTTTAAAACAGTTGATGAATTGACAATATGGTTGTCGAAAATTATGACAAGGTTTACAGATTGCGTTTTCAACCTGACAAATATAAAGCATATTGATGTTATTTACAGAGCTATAGAATATATTAAAAGAAACTATATGAAAAAAATAACACTTGAAGATGTTGCATCTCATGTGTTTTTGAGTCCTTCATATTTCAGTAAAGTTTTTAAGGATGAAATGAAATGTAATTTTAACACTTATCTGAATAAGGTTAGAATTGAAATGAGCAAAAAGCTTTTAGCCGATGAATCAATACCATTGGTGGATATATCAAATTTAGTGGGCTATGAAGACCAAAGCTACTTTACAAAAGTTTTTAAAAAGCTTACTAATATCAGTCCCGGCAAGTACAGGGAAATGAGAGGTCAGTACAAAGGTATATAGTATTTAAAATTATTATATACTTAATTTATATAAACATGATAAGTATCTTAAATTGAATAGCGCACAGCTTTTCAAAAAGTTATTTATCAAATATACAGTAAATTTTAGGAGGTAAAGTCATGAGCATATTAGAAGAAATTTCAGAAAAGCTCCAAAAAGGAAGAGCAAAAGAAGTTAAAGAATTAGTACAGAAAGCTATCGATGATGGCATGGACGCAAAAACAATACTTGATGACGGGCTTTTAGCCGGTATGAGTGTTATAGGTGAAAAGTTCAAAAATAATGAAGTGTATGTTCCTGATGTTCTAATAGCAGCTAGAGCAATGAATGCAGGTGCTGCACTGCTCAAACCATTGTTGGCATCAAGTGGTGTAAAAGCTACAGGTAAAGTAATACTTGGTACAGTAAAAGGTGACTTGCACGATATAGGCAAAAACCTTGTAAAAATGATGATGGAAGGTAAGGGACTTGAAGTTATAGATCTCGGAGTAGATGTTCCGGCAGAAAGGTTTGTTGAAGCAGTTAAAGAACATGATGCTCATATTGTTGCATGTTCAGCCCTTCTTACAACAACAATGGTAGAAATGCAGACAGTTATAGATGCACTTAAGAACGCAGGTTTGAGAGACAAAGTTAAAATCATGGTTGGCGGTGCTCCGGTTACAGAAAGCTTCTGCAAGAGCATAGGCGCTGATATATATACAGCCGATGCAGCTTCCGCAGCTGATGCAGCATATAATGTAGCTAAAGAAATCGCATAAATTCAAAATCAGAGTATATGATTTGATAGCAAAATCGGGATAAAACCATTATTTATTATGATTTTATCCCGATTTTTATAGGCAGTGTAAATAATTCTGTGTATTAGATTTGCCATAATCCTTCAATGGCAAGTATTTTTTAGTTCAATGGGTTTCCATAAAGCGGTGTTCATTCACCCTTACATTTTAGAGTATTGCCAATT
>Ga0134091_1002458_pt1 | contig 12571 bp, 10 predicted proteins | sample 2_5taG_FD_94451 | JGI IMG/M metagenome (GOLD analysis project Ga0134091, IMG submission 94451) | Switchgrass degrading microbial communities from high solid loading bioreactors in New Hampshire, USA - 2_5_20_6_A2 metaG | ecosystem: Engineered > Bioreactor > Semi-continuous > Anaerobic >...
CCATAGCGACACCGGCAGCTCAGGCAGCAGCGAATGTAACAAAAGATATACCCATACTTATTACTGCTGTAACCGATCCGGTGAAAGAAGGCTTGACAGAGAGCCTGGAAAAACCCAGCGGAAATGTTACCGGAACAACCGATATGAACCCTGTCGCCGAACAGCTTAAGCTAATCAAGGAATTGGTGCCTGATGCGAAAAATGTGGGTGTGCTTTACAACTCAGGTGAAGTAAATTCCATAGTCCAGGTTGATATAGCAAAAGAGGTTGCTTCCGAACTTGGCTTTACTATTGTGGAGGCAACAGTTACTAACAGCAGCGAAGTTAGCCAGGCTACCCAGTCATTGATGGGAAGAGTGGATGCCATATATATTCCAACTGACAATACTATTGTTTCAGCAGTAGGAGCCGTTATTAAGGTAGCAAATGAATACAAGATACCTGTAATTGGCTCTGAGCGCGGACAGGTAGAAGCAGGGGCCGTAGCAGCAAAAGGAATAGACTATAAGGAGCTTGGCAAGCAGACAGGTCAAATTGCGGTTGAGATTATAAAGGGTAAGAAACCCCAGGATATTCCTATAGAAGGGGCAAAGAATGTTAGCCTGATAATTAACCAGAGTGCGGCTGAAACGATTGGGCTGACTATACCAAAGGATTTGCTTGATAAAGCTGATGAGATTATAGAATAAAAACATTATTATAATTAAAAATTAAAAATATATAATTAAAAATAAGTAAAATAAACAGATAAAATATAACTATAAAGCATAATGCAAAATAATAAATATTGAATAAATATTGATAAGTAATAAGATTAAAAGGATAAAAAATAGGTCAAAGAATAAATTGTTAAACAAAATCTTAGGATGTAAGATGCCAGAAAAGTTCAAGGCAAAGGCTGTAAAATAAGTCTTATATGATTATGAGGTGATTTTATTGTTCAACTTGGTTATAACATCTTTAGAACAGGGTATTGTATTCGGGATAATGGCACTGGGAGTTTTCGTTACCTTTAAAGTGCTTGATTTCCCGGATTTGACAGTAGATGGAAGTTTCCCGCTTGGAGCGGCGGTGGCTTCCATCATGATATTCTATGGTGGGAACCCCTTTTTGGCACTGATTGTGGCAACGGCTGCAGGTATGGGAGCCGGTTTTATAACCGGTTTTCTTAATACCAAGGGGAAGATAACAGGGTTACTTGCAGGTATATTGACCATGACGGCCCTCTATTCCATAAATCTTAGGGTAATGGGCAGGTCAAATGTTACATTGCTAAATGCGAAAACCATATTCACATATTTTGAAAAGTGGGGAATACCACGACAGTGGGTGTTTTTGACAACTTTCATAATAATAACCGTCATAATAAAAATACTCCTTGACAGCTTCTTAAAAACCGAGGTTGGTTTTGCCCTCAGGGCAACGGGAAATAACCCGAACATGGCACGTGCCCTGGGAGTAAATACCGAGGCCATGAAAATATTGGGCCTGTCAATATCAAATGGACTGGTTGCTTTGTCCGGAGCGCTTGTAGCTCAGTATCAGGGTTTTGCAGATATCGGAATGGGCGTAGGAACTGTTGTGGCAGGCCTGGCATCGGTAATAATAGGAGAAATGATCATAGGTGAGAGAAAAATCGGTTTGGCTACTTTTTCAGCTTTGCTGGGATCATTCATTTACAGGCTGAGCATAGGTATTGCCTTAAGGCTTGGTTTTGCAGCAACTGACTTGAAGCTGCTGACAACAATCCTGGTGATAATAGCGCTGAGTACACCCAGGATAAGAAACCTGGTTCGCAGCGTAACGTCATAGTGCATTGGGCCGTAGACAAAGCGCAACGTCATGGGAGGATTCATTTATGTTGAAGTTGAATGGAATTACGAAAATTTTTAATAAGGGAACGGTTAATGAGAATGTGGTACTCCGTGACCTTTATCTTGATGTGAACGACGGTGATTTTATTTCCATTATCGGAAGCAATGGAGCTGGGAAATCCACTCTTTTAAATATTATAGCCGGTGTATATACCGTTGACGGCGGGAGCATATTGCTGGAGGACAGGGATATTACCAAATTGCCCGAATATGAAAGGGCCAAGTTTATTGGCAGGGTTTTTCAGGACCCGATGATGGGTACCGCGCCCTCCATGACTATAGAGGAGAACCTGTCAATGGCATACTGCCGTGACAAAAGGCGCAAACTCAAGTGGGGCTTAAATAATCAAATGAGGGAAATGTTCAGGCAGAAACTCGCTGAGCTGGGGCTTGGATTGGAAAATCGCATGGATACGAAGGTAAGGCTCCTTTCCGGCGGACAAAGGCAAGCTTTAACCTTGCTTATTGCCACCATGGTTAAGCCTAAGTTACTTTTGCTGGATGAGCATACTGCTGCACTGGATCCTGCCACAGTGCGCCAGATAAATGATCTGACGGAAGAGATTGTTCTGCAAAAGGGTATCACTACCCTTATGATTACCCACAATATGGAGCATGCGATTAAAATGGGAAATCGACTCATAATGATGGATAAGGGACAGATAGTACTGGATATAAGAGGCAGTGAGAAAATGTCCCTTACCGTTGATGACCTTATAGATATGTTTGAAAGCAAAGCCCAAAGGAAATTTGATGAAGACAGGATAGTGCTGGGAATGAAGCATTGAATTGCATGAAAGCGGGAAAATATGCTTGACTGGTTTCTGATAATAAAAGCTATTCTCGATAATAAAATTCTGGATCATAAAAGCGTTTCTATAGATAAAGGCTGCAGGTATTTTGAAATCACCAAGTTCAAGATACCTGCAGTTTTTATTTTGTATATAATTTATTATTTATTAATTTTTTTCAAATATCGTAATTGTATATGAACATTTATTGTATAAACACTAACTTTATTTTTGTATATGAATATTCTACCGGAATTAAAGGATTTCTGCTGTAAATAATCGTAAGATGGAACACAAATTGCATTTGGTTCGTCTTGATATATGGACCGGTTCCAAAACTTATCAGCTGATAAAGAAAATCAAGTCGAAATAAGCTGCAAATATAATAATGGAGGGAAAAGGTATGAAAAGAAGGCCACACATAAAAGCTATAAACCTAATATCCATACTTATGGCAACCGTAATGATTATGATGCTAATGACAGGCTGTGCTTCAGGCGGAATATTCGGAATGGGCAAGGCTGCATCCTATGACCTCAATAGTATTGATAAAGCCCTTATAGACGGAAACCAGGTTTTTGCATTTAATATATTCAGGCAGTTAAACAGGGAGGACGCAGATAAGAGCATTTTTATCTCACCTTTAAGCATTTCTGCCGCTCTTGCTATGACATATAACGGTGCCGGGACTTCCACCGCCCGGGCAATGGCGGAAACGCTCCAATACAGCGGTATAGATATTGAAACATTAAATGCAGGATATAAGAACTTATTGGCCTATCTTAATAATGCTGATTCAAATCTTGAACTTAATATAAGCAATTCAATATGGTTTAGGAAAGGGCAGGAAATAAAGCAGGAGTTCCTATCATTAAACCAAAATAGCTTCAATGCCTATATAACCGACCTTGATTTCCAGGATCCAAAAGCCGCTGATACGATTAATAGCTGGATAAGCAAGGCGACAAAGGGCAAAATTGATAAAATGATTAATCCTCCCATACCGTCAGACGTAGTAATGTACCTTATCAATGCAATATATTTCAAAGGCCGGTGGACCGAGCAATTTGACAAGAAACTTACCTACACAGGATCTTTTTATACTGAAGAGGGTCAGGAGAAAGAAGTGCAGATGATGAACAGGAAAGGGAAGGTGGAATACGGGGAGGTTGAGGGTACAAAAGTTGTCCGGTTGCCCTACGGAAAAGGGAAAGTAGCCATGTATTGCATACTGCCGAATCAGGAGCGAAATATAAATGATTTTATTGAAGAGTTTGATATTGAAAAATGGAATGAATTAAAGGAGAACATTTCTGAAAAAAAAGATGTAATTTTACAGTTGCCCCGTTTCAAACTGGAATATGGCATAAAGAGTTTGAATGACAGCTTAACCGCACTTGGTATGGGAGAAGCATTCAGCGATACCGCAGACTTTTCCGGAATAAGGGACGGCATAAAAATAAGCAAGGTACTGCATAAGGCAGTTATTGAAGTCAACGAGGAAGGAAGCGAAGCAGCAGGTGTAACTTCCGTAATAATGAGTGGAGGTGCTGCAACGGAGCCAACCATGTTTATTGCCGACAGACCCTTTATATTCCTGATCGCAGACGATGAAACCGGAACAATTCTCTTCATGGGCAAGCTTTTGGATGTATAAAATTATGGGCTTACCGGTATATTAAAACTTCATGCTGGTAAGCCCGCTTATGATATATTCCTCGAAATAAAAGTACAGGATGATAATAGGTATCATGTAAACCACTGACCCTGCAAAAGCTATGTTCGTAGACCGTTCTATAATACTGTTCAAAGCTATTGAAAGGGGATATTTAAGCTGATCTTCCAGGAGTATTATTGGCTGCTCAACCATGTTCCAGTTTTCTGCGAAATTCAGGACCATAAGGGCAATTATTCCGGGCTTTGCTGCGGGTATGACTGCTATCCTGAACAGGTCCAGTACCGAATTGCTTTCCAGTGCAACCGCTTCCAAGAATTCATCAGGTATATATTTAATAAACTGCCTCATCAAAAATACACCAAAGGGGGCAAAAATCCCTGGCAAAATTATTGCAAGCCATGTATCGTATATATTTAGGAGGCGGGCCTGGATATACACCGGCAGCAGGGTTACCTGGAAAGGCATCATCATAACTACAATGTATATGAAAAATATCGTATCCCTTCCCTTGAAATTAACCTTGGCGAAAACATATGCCGCCAAAACGGCAACAACCGTGTGAACAGATGCTATGATAAAGGTCAGCTTAAACGAGTTCCAGAACATGTTGAGGTATCTGTAATTTTCTATGAGTAAAATATAATATTGATTGATCGTAATCCTGTCAGGTATAAGGGTTATATAATTTTTAATTGCATTCTCGCCATAACGATAGGATATTTCCGAGCTTGTCATGAAAGACCCTGCTATGGATGCCAGGACAGGAAAAAGAAATATTATAGACGGAATAATTATCATAATAGCTAATATGCCGTTTTTCAGACTTCGTCTCAGGTTTCGTTTAAGATTTTGGGAGACAGCTTTTTTCATTAATTCCACACCCCCCTGCTGAAACGGTTTTCAAGCCTGTATCCCAGGGCAACGATAATGTATACTATTAGTGCAAATATGATGGCCCCGGTTGTCAGGTTTTGATAATTTAGCTTGTTAAAATGGTTATTCATATAATGCTGTACAAAATATATGACCTCCGAAGGATATGAACCATACAGCAGGTATACTTCTTTAAATATTTTAAATGAATTAACGGTTGAAATAATCAATGTAAAGAACGTGGTTGGAAGGAGAAGGGGAAAAGTGACATAAAAGTGCTTCTGAAACCATCTGGCGCCTTCCACATCACAGGATTCGTAAATTTCCCTTGGTATGCTCATTAAACCTGCAAGAAAAAGGATTACATTGAACCCTGTATTTTTCCAGAGAAAAAACATAAGTACCGGGAACTCATACAAAAGATTATCTCCGAGGGTGAATATGCTTGATAATGCTTCAACTAAAAAGTTGTTTTTTCCGAATATTGCCTTCCATATCATCACAACCGAAGCGGAAGGAATAAGTATGGGGATAATAAAGGAGGTCCTGAATACATGGGAAATTTTATGCTGTGAGGCCAGTAAAACCGCCAGTAAGAAAGAAATCAGAACCACCAGCGGAACGGCTATGCCTGTAAACCTGAACGTGTTTTTTAACGCAAGCCTGTAATACTTATTGGAAAGGACACGAATAAAATTATCCAGTCCGACAAATTTCTTGTTGAATGTGTTATCTATAAGGGCATAGTAGAAAGAAAAAATGAAAGGCGCAACGTGTTTTTTTAGTTTGAAATTTGCATATATATCCACTAGTTAAAATAATAACATATTAGGATAAATTATCCAATATATAAAAATAATAAAAAATTTGATAATTCAATGAAAAATATACAAAAATCATTGCATGCTAAATAAGTATATGTTAAATTATTGTCAGGTTGCATATGCTATTTATGTAAATTTTTGCAACACATAAATGGGCATGAACAGGAGGTTTTATCGTGGCTGAAAGCGCAAAGAAAATAGCCAAGAAATCGGCAATTATATTTATTGCAACCATGGTGTTCTTTACATTCTCGTCAAAAACTATCCATTATTATATGATGCCAAAAGTAACCGCAACTCGGGTCGAGAGTGGTTATATAAGATATAATGTTCCAATATCGGATATTGATTTTTACGATGTAAGTGAAATCGAAATAAAGATTCCGTCAAAACTTGACAGGTCCTTTGTAATAGGAGAAATTGCCGTAGAAGAAGGAGCAAGGGTTGAAGAAGGGGATACGTTGATAACTTTTGAAAAAAGCAGCTATAACGAAATTATAAAGGAAAAGGAAAAAGAAATAGAAAACCTGAAAATAGAACTTTTGGAATTTAAGAAAAGCTTCAACCAAAGGATTGAGCAGTTGGAAAAGGAAATGGCGGATTTAAATAGCCAGATAACGTTGTATCAGCAGGAGATTGATACCGGATGTTTTAATACCGATGAGGTACGTAGCAGGACGGAGCAATTGGAAAAGTTGAAGCTTCAGCAAAAGGAAAAGGAGACAGAACTTGAAAAAATCAAGAAGCAATATGAATTGGATTTGGTAACGTACCAGGAGGTGGAAAGGGCCGAAAAGGACCTGGAATCACTGAAAATGCAAATTGGTTCCCAGTATGAAGAGAATGAAAGAATTCGGTTGAAACTGATTGAAGACTACAGTAACAGGAAGAAGGAAGCGGAATACAAATTAGACCAGTTATCACGGGAACTTAATTACATAAAGGAAACCGGGATATTGAACGGCAAGACGGAGGTAATAGTAAAAAACAAGCTTGATGAGGCCATGGTTGAACTGGAATTCTTGCAAGAATATCCGGTATTAAAAGCGCCTGCAAGCGGTATTATTAAGAAAATATATTACAAAGAAACGGACTATTACGACGGGGTCAAGCCGTTAATGGTAATAAAGCTTGAAAATGAGTCCAAAAGGTTAATTGCAAGCCTTTCAGGGAAATACCAGACAGGGGACTACTCAAAAATAATAAAGCCTGAAGCCCCATGTGAATTAAGATATGGAAATAATACGTTGAATGGCGTTATAGCAGAGAGTTTGGTAAAGGACGGGAAAAACTAGGTAGTAATCAGCTTTGAAGGGAAGGAAGTAAGCGAGATTAAGCTTCCAGAAAATAATGAACCGGTTTCGATGGAAATAAGAGGAGATTATTGCGACATCCTTGTTCCCAACAGCGCATTTAAAACGCCGGAAGAACTCTATGTCCTGATAAGTCGCCAGGGTTTTTGGGGGTAGGAGTATTACGTGGTTCTTCAAAAAGTATCACCGGGTGAAAGCAATGAGTATTATACCCATGTAATAAACGGACTTTCCAGGAGTGATATGGTTATTACAGGCTGGGACAGGGAATTAAAGGACGGTATAACGGTAACCTTACCGATAGAATAATCTATAGATAAAACAGAATCATAAAGCAAGGGCGGGAATGACCGGTGAAAAAAGCGGGAGTAAAAACTTTTGCTTGGTTTGTTATAGCCTTAATTTGTTTCATCATTATCCGTTTCTTTGATAGAGAACTTTCAGGGATGGAAAATATAATAATTGCTGAATTTAGGGGAGAATATTCCTCGTGGCATCATGAACTTGTCAATAATTACATAGATATGGTAAGAGGTATACAAGAAACGGGATTTTATTATGACTACGAAGGGAGTCTGGTAGCAGCAGAAGGCCCAAGGAGCTCAACCGTAAAAAATATCCTGGTATGCATGGTTGACCAGAATTATATACGTTTTGATCCCATAAAAATGATACGGGGACGATTCATATGGAACAGCGATATAGAAAACCGGAATAAGTACATAGTGATCGAAAAAAGCATGGCCGTTGAGTTGTTTTCCTCTACTGACTGTATAGGAAGGGATGTGAAACTTAACGGTGATACATATACGATAATAGGGGTATACCAGGAAAGAAATCCTCTGGTTTCGACCCTATCTGCGACAAGTAAAGGCAGGGTATTTGTACCCTACTATTTTGCAGCCCTTGTCCCGGATGAAGTAATGAATGTACAGGGCAGACACTTGTTTCTGGTCAGGTCAAGAAAGAACATTGCCGGTGTTATTGTGAATTCTGTTGAAAAGAACCTGGAAGGGATATTGAAAACAACGGTTTCAGTTGAGAATGTTGATATAAAGGCAAGGCAATGCAGACAAAAAATCAAGTTCACGTATTTTATAGTACTCTGTATTGCTTTGATTTATCTGGTAAAACATATTGTCCCCATAGTAAGGGATATTTACAGCCGATTCCGGGACAGGATGGAGGATTACTATTTTCCGGAAGCAGTGCAAAAATATTGGGCTCAGCTCATTGGGCTCATATTGGTTATATCCGTATTGGCGGCACTTTTTTACCTTGTTCTGACTCGGTATAGCCCGGAACTTATAATAGACCCGGAACTCATTCCCTCAAGGTTAACAAATACCGGGGAAATTGTCAGCAAGCTGAAAGACTATTTCATCAGAGTTAATACCCAGCAGATCATTGTTTCCCGATTCAATGCTTTTATTGCCCACAGTGATGAAATAATTCATTATCTGTGCCTGCTGCTTATCATTTCAAGCTGGAGAATGATTCACATTTTAAGTATCGTAAGCAAGGTGAGTTGGAATGTAGTTCAATTTGCGAAGGTGTGGGATAAAAGAGTGTAAGAATAACAGCATGAGAAAACCGGCATTAATAATCTTTATCTGTAAGGGTTAAACTGATGTAAAATTCAGACAAATTTGACATATTCTATTTGGACAATGATGAGAGTCATTATTTTATAAAAAACAAGGTAATGGAAGATTTATTCTCATATCCTGCAATAACAGAGAAGTTTGATGACATGTTTGAGGAATAAAGGATAATTGTGTATTTAACGGTGAATTGATATGCGTACCAATATATGTTAGCATAGATGCCTGGAGATTTAATGAAGAGTTGATGAATGAGTTGAACATTGAAATACCTACAGGTATGTGGACATGGGACGATTTTTATAATTTGGCTTATGATGTTTGTAAGGACCTGAACGGAGACGTAATGCCAGATGTGTACATGATTGAGGCCAGTAAAAGATTTCCTCTCTTTTGGGAACAGTATCTTTCAAACAGCCTGGACATGATTAATGATGCGGTTAATATAGAAGAAGACATTTTACTTCATATGCTGGATTTATGGAAGAAAATTGTTGACAGTAATTTTGTACTTATTACAGCTATTCCTTCATCCCGTCTTAAAGAAAATGTTCTTTTTGCAGAATCATCGTTTAGTATATTTGAGGGTAGCAAGAAGTATGTATTTCCGCCGACAATTAATGATAAATATTCTTATCTTGCAGAGCTGGGCTATTTATGCATAAATAGGTTTTCATCCAATAAAGAAACAGCTGCGGAGTTATTGGAAGTATACTTAAGACCGGAAATACGAACAAAAACAATTATTCCGTTGAAAGCAGCTTCTTTTTATAAAGACCTTTCACTCTATAATATCAGAAAGGAGTTAAGTTCTGTATATCCATTGTCAAATGATATTAATTATGAAATTTATGCAAAAATATTAAGAAATAGCAAAAAGAGAATGTACCAAACAGATATAGATATATACTTCGGAGATATTATGGAAGATTACCTCGATAATAAGATTACAAAGGTGGAAGCCGTAAAGCTGATTACAAAGAAACTTGAGATGAAAAGGAATTATGGATATTGAGAAGTACAGAGATAAATTAGCTTTCTTACATCGGATATTCGTATAATTTTTATATCAATAATAATTGGCCGATATAGTTAAAGAGGAATTGGAGAATTATCTTAAAGACAGAAACGTTAATGAGGCAGTGGACAATATATTTAAGCGGGTTAACTTATATTTAAACGAATAAACGTATCATAAATTATTAGCTTAAAATTAAATTTAATATATTAATAAATTGTTTTATATTTATAAAATTTAACATTATTGATATAATATTTCCGGAGGGATGGTCGTGGAAGAAACATTAAAATTGATACTTGACAAACTAAATAGCATGGATTCGGATATTAAAGATTTAAAATCCGAAGTTAGAGATATAAAGAATCGGCTCTTAATCATAGAAGAAGAGCACGGAAAGAAACTTGACACCTTATTTGACGGTTATAAGCAGTTATACGAAGAACAGCAGGAGATGAAAAAGGATATTAAAGATATTAAGGAAACGTTAAGTGCTCATGAATTAAAACTCAAGATAATAAAGTGAACAATAATGAATGAAGTGAATAATAAATAATAATAAATAATGATAAAGTGATGATTTTTAATAAATGCGCTTATAAAATCATATCTGATCTGTATATAAAGCAGGCAGAAATGCTATGTCGCTTATTTCCAACCTCGTCATATTGATAATCCACATGCAAGATTATATCAAGAATTATTCCATATTGCCACAGCACATTTCCATTTACTTTTAGCGTTATTAAATGCTAAAATCCAATTGATGTTGCATATTGAACGTTAAGGCAATTTGCAAGCAAATTAACAGCTTGTTCTTCATTAGGCTTTTTATCAAGTTTGACTAAATTCATTAAGTTTAACAAAAATAAATCCCACCGGGGAGGTAGATAATCATATGAAAAAAATAGCATTTATTGGAGCGGGTAGCTTTGGCTTTACAAGGGCTCTTGTGAGGGACATATTATCATTTCCTGCCTTGGCGGACAGCACAATCGCACTCATGGATATTGACGATGAAAGGCTTGCTTACATAAAAAAAGCTGTTGACAAAATAGTTGAAGCCGGTAAATATCCTGCCAAAGTAATAGCCACCAAGGACAGGGCGGAAGCACTAAAGGATGCTGACGGAGTTGTTTGCACAATTCTTGCCGGAGGAGTTCAAGTCTGGCGCCATGATATTGAAATCCCAAAAAAATACGGCGTTGACATCAATGTGGGAGACACCAGGGGACCTGCCGGCATATTCAGGGCATTGAGGACCATACCCGTAATGCTGGATATTTGCCGCGATATAGAACGTTATTGCCCTGATGCGCTGCTTTTGAACTATACAAACCCAATGGCTATGCTTTGCAGGGCAATGCAGAGCGAAACGAAGGTTAAGTTGACCGGTCTCTGCCACAGTGTCCAGGGAACGGCACATATGCTTGCAAGCTGGATTGGAGCTCCCATGGAGGAAATAACATACCTTTGCGCAGGAATAAACCACCAAGCCTGGTATCTGGAATTTAAATGGAACGGCAAGGATGCCTATCCATTGATAAGGGAGGCTATCAAAAATCCGGAAATCTATAACCAGGAACAGGTAAGAAACGAAATGTTCCTGCACCTGGACTACTATGTTACCGAATCAAGCGGCCACAATTCCGAGTACAATGCCTGGTTCAGGAAAAGGCCTGACCTTATTGAGAAGTATTGTACCCACGGCACCGGATGGAACCCGGGGGAATACGCATATATCTTAAAGGAATACCTTGCAAGGGAGGATACTTGGAGAAAGGATATTGAGGACTGGATTAATAGGGATACAGTGAACCTTAAGAGGGGACATGAATATGCGGCATACATTTTTAATGCGGTTTTTGGTGACGGGACAATGTTCAAATTCAACGGGAATGTTAGAAACTTCGGGCTCATTGATAACCTTCCGGAGGGCTGCTGTGTTGAAGTGCCGATCCTGGCCTCTAAATACGGACTGGAACCAATACATGTCGGTCCTTTGCCGGAACACCTGGCAATCCTGAACAATATCAATGCAAGGTGTGAGGAGCTTGCGGTTGAAGCCGCCCTAACCGGTGATCCCCGGAAAGTATTCCATGCAATATGTTTTGACCCGCTTACATCTGCCGTGTTGAGCCTTGCGGAAATTAAACAGATGGTGGATGAAATGTTCGAAGCAAACCGTGAGTGGCTGCCGCAGTTCAAACACAAGACATAATTATACTGGATATAATTATCAATTTATGGCACTCTTCCTGTACTGGCGGGGAGAAGTGCCTTTTATTTTTTTAAACATTTTTGAGAATAGCAGCTGGTCTTTGTAGCCCACAGAACGGGCAATGTCACCTATTGACAGGGCAGGATTGCGCATAAGTTCGCATGCCTTTTCCATGCGGAAGTTGATAAGGAAATCCTGAGGTGAAACGGAGAGGTATTCCTTAAAAAGAGAATATAAATAGCTCCTGTCCAGGCCTACATGGGAAGCAATATCCCTGATGCTTATTTCCCTGGAATAATTCATTGCGACGTACTCCACTGCCTTCTTGATATGGGCCTCTCTTATATTTTCTTTCTGTCCGGATGTCGTGCCGTC
>Ga0134091_1002468_pt1 | contig 12527 bp, 10 predicted proteins | sample 2_5taG_FD_94451 | JGI IMG/M metagenome (GOLD analysis project Ga0134091, IMG submission 94451) | Switchgrass degrading microbial communities from high solid loading bioreactors in New Hampshire, USA - 2_5_20_6_A2 metaG | ecosystem: Engineered > Bioreactor > Semi-continuous > Anaerobic >...
CGCAAAAACGCGCTCGATCATCTGGACGCGGCCTATGAGAACGGTTTTTCTCCGTTCAGCACCGGATGCCATGTTATAATCGCCGACGGCCTGAAGGGGACCGACGAGGTTCTCGTACCGATCGACGGAGAGTATGTAAAGGAGGCAAAAATCGGGCGTGCCATAATGGATGCCGACGTCATCATATCATTGAACCATTTTAAGGGTCATGAGGGGACCGGCTTTGGCGGCGCGCTGAAAAACATAGGCATGGGCTGCGGTTCTAGGGCCGGAAAGATGGAGATGCACAGCAGCGGTAAGCCCTACGTCGATCATGATGACTGCATAGGGTGCGGGATGTGCCGCAAAAACTGCGCTCACGATGCAATTACCATGACTGACCGGAAAGCCACGATAAACCATGAATATTGTGTAGGGTGCGGCCGCTGCATAGGCGTTTGCCCCACCGACGCGGTCCAGCCCAGCTGGGGCGGATCGAATGATGTGCTTGGCCGCAAAATTGCGGAATATTCATATGCCGTCCTGAAGGACAGGCCGCATTTCCACATAAACCTTGTAGTTGACGTTTCGCCTTACTGCGATTGCCATTCGGAGAACGACCTGCCGATAATCCCCGACGTCGGCATGTTCGCGTCCTTTGATCCGGTCGCGCTCGACAAGGCCTGCGCCGACGCGGCGAACAGGCAGCCGGTCATTCCCGGGAGCATGCTGAGCGAGAAGGATCAGAGGCACGGTGACCACTTTACCAATGCCCACCCGTCCACTAACTGGATGGCGTGCCTTGAGCATGCCGTCAAGCTGGGGATCGGCTCCATGGAGTACGAGCTTATCGATATCGGCTGATGATGCCAGTTATATATTAGTTGAAATGATGACAAAACTGATAATGACGACAAAGGACTGACATCGAATGTCGGTCCTTTTGCATATAAGAGTATTTGAAAAATAGAATAATAAGACCTGGCGTGATCCTTATAAGTTGTGAACATCCTTTAAATTATATCAATTTTGTAGGAAAACTATAGAATAACAGCTTCATATTTGATATTATGTAATTAACAGGCAGCGATTCAAATTATTGTGGAATCGGAGGAAATAATCATAATCATGGAACTTATCAAACTTGATTCGTCCAAGTCTGTATACGAACTGTGTACCGCTCATCCCGAGGTCGCGGACATCCTGGTCGGGATCGGATTCAAGGATATAAAGATACCCGGCATGTTGACGACTGCGGGAAGGATAATGACCATTCCAAAGGGGGCGAAAATAAAGAGGATAGAAATGGAAGCCATCAGAGAAGCGTTTCGCAGGCACGGATATGAATTGATTTAGCAGGAGGAGTAGCAAATGAGCAAGGAAATCAACAACCGGGAATATAGACAAAAGGTGCTCAAGGAAATCATCAGGGACCTGCATAACGGGAAAACCGTCGACGAGGTGAAGGGAAGGTTTGAGGAGACATTTGACGGTGTATCCGCGGAGGAGATCACGCAGGCCGAGCAGGCGCTCATTATGGAGGGGCTGCCGATCACCGAGGTACAGCGCCTCTGCGATGTGCATACGGCGGTTTTCAAGGGATCGATCGAAGAAATACATGCTCCCGCAGGAGATTTTGACGCTCCCGGCCATCCGGTATACGTGCTGAAGAGAGAGAACCGCGCGATAGAGCAGGTCGTGGAAAAAATCAAAAGGAACCTTGGAGAGCTGCCGGACAGGGAAGCCGCAGATGCCCTTGAGAAGAACCTTGCGTACCTTTCCGAGATAGACAGGCACTACCTTAAAAAGGAGAATCTGTTCTTCCCATACATGGAGAAGTACGGGATCACGGCGCCGCCGAAAGTGATGTGGGGCGTTGACGACGAGATCCGGGCCGACCTGAAGGAAGTAAGGGAGCTGCTCAGGGACAACGATCCGATGAGGATAAAGGGCAGGATCGAGGATCTTCTGGAACGTGTCGTCGACATGATATTTAAGGAAGAGAACATCATGCTGCCCATGCTCACCGAGAACCTGACCGTCGATGAATGGAAAACCATCGCGGACGGAAGTTCGGAGTTTGGCTACTGCCTTATTAGCAATGTGCCCGAATGGAAGCCGTCTGCAAATAAGGGAACACTGGAAGTGGCACCTTCGGAGGAAAAAGCCGAGGCAGGCTACATCACCCTTCCTACCGGTGTCCTGAAGGTGGAAGAGCTTACGCACATGCTGAATACGCTTCCGTTTGACATCACTTTCGTGGACAAGGACGATTCTGTCAAGTATTTCTCACAGAACGCGGAAAGGATATTCCCGCGCACGAAGTCGGTCATAGGCAGGAAGGTGACGAACTGCCATCCCCCGGCAAGCGTCCACATAGTGGAGAAAATCGTAAACGACTTCAAGTCGGGTGCAAAGGACCATGAAGATTTCTGGATCAACATGGGCGACAGGTATATTCTGATACGGTATTTTGCCGTCCGCAACGAAAACGGAGAGTATATCGGCACACTGGAAGTGACGCAAAACATCAAGCCGATCCAGGAGATCAAGGGCGAAAAGCGCTTGTTGTCCGAATGACCCTAAAATATAAGACGGTCAGTTGCTTGATTTAATGAATTTTTAGTTGTTAGATTTAACGTATTTAATTTATAATACCATGCTCCCTTTGATGCGGGCGGCAAAGAGAGATGACGCTGCCGGATCAAAGGGAGCTTGTAATATATATGCTTTTTTCAGGGGCCTTAAATAAATCTTGCAGAGAAAGATGACACCTGCTCATGTGCTTGAGTCATCTCTTGATCACCTTACCGGCGTCCAAGCCTTGCGGCATTTCAGGTCACCGCTATAGCGAATGACAGAAAAACAGAAATAGACTTGAACCTCTTTCGTATTTAGGTACCAGGTGTGTTTTTTGAGTCAGGTATTCATCATATCAGATGTTGAAGAAGTTCATCAGCCGTATCTACGATCACTGATGCGCCCTCAGCCAGCAGGGTCTCGCGGCTTCTAAATCCCCAGGTTACTCCGATGAACGCCAAACCCGCATTTTTCGCAGTGAGCACATCGACTTCGGAATCACCGATGTAAACCGCATCCTGCGGGCTTACGTTCAACTCCCTTAAGACTTTGAGCACACTGTCGGGGGCGGGCTTTCGCCTGATCCCCGGCATTTCTCCAGCCGCGGTGTCAACCAGGTCCGGGAAATACTCTTCGCAGAGGTTTTTGACATTGAAGTCTCCCTTGTTCGAGCAAACGGCTGTTTTCATGCCCGACAGTTTGAGCTTTTCCAGCAGTTCGGGGATACCGGGGTAAGGGCGGGTCTTATTGCTCATGTTCTTTTCATAGATCGCCAGGTATGCTGACAGGCATTCGTCGATCCGTTTGGGAGCCGTTCCGGCAGGGACGGCGCCGGCTATCAGGTTTCGCGCCCCGTTTCCGACAAAGGTCCTTATCTCTTCGGTAGTTCTTGTCGGGTAATCATATTGCTTCAACATTGCGTTTACACTGTCTGCAAGGTCTTCAAGGGTATCCAGCAATGTGCCGTCCATATCGAATATCGCTGCTCTATATTTCATCTGACAGTTCTCCCTGACACCGCTGACATATCACGCGGTTTTTTAGTTTGACTTTATTCTATAACAAAGTTCCAAAATGTTCAAACGACCCTATTACGCTTTACCGGATTTTTATGCCGATAAAAGTAAAATCACCGTTTCTGTTGAAACGGTGATGGCGCGCCCGAAGGGACTCGAACCCCTGACCTACTGGTTCGTAGCCAGTCACTCTATCCAGCTGAGCTACGAGCGCATGAAACATTGTTGTGTGGCCTCCAAGGCCGCCTTGATATAATAGCACAAGCCAATCACAAATGCAAGCACTTTTTTCGCCGACAAAGAGGAATATACCGGGAGGTAAATATCAATGCAAGTCGAACCCCTGACCGACCTGGTTATTTAGTCCCTGCTCATAGGCTTGGATCATCTTTTTGAACATATGACACCTGCATGGATAAGCTACTGTATCCTGATACTCGATCCGCGTTTGGCAAGCTTATGACCCAGCAGGACCTGCTTAGAAACCTTTGGCTTTTCGTCTATGACGGAAATAAGAAGTTTTGCCGATTCATATCCCATCTCGTAGTTGGGGTGCTCTATCGACGTGATGAAGGGATCGGTCAAAAGACAGGTTATCGTGTTGTCGAATGCGGTCACAGCGAGTTCTTCAGGTATTTTTATGCCCATTTTTTTTGCTACATTGATGCAGCAGGCGGCAATTTCATCGTTTGTGCATACTATGCCGTCAGGGCGGTTTGCTTCGGGCCTGGAAAGCAGCTCGGTGATAAGTGAGTTTGTGTTTGCGATATACTCTTCGAAATTTCCAGCTGCCGTTTCAAAGGATGTACGAATGATGTTGTCATTGTTGATTTCAATGCCGTTTTCCTCAAGAGCCCGTCTGAAACCATATTCTCTGTCCTGAGCGAATTTTATGCGATAGCCGTAATGGTACTGCGGAGATATGAACGCAAGTCTGCGCTTGCCGGTCGCTATAAGATGTGTCGTGATGTCGCGGGTAGCTTCGATGTTATCAATGGTGACCAGGTTTGCCCTTGGAAAGTACTCGTATTCATTGCACTGGACAATGGGACATTTCGACAGCAGCGACTCCGAAATTTCGGGAAGCAGCCGAATGTTCAAAAGTACGATCCCGCTTACAAGCCCTTCCTCCACATATTTGACATATGCGTTGGACTCATTTTGATGGGTAATAGTAATGATCGTATCATAGTCAAATTGCCTGGCCGCATCGCATATCCCGTCGATTATTTTTGCCACGGGACTTGTTGTAAGGACCATGATCGTCTTTTTGTTTTTGCCTGATTTCTGTGTATGGCGGCCCCTCGGCTTGGGTGTGTAGTTGAGGGAATTTACCGCATCCCATACCTGCTGTTTTTTTTCGTCGCTGATCATGTTGCGCCCGTTTAATACGCGCGAAACCGTTGATATCGAAACTCCTGCCTTTTTTGCAACGTCCCTGATCGTCGCCAAGTCATCACATCCTATTTAAGTAGCGGTAAGAATGATAGCATCATAGAAATTCGCCCGAATATTTGATAAAAACCCGCAACAGGCCCAAATTCGCCATTTAAAGACATTCCAAATAGTATCATAACGCATTTGATTCGTCAACGATTTTAGCAAAGTGCCAGGATCAACATGAAATTGTGCCGGCGCCTGCGGCCTGGCGGCAGTGCGTTTCATTGCTTTTCACTTAATTATGATCCGGATCATTACTATAAGATACATAGATCGGTGCGTGAAAATCATACGATTTATATGAAACAACTTGAATATGTTCATGAAACAAGGCAAATGATCACAGGAAAATACTTGCCGAAGGATCGTTTTGCGGTCCGAATCGTCCAAATGCAAGGGAGAAATGAGTGTAATGTCAAGAACATCAAAAAATGACACCTGATTTTTGTTGTCAGGAGAGCAGGCAGGAGAGCAAGAAAAAAATATGAAAATAAATGAGACAATTAAAAGCTATTATGAAACACAGATATTATTTATCATGTACATATCCGGAACTGTATCCGGTGATCAGCCATAATCTTCAAATCTATCAAATGAGAGGGAGAAAGCAGTATGAAAAAATTCCTGACTATTTTTATGGTGCTTGTTTTGGCTGCAACGCTGTTGGCGGGCTGCAGCAAGGGAGATGTGACCGGAACTCCCGCGCCGTCAAGCACCCAGACTCCGAGTGCGGGGCAGAATAATGAAACTGACGAGCCGGTCGGGACTGACGAGCCTGATGGATCCGATGGATTGACTCTTCCCCTGGTAGATGTGAAAACTACCTTCACAGGCTGGGTAACTTCCACAGCAATCGCAACTCAGGTCCATACCGGCATCAATGACAATCCCACATTCCAGGAACTCGAAAACCGTACAAACATCCACATTGAGTGGTCCCACCCGGCACAGGGCGGAGAGACTGAAGCACTTAACCTGATGCTTACCAGCAACGACTTTACCGATTTCATAATGACCATGGCGCCGACAGATTTCACCGGCGGATTTGACAAGCTTATAGACGATCAGATCATCGTCAACCTGAAGGACTTGGTCGAGAAATTCAGCCCCAATTATCTGCAGGCCTTAAAGAGGGACGAAAGAGTTTACAAGCAAGTGCTGACAGATACCGGTGCACTGCCTGCATATCGCATGCTTTTGACAGACCCGCAATTATGCTATCTGGGATATTATGCACGTACCGATTTGCTGGAGCAGGTTGGTTATACGAAGGAACCGGTAACATATGACGATTGGCACGAGATGCTGCTTGCCCTTAAAGGAACGACTAATAAACAGCCGATGTACCTCTTTGAGTCAGTGTTGATCCCGGGATACGGAGTATCCTCCGATTTCATACAGATCGGCGGGAAGGTCGTCTATGGCCCGATGACTGAAGAGTATCGCCAATATCTTGAAATGGTATCGGCCTGGTATAAGGAAGGGCTGATCGACACCGACTTCATGACGAGGATACACTTCTACCTTGACTTCGGTGAATACCTTGCAGGCAACTTCGCACTTTACCCAATGGTAAGCGCTTTCTATGATGTGTTCACTAATAACGGTTTGCAAATCAAGGCTCTTCCGTATGCCAAGGTAAACGCAGGAGATAAGAGATATATCAACAGCGGATCCGCGGAATCCACGCTGCAGGGATCGACGGGCGTTATCACGACCGACTGCAGTGATCCCACACTCCTGATGAAGTGGTTTGACTACCTGTATTCTGAAGACGGGTCGATGCTTGCAAGTTACGGCATTGAGAATCTGACATACACATTCGTTGACGGAAAACCGGTATACACGGATCTGATCATGAAGAACGAAGATAATCTGACACCAGGTGATGCAAAGACTGCATATACGTTCCCGATGCTTATGCCGTTCCTCGTTCAGACAGATCGTGAGTATGTGACACTTTCCGGAGATGCATTCCACGCTACGGAAATATGGGATACAGATTGGGATCGCGCAAACAGCCGCACACTGTATGGTGACCTTACAACAGAGGAAAGCATAGAGTATTCAGCGAAGTTCAACGATATCAACACTTATGTATCCGAGTTCAAGGCACAGGTCATTTCCGGTACTATTGAGCTCAACGACGCTACCTGGAATGATTATGTAAATCAGCTCAAGAGCATGGGAATCGAGCGTTGCATGGAACTGAAGCAAAACGCTTATGACAGGTTCGTTAACCGCTGATTCTATTTAAGGACGGAATATAATGAGCAAGTTTAACAACGAACGAGTTAAAGGATTTCTTCGGGCACAGGGGACAAAAATCGTAAACGGTGACGGTGAGGAGATAATCCTCACCGGATATGGATGCGGCAACTGGACCAATCCCGAGGGGTTCATGGTAGGAGCGCCAAAAGATATCGAGCTCAAGGGCGGGATCTTCTCACCCAAGTATATCCCACCCCGCAGGCTTGACCGCAGGCGTACATTTGACCAGACCATAAGGGAACTGTGCGGAACGGAATACGCGAAATACTTCTGGACACAGTGGCACCGCAACCATCTCGGCGAAGCTGATATAAAAGCCATGGCTGAGCTGGGACTGAATTCCGTGAGGTTGCCGTTGAACGCGGAAGCTTTCCTGTACGACGAGCCGGGTCTGCAGTGGAACGAAGACAGCTTTCAGATGCTGGACGACGTGATCGACTGGTGCGAAAAATACAGGATCTATGCGATCATCGATTTGCATGCGGCGCCCGGCGGACAGTCTGCCACGGCATGTGACGGAGGATACGACAATGCCCCGCACTTGTTCATGGATGACGAAAGCTGGGACAGGGCCCTTGCTCTCTGGGAAAAGATCGCGCAAAGGTATGCGGACAGGTGGATAGTCGGAGGTTACGATCTGCTCAATGAACCCCTGAGTCTCCCCAACCACCAGCAATATGTTCCGAAACTGGCCCAGTTCTACGATGAAGCGATAGCGGTCATCCGGAAGTATGACAAAAACCATATGTTCACCCTTGAGGGTCCGAAATTCTCAAGATCTAATGAAATCTTCAATCGCCAGTATGATCCGGGATATAACAACTGGTGCATCCATGTCCACATATACGGACATTCACCTGAGAAGAAAGAACTGTATTGGTACATACTGAAGGGTATGGAATTGAATGTGCCGGTATGGATCGGTGAAGGCGGGAGTTATCCGGCATCGAATGCTGTATTTTATGAAATTGCGGCAGATTACGGAATAGGGTTCAACCTCTGGTGCTGGAAAACCGCAATGGAAGTACCCGGTGTTACCGGTTGCGTCGGCTATTACCTGCCGAAGGACTGGGAGGCCGTCAGGGGATTCGCTTCCGGCGGACCGAAGCCCGGTTTTGAAAGAAGCAAGGCGATATTTGACGAACTGCTTGAAAACATCAAGTACGAAAACTGTGTCCACAATAAGGAAAATATCAGGATCACGAAACGTATCCCCGAGTTGATGCTGCCCGCAGTAGGATATGACAATTCTCCGGGAGACGGGAAATCGTACTGCGGCACCTGGGAACATGGCAATGTGCTCAGCTACAGGCTGTCAGACAGGACGAAGCTCGTTCTCGATCCCAATGTAGAAGAGCCCAGGCCGGGGTTCGATATGTATGATGACCCGAACATCCAGAAACCCCTTGACCCGCTGAAATCTTTGATGCTTGAGCTGGCATCCGGCGAATTCGCGGTATATACCGTTCGCGAGGTCAGCAAGACATTCAGGGTTTCGATCCAGGCAAGGAGCATCGGCGGATCGGTGATAAGGGTCAGCTGCTGTGACGGGAACTCCGGAGAGTTCAAGGTCGATTCCGAGGATCTGACGTGGATCGAGACGATCGACATTACTGCCGGAGAAGAAAGGAAAATAAAAATCGAAGTCGTCTCAGGTACGGCGCAGTTGAAAATGCTCCATGTCCACGAAGAAGGGATCAGGGGAGAGAGAAAGCTGATAGGATTTGACCGCTGGGGACACTGATAAACACCGCTGAGTAAAAATGGGCTGTCTCATAACGAACATTAGGTTCAAATGAGACAGCCCTTTTTCCTTGCCTTGATTTTCTTATATATGTCTTGTTTATGCAGGAACTAGTCTTTTACGGGGTGGATCTGGATGAACTGGAATTCATCGGTCGCCATGTTGATTTTCACAGTGAGCGTTTCGTCTTGTGCGAATAGTTTCTCGGATTGCTGGCGGGGAACGCTGATGGACGACAGATAGTCTATATCATCCCGGCCTAAGTCTTCTATGTACCCAAGTTTGATCCATTCACTCAGTATGGAACCGTTATCTGCGCCGATCACGAATTTTTTCATAAGGAAATGTCCGTTCGGCACATTGTTGATTTTCAGCGAGAAATTCAGCTGTGCCTGGACCGAAAGGGACTTGACGATATCGTAGCCGACATCGTCGTCATATTTGCTGTAATATTCGGATGAGAGCATCCCGCAGTTATGGCACACTATAAAGATCCGTCCGTGGGCATCCTTTGTCACGATGTGATTTGTGCCTTTGTCGATGAGGAAATTTCCCAACCTGTTCATAAAATCGAATGCATAGAAGGCCGGCTTTTTAATGCCATCCTTGGAAAGCAGGCCATAACCTCCGAAAAGCTGAAGGGTGGGTGAAAAGTGCTCATATACCAGGTCGGTTATTCCCTGGTGGGCCATGATCCTGACTTTGTCAAAACAGGAGATCAGATTCCTGACAAGAAAGGCACCCTTATAACTGCTGTCGTTCAGATAGTTCCGGGATGAAAGAGACATAGTCCAGCCTATTACTATCAGCATGTCCGGCGAAAAGCCCGTACTCGCTAAGGCTGTTTTCAGCTGGTCAATCTTATCAGGGATATATCCCTGGTCGGGGGACGTGCTGAAATACCTTCCGGCCAGGGGTTGCGCGTTTTTGACATCCATATGGTCCATGCTTTTGATCAGATTATAAGGATAGATCTGGACCGAGAAGAAATCGGGCCGCAGACCCTTTTCACGGCATACTTTCAGGAATTGGATGAAGTTGTCGGTTTCATATGTATAGAAGGCGCAGCCTCCGATTTCCGCAGAAGGAACAAGCTCTTTGATGACCCGATATGCAGTCTCAAAAAAGGAGATAAAAGACTGGTTTGGACGGTTTTTATCGTATATTGGCTGGGATTCATTGTAAAATACATCGAACTTCCATTTTGAGAGCTCGTCATCCCCATACCGGACGATACACTGCCTGATAAAATCCCTTACCAGGTTTTCATACTGTTCTGCGGTATAGTCCTGCAGATCATAGTCCTCATATATCAGTTCTTTCTGCGAGGTGCCGATCATGCCCCATGGCTGGAAGCCGATATCGATAAAAGGTGTTATTTTGTTTTCAACAAGGAAGTCCAGCACCCTGTTTATCCTGGCATAGTTGTAGCCATTCGAGGATCTATAGTCGACGTACAGCTTCTCGCTGAACAAACCTGATATATGCAGATATTCGAAATCGAATTCGTGCTTGAGCTGCAGCACATGTTCCTGGATGCCGGAATCAAGAAGGTTATATGCGGGGCCAAGGTTGAATACCTTGTTCCAGAACTTCATATATGATGATCCATTCCGGAAGTCGCATTCATAGGTGATGAGATCATCTCCGCCGCAGAGATAGCTGGACAATAATTTGCCTTTTTCCTTGACCAATGCGGGTGTCTTTTTGGTTTCCGCCTTTTTATTTGCATTCCTGTATTCCGTAGGGGTAAAACCAAACTCGCTCTTGAAGACCCTGTTGAAACTGGAAAAGCTGGCAAAGCCGTTTTCAAGCGCGACCCGCGAGATGGACATATCTGTATTTATCAGATCATCCGCCGCATACTGCAAACGTATCTCGTTTGCCAGTTGGCTGAAGCCGGTGCCAAAGCTGTGCTTTATAAACTTTGAAAGGTATGACGATGACAGATTCAGGTGTGCTGCCAGCTCATCCAAACCTATTTGCTTGTAGTAGTTTGCGTGGATATAGTTCAGGACTTCCAGCTTGCGATAGTCACGCCTCGTTTTTTCGCCATCATCCGACGTGACTTGCCAGCTGGAAAAAGATCCGACCAGTTCATGCAGTATGTCATAGAAGCAGCTGATTTTTCTCAGGTTGCTAAGTAAGTCGTCATGCAAGTGGTAGTATATGGCCTTTTTGAGCAGATGAAGCAGGCTGTCATATGACCTGACCGGTTCTTTTTGTGAATCGCAGCAGAATGACAATGATATACCCGGTGCGAGTTTCCACAGCTTAAACTTGGAGACGGTAAAAATAGCCGCAAGTGTCTCCTTCGAAGCGATCCTGTATTGCCTGCTTCGGCCGGGGTTGATTGCGAGGACCTGGTTGGCGGAAAGGTTCCGCTTCGTATCATCACATGTCACAGAGACCGAACCGGAAATGACGAGCAAAATTTCAAAATCCCGGCTGATACCGCTGAGGGTGTCGGATGTATCCGAGATCAGTTGTATATCGATTATTTCGGAGGCAACAGGGTTGTAGAGTATCTTCATGTCTTCCTCACAATCACGATTTGCAAGCAAGGAGGTCCATATCCGCACGATTTTGATTATAGCACAGTATCGATAACGGTTTCAAGAAAACCTTTGACCGATAAAAGACGCTGATTTATATCGGTTTACAATTCAGGCAAGTTATGCTTTAATAGAAAAGCAGTATTTTTTTGGAGTGGGATCGAAATGAGTCGGGATGCAAATAAAAGAACGGTGCTGATCACCGGCGCATCGCGGGGCATAGGTGCCGCAACGGCGAGGGCTTTTGCGCGTGAAGGATATAATGTGGCGATCAACTATTGCAGCTCTTTTGATTCTGCCTTAAAGCTGAAAAACGAAATAACACTGGGGGGAGGGCTCGCGGAAATATATCGGGCTGACGTTTCCGACAACGATGCGGTGGAGGCTATGGTTCGCGCCGTACAGGAGGATTTCGGAAGGATAGACGTCCTCGTAAACAATGCGGGCATAGCGGGACAAAAACTGCTTTTCGATATTACCGTAGAAGAGTGGGACAGGATGTTTGCCGTGAACATGACGGGTGTTTTTCTGTGTTCCAAACATGCAGCCCGTCAAATGGTATCAAGAAAATCCGGTAAAATAATAAACATATCTTCAATATGGGGCATGACCGGCGCGTCGTGCGAAGTGCATTACTCCGCCTCCAAGGCAGCGGTGATCGGCTTTACAAAAGCTCTTGCCAGGGAGCTTGGGCCGTCGAACATACAGGTGAACTGTGTGGCGCCGGGAGTCATAGACACGGAGATGAACAGCAGCCTGAATGAGGAAGATATGCTGTCTTTGAAATATGCGACACCGCTTGAAAGGATCGGAACGCCTGAAGAGGTGGCGGAGACCGTCTTGTTTTTGGCATCCCCTAAGGCTGACTTTATAACAGGTCAGGTATTGAGTCCAAATGGCGGGATCGTTATATAGTCAGGATTTTCTATAGATCGTTATAAA
>Ga0134091_1002475_pt1 | contig 12508 bp, 7 predicted proteins | sample 2_5taG_FD_94451 | JGI IMG/M metagenome (GOLD analysis project Ga0134091, IMG submission 94451) | Switchgrass degrading microbial communities from high solid loading bioreactors in New Hampshire, USA - 2_5_20_6_A2 metaG | ecosystem: Engineered > Bioreactor > Semi-continuous > Anaerobic > Digestate...
TACGTACTTGGGGATTAAGTAGAGTATTGGTTGATAATGGCAATTCCCATTGACTTTAATATTTGCCTGTGATATTTTGAAAGCATAAAGTAATTCTGCCGAAAGGTGAGATTATTTAATACATATTAAAGGAGCATTCCTTTAAAAAGGCTATAGAGCTTGGGTATGATACTGTAATTGTGTTCGGCAATCCCGGTAATTATATTCCCCGGGGTTTCAAAAGCTGCAGGAAATACAATGTATGCCTTGATGGCGATGTTTATCCGACTGCAATGATGGTGAAGGAATTAAAAGCCGGTGTACTTGACGGTAGGAAATGGTTCTATAGCGAGGGTTCTGTGGGAGAGCTTTGCAGCGACACTGATGCTGTGGAGAGATTTGATGCTCTTTTTCCGCCCAAGGAGAAAAGGTGGCAACCCAGTCAGGAAGAGTTTTATATCTACAGCCATTCTGTGATAAATGACAAATAGATGACTGGAAATGGGCTGCTGCACTTAAAATTTGTGCAGCAGCTTTTTTGAATAACAAAGGAAGTTGTTTTCAATTGGATTCCAATGATATTTGTATGGGGGATTAATATGAAAAATGCATTGGTATTCGGAGGAAATATTTTTGTCGGTAAGGCAATAGCAGAGAAGCTCTTGAAATTGGGATACACGGTATATGTGTTAAATCGCGGAAATCGACCCAATCCGAAGGGATCAATACATTTAGAAGCAGATAGAAATGATTTGAACGATGTTTTAAGAGCATGTAAAGGGATTGATTTTGATATTGTTGTCGATAGCTCCGCTTATTCTCCTGAGCAAACCAAGATTGCCATACAAGCGATCAATCATGGTATCAAACATTATATTCATATTAGCAGTGCTTCGGTATATATCGATGAAAATGTTTATCCTTATACTGAAGACAGTAAACGGGGAGCAAATTCCGTATGGGGCGAATATTCCATGAATAAATATTTGTGCGAAGAATTATTGTTCAAACAATATCGAGAAAATGGATTTCCGGTTACGATTTTAAGACCGTTTTATATATACGGGCCGGAAAACAATCTGGATAGAGAGAGCTATGTAATAAAAAGATTGCTTACGAAAAATCCGATAATCGTTCCCGGAAGGGGTCTTCCGTTAATTCAATTCGGATATATTGATGATATGTGTTATGCGATTGAACTTATCTGCAAAAGCAATATTTGCTTAGGAAAGGCTTATAATATTTCGGGGAATGAATATATATCCCTTAAGGGTTGGGTAGAAATATGTGCAAAGGTATTGAAGGTTGATGCCAGGATTATTTCGGTAGATACGGCTAACACCGGCTATAAGGCAAGAGAGTGGTTCCCGTTTCGTGATGTGACTTTGATAGGAAGTTGCGATCGAATTAAAAGGGATATTGGTTTCGAACCGCAATATACGTTTGAGCAAGGAATGAAAAAGATTGTTGAGTCTATTGATTTGAACCGGCTAATAGATGGGTTTGAAATTAGCGATATTGAAAAAAGTATTTTAAAAAATTATAGCATTATGGTTTGAAGAAAATTTTTCGGTTCGGTATTAAACGGGACACAAGATAGCTGGCGGACTTAAAGGAAATTTTATGTAAACATAAAAAATAGACAAATAACTGATAATATTGAAATCTTATATGTCGAGATACAGGAATAATTGGTAAACCAAAATATGATACAACGCAATTTGCTTAATGATTGGCGTGATATTGATAATTGAGCTTTAGTGTGATATATTTTAATAAAGGTATATGGTATACGATAGATTTTTAGGCAGGCCCTTTAGATAAAGAATAAAAAGGGAAAATGTGGATGCAAAATTATTGGATAATTTGTGCTTAGATATCCGAAACACTAGAAAGTACAGGGGTGTATTAGGGTGTTGATAAAAAAAAATAATATAAAATACAGCGAAAAAACGATATTTTTTGAGATAAATAGGAGAAAAAAGTCTCGTCAAAAAATGCTTGCAGACACTGATATTAAAGAATTTAAGCCGTAAGAGCTGTTGAAGAGGAACTTCCATTAAAACAAGGATTGAAACCTTAAGGATAAGTGGGGAGTTGAAAATATCAGCGATGTAGGTTGAAGAGGAACTTCCATTAAAACAAGGATTGAAACTTCATCATGTCATAACAACGAGCATCACAGCACAGATGTTGAAGAGGAACTTCCATTAAAACAAGGATTGAAACTTGATAAATTTATTGATAACATAATTGAAAAACAATGTTGAAGAGGAACTTCCATTAAAACAAGGATTGAAACACGGAGGGCAAGTATGAACCATATAGCAAATGCGCGTTGAAGAGGAACTTCCATTAAAACAAGGATTGAAACTGGCAGAGGTAAAGGGGATAACGCCACAGGAGGCTGAGTTGAAGAGGAACTTCCATTAAAACAAGGATTGAAACATATTTGTCGATAAGAATGTTTTTCTGGGTTGCCTGTTGAAGAGGAACTTCCATTAAAACAAGGATTGAAACATTAGACCTCTTCATTCCAGAGTCTTCGCAATTCTTTGTTGAAGAGGAACTTCCATTAAAACAAGGATTGAAACTTTTGCAAGAGGGGTTTGGGGCAACGAAGCCAATCACGTGTTGAAGAGGAACTTCCATTAAAACAAGGATTGAAACTTCCTCCCTCTCTATTATATAACGTTTGCGTTTCGTAGTTGAAGAGGAACTTCCATTAAAACAAGGATTGAAACTCCAATGACCAAGGAAGAACTAAGCAAACTTAGAAGTGTTGAAGAGGAACTTCCATTAAAACAAGGATTGAAACTGGAAAGAAACAGAGGTAGCGGCAAGAATTTTGTTGGTTGAAGAGGAACTTCCATTAAAACAAGGATTGAAACAATATTAGCAGAAACACACTAAGAAAAGAGTTAAAAGCGTTGAAGAGGAACTTCCATTAAAACAAGGATTGAAACGTAAAAAAACAAACGCAGATGCTATGGCCGCTAAAGTTGAAGAGGAACTTCCATTAAAACAAGGATTGAAACTATTATCGAAATGGACAGTAACAGAGCGGAAGATGGAGTTGAAGAGGAACTTCCATTAAAACAAGGATTGAAACATAATTTACAAGATTACCTCAACATCATATAAAGGGTTGAAGAGGAACTTCCATTAAAACAAGGATTGAAACCGAGAATGCCACAAAAGAAGATAATGAGCCAAAGATTGTTGAAGAGGAACTTCCATTAAAACAAGGATTGAAACAACTTATATTTTTGGTTGAAAGGTTGACAAGGCCTTGTTGAAGAGGAACTTCCATTAAAACAAGGATTGAAACACTATTGGCACGAAAAAGGACTAGGGGCACTTTATAGGTTGAAGAGGAACTTCCATTAAAACAAGGATTGAAACCCTTCATAATATCCTCCTTCTCCGGCAGTTTTTCCGGGTTGAAGAGGAACTTCCATTAAAACAAGGATTGAAACTATATCAATTAATTATGGGTGTGAAGTTAGATGATATGTTGAAGAGGAACTTCCATTAAAACAAGGATTGAAACATACTTACATTACCACGAAAAGTGGAACAGCAGTGAGTTGAAGAGGAACTTCCATTAAAACAAGGATTGAAACATAGGACTTCAACGTCGATTCCGCTGAGTGCATCTAGTTGAAGAGGAACTTCCATTAAAACAAGGATTGAAACTATCATCATACTTTTTTTCAGTATGTCTATGAAAAGTTGAAGAGGAACTTCCATTAAAACAAGGATTGAAACTCGGGGATTTGCGTATTGACAATTCTGATCCGGAAGGTTGAAGAGGAACTTCCATTAAAACAAGGATTGAAACCCAATTCAGTCATTATTCGCACCTCCCATCTATGAAGTTGAAGAGGAACTTCCATTAAAACAAGGATTGAAACATGACGACCCAACCTCTACTATTGGTAAGCAGACGGTCGGTTGAAGAGGAACTTCCATTAAAACAAGGATTGAAACTACAATTTCCCCATGTTCATTCCTCCTCTTTTCTTAGTTGAAGAGGAACTTCCATTAAAACAAGGATTGAAACTATATATTTTATTCCAGCTTTCCCAGGGAATGGTTAGTTGAAGAGGAACTTCCATTAAAACAAGGATTGAAACACATAATACACCTCCTTTCTATTCTTATTATATTATTATTGTTGAAGAGGAACTTCCATTAAAACAAGGATTGAAACCTTTCTAGCCTCTATTCTTTCTTGGGTCATTTCTCTGTTGAAGAGGAACTTCCATTAAAACAAGGATTGAAACGTGTATAATAATATTGTAAATAATAACAATTAGGAGGGTTGAAGAGGAACTTCCATTAAAACAAGGATTGAAACCAAGTTCGCTTTCGTTAATGTAAGTGCAATTAAGAGGTTGAAGAGGAACTTCCATTAAAACAAGGATTGAAACACCGTTTCGAGGGATTCTCCCGTACCTGCCATAATGGTGTTGAAGAGGAACTTCCATTAAAACAAGGATTGAAACAATACCGTAAAACACCCAAGTTATCACCTGCTTTCTAGTTGAAGAGGAACTTCCATTAAAACAAGGATTGAAACTTCCAAACTTATAACACGCTTCTATAACCTCAGCTATAGTTGAAGAGGAACTTCCATTAAAACAAGGATTGAAACATATTAATATATGGTACAATATAATTAGAGGTTAGGAGTTGAAGAGGAACTTCCATTAAAACAAGGATTGAAACATATTTGGGGGGGCTTTAAAGCCCCCGTTAAAACTCAAGTTGAAGAGGAACTTCCATTAAAACAAGGATTGAAACATACCTTCTAGCCAATCCATCTTTGCGAAATATTTCGTTGAAGAGGAACTTCCATTAAAACAAGGATTGAAACTTTTGAAGATGAGGACAAATTAATAAAAGATAAGCAGTTGAAGAGGAACTTCCATTAAAACAAGGATTGAAACTTTAATACTGTGAACACTGCCTGCATACTTAAGCAGGGTTGAAGAGGAACTTCCATTAAAACAAGGATTGAAACACTCTAAGTCGGTTATGTAGGTGCAATTTAATGTTACTTGTTGAAGAGGAACTTCCATTAAAACAAGGATTGAAACCAGCGTAAAATCTTATATTTTACTGGAGGTTCTTGTTCCGGCAGTTGAAGAGGAACTTCCATTAAAACAAGGATTGAAACTTATAACTAATTGTGTGCGGCAGCGGTTTATAATTTAGTTGAAGAGGAACTTCCATTAAAACAAGGATTGAAACACTGTTCCTGTATATGCTGAGTCTATTCATCCTTTTGGTTGAAGAGGAACTTCCATTAAAACAAGGATTGAAACATTAGCTTATGCCTTGTGGCTTGTGGCAAAGTCATATATTGTTGAAGAGGAACTTCCATTAAAACAAGGATTGAAACACTTTGGTACTCCGTTTTGTCGTGTAATGCGGGCAGGGGTTGAAGAGGAACTTCCATTAAAACAAGGATTGAAACTTATTTGCTTCCTTAGATAATTTATAATTTTTTACTTGTTGAAGAGGAACTTCCATTAAAACAAGGATTGAAACACAACTTTTTAATGAACTGTCAAACAAATAGTGCCTCTAGGTTGAAGAGGAACTTCCATTAAAACAAGGATTGAAACACCTCTACGAACCTTGTTTTTGTGACCATTACTGTAGTTGAAGAGGAACTTCCATTAAAACAAGGATTGAAACATGTTAAAAAAGTGGTGAATCTTACACCACACAAAATAAGGTTGAAGAGGAACTTCCATTAAAACAAGGATTGAAACAACTCTCTCTACCTTGTACATTTTTCCAGTAGCCTTGTTGAAGAGGAACTTCCATTAAAACAAGGATTGAAACTGAGTTTGTCGACATTTTTAAGGGCGATGTCCTTAAGTTGAAGAGGAACTTCCATTAAAACAAGGATTGAAACGATAATATTTTTTTGTCTTGGTTGTGTATTACTGGTAGTTGAAGAGGAACTTCCATTAAAACAAGGATTGAAACACTTCATGGTTTACCGGAGGAAATTCTTTGTCCGGGTTGTTGAAGAGGAACTTCCATTAAAACAAGGATTGAAACACTCTTTAAAGTGGCTGGTAAAGTGTTCAGTTTATTTGGAGTTGAAGAGGAACTTCCATTAAAACAAGGATTGAAACTGCAATTATACCAGACCGATTATTTACCATTATATTACAGTTGAAGAGGAACTTCCATTAAAACAAGGATTGAAACGAAGAATTATCGGAAGACATGGGAGAACCTATAGAATTGGGTTGAAGAGGAACTTCCATTAAAACAAGGATTGAAACTCTGAGTAAAACCCAGGCCTCTTGCGACATCTTCTAGTTGAAGAGGAACTTCCATTAAAACAAGGATTGAAACAAACATAGCATCGACGTAATGGAAAATCGTTATAGACTGTTGAAGAGGAACTTCCATTAAAACAAGGATTGAAACTATATCTTCTTGCCATATCCTGGCAATTTCTATACAGTTGAAGAGGAACTTCCATTAAAACAAGGATTGAAACAGCTACCAGAACTTGAACATAAGCTCGTGTTATACGAGTTGAAGAGGAACTTCCATTAAAACAAGGATTGAAACCTGTTAAGCCACTGGGCTACTTTTCTTGCTTTGTATCGTTGAAGAGGAACTTCCATTAAAACAAGGATTGAAACGAAAAATTTTACATCATGTTGTTATTGTAATTGTTGTTGAAGAGGAACTTCCATTAAAACAAGGATTGAAACTATATCTTCTTGCCATATCCTGGCAATTTCTATACAGTTGAAGAGGAACTTCCATTAAAACAAGGATTGAAACAATAAAGCCGCCGGGATTAGTAACAATTCCGGCGGCTTCGTTGAAGAGGAACTTCCATTAAAACAAGGATTGAAACACAAGAATATTAAGTGCCGCAGCAACACCAATGAGGCCTGGTTGAAGAGGAACTTCCATTAAAACAAGGATTGAAACATAATAAAGTTAATTGCCTTCTTGATGCCGTCTACAATAGTTGAAGAGGAACTTCCATTAAAACAAGGATTGAAACCCATCAGCTAACATTAAAGCCTTGGTTACTTGATCGTTGAAGAGGAACTTCCATTAAAACAAGGATTGAAACTTACGGTTCCTGCGGCAAGAGCAGTCTCAAGCAACTGATTTTGTTGAAGAGGAACTTCCATTAAAACAAGGATTGAAACAGCCATCAGGTTGCCATATTGGATTACCTTGTAATAGTTGAAGAGGAACTTCCATTAAAACAAGGATTGAAACATATTTCTTATTGCATCCCAAACACCATTTAGCCCTTGTTGAAGAGGAACTTCCATTAAAACAAGGATTGAAACTTACCGTTTTCATCCGGAATATCAAAATCAATGACTATGTTGAAGAGGAACTTCCATTAAAACAAGGATTGAAACTCATTAAAAAAAGCTCCGATTTGATGATTCGAGGCGGGTTGAAGAGGAACTTCCATTAAAACAAGGATTGAAACAAGAAGCCGCAGGTTCCGGTTGGGCTCAAACTTGGGAAAGTTGAAGAGGAACTTCCATTAAAACAAGGATTGAAACAAAAAAACCTTGAAGAGGCTAGTAAATGGCCACCTAGTTGAAGAGGAACTTCCATTAAAACAAGGATTGAAACACTGTATTGAGCCGATTCGCGATAAGGTCGCAGTGTTGAAGAGGAACTTCCATTAAAACAAGGATTGAAACAATTTCTAACAGAAGGCTCATTACAAAATACCACGTTGAAGAGGAACTTCCATTAAAACAAGGATTGAAACTTCCCTTTCTCGCTATCTCTTCTTTAGCCTCTGGTGGTTGAAGAGGAACTTCCATTAAAACAAGGATTGAAACATTACCAACAAGAGTTATACCATTCTGCAAAACATCAGTTGAAGAGGAACTTCCATTAAAACAAGGATTGAAACATGAGAAGTTCAAGTCTACCTATTCGAATCGTTTTGTTGAAGAGGAACTTCCATTAAAACAAGGATTGAAACAAAATGGATTCATCCTGTGTTTTTGTTGCGGTGGTTATATGTTGAAGAGGAACTTCCATTAAAACAAGGATTGAAACAATCGTCCAGTCGAAAACAATCTAATGAAACAGATTGAGTTGAAGAGGAACTTCCATTAAAACAAGGATTGAAACTTCAATCCGGTAACTTCATCCGAAAATGCTTTCATGTTGAAGAGGAACTTCCATTAAAACAAGGATTGAAACTTGCTCTTCCGAAAGGAACGAGTTGTTCACCAAAAATAGTTGAAGAGGAACTTCCATTAAAACAAGGATTGAAACTGAAACAAAGTATACTAACAGTTATAGGAGCTACAGGTTGAAGAGGAACTTCCATTAAAACAAGGATTGAAACGTAACAGTTATCGATGAGGATCCAGATAGTCCGATAGTGTTGAAGAGGAACTTCCATTAAAACAAGGATTGAAACATTCTCAAGAGAATGGAACGGATTCTTTATTGCAAAGTTGAAGAGGAACTTCCATTAAAACAAGGATTGAAACGTAGTCCATAGTCCTTCGTTTTCTTTCATTTTCATTAGTTGAAGAGGAACTTCCATTAAAACAAGGATTGAAACTCTGCTTTCCCTAAATATTCGCTTACATATGCCCCAAGTTGAAGAGGAACTTCCATTAAAACAAGGATTGAAACCGAGGAATGGAAAGTATATCCCTGGGTTCCGATTCAGTTGAAGAGGAACTTCCATTAAAACAAGGATTGAAACATAAAATAAAAAATACTTTTAGCAATGCGACAAAAGGTTGAAGAGGAACTTCCATTAAAACAAGGATTGAAACTCAGCAAGAGTACCAAGACCCTTTCCAATAATACTGTTGAAGAGGAACTTCCATTAAAACAAGGATTGAAACCTATTTGCAGAATCTATCTGCTCAACTGTGAAAGACTGTTGAAGAGGAACTTCCATTAAAACAAGGATTGAAACGTACATCACATGGATGCCAGGGGTGGGAGGTGGTGGTTGAAGAGGAACTTCCATTAAAACAAGGATTGAAACTACATATCTCTTATTGTTTCGGCAGTCATTTCAACAGTTGAAGAGGAACTTCCATTAAAACAAGGATTGAAACTTGTTCATTCGCTAGGAGAATGAATAGCTGGTCCGAGTTGAAGAGGAACTTCCATTAAAACAAGGATTGAAACGCCGCATTTCTTAACCCTTCACGATAATCTAAGTAGAGTTGAAGAGGAACTTCCATTAAAACAAGGATTGAAACTTATTGCAGCAGAGGCTTAAAAAGGGCTAAAAAAAAGTTGAAGAGGAACTTCCATTAAAACAAGGATTGAAACGCAAGTTCAGCAACGTCCTTCCATTTCCTCATTCTTGTTGAAGAGGAACTTCCATTAAAACAAGGATTGAAACATTTGGTTAGCAAAGCAAGGAAAGAAACCGACACAGTTGAAGAGGAACTTCCATTAAAACAAGGATTGAAACTTTAGACAACTCATTATATTTATTTCGGATAACTTGTTGAAGAGGAACTTCCATTAAAACAAGGATTGAAACTAATTTCAAAAAGAGATAACCAAAAGTGAGGAGATATAGTTGAAGAGGAACTTCCATTAAAACAAGGATTGAAACTCTAATTTTTCTAAAACATCCCATGTAACAACATAAAAGTTGAAGAGGAACTTCCATTAAAACAAGGATTGAAACAGATCATTATTCATAATATAAACCTCCAGCTTTAATATTGTTGAAGAGGAACTTCCATTAAAACAAGGATTGAAACTTTATCTTTGTTGGTTCTTTATTCCTCTTCGGTTTTTTGGTTGAAGAGGAACTTCCATTAAAACAAGGATTGAAACAAAGTGTTATAATGTATACTAGGAAGTGATAGACCCCGTTGAAGAGGAACTTCCATTAAAACAAGGATTGAAACCTCCAGATGCTATTCATTTTTAGATGGTCTTCCAGGGTTGAAGAGGAACTTCCATTAAAACAAGGATTGAAACTTGTATTTTGTAAAAGTATATAAAAATGTCCTCATGGTTGAAGAGGAACTTCCATTAAAACAAGGATTGAAACACCGAATTCCTCACAGGCATATTCACCGGTGATTGGGGTTGAAGAGGAACTTCCATTAAAACAAGGATTGAAACAACACACATTCCGTACAACTCTCCGGCATCTCCGGCGTTGAAGAGGAACTTCCATTAAAACAAGGATTGAAACTTAAAGGTTAGGGGGTGGTTGATTGATTGAGAGGGGTTGAAGAGGAACTTCCATTAAAACAAGGATTGAAACAGAACTTAGCAGATAGAAATTATAATTTCGATATAGTTGAAGAGGAACTTCCATTAAAACAAGGATTGAAACTAAACCAAAGTTTGATAATACATCCGGAAGAAAGGTAGAGTTGAAGAGGAACTTCCATTAAAACAAGGATTGAAACTACAGGACGTCGTTATGTCAATGCTTGATGAAGGAGTTGAAGAGGAACTTCCATTAAAACAAGGATTGAAACACCACTCAAAGGCGGTCAAGGAAATCATGCGTGCTGGGTTGAAGAGGAACTTCCATTAAAACAAGGATTGAAACTTGTAGACAGTAGTGGAAATGTAACAAGCAGTAAAGGATTGAAACACAATGGTTTGGGCGGTGGCGTTTCTCTACACCCTTTGAGTTGAAGAGGAACTTCCATTAAAACAAGGATTGAAACTCACGAATTCATATACTTCGCCACGCAAGCAAACTAGTTGAAGAGGAACTTCCATTAAAACAAGGATTGAAACTCTTTAAGTTGATAAAATATACAATATTCGGGTTTTCTAGTTGAAGAGGAACTTCCATTAAAACAAGGATTGAAACTGCTAAATCCCTCTCCCTCGCCGCCTTCTATTCGTGTTGAAGAGGAACTTCCATTAAAACAAGGATTGAAACCCTCCTATAAATAGTTTGGGTTTTCGATACAATAGGTTGAAGAGGAACTTCCATTAAAACAAGGATTGAAACTTAGTTTGAAAATCGGTTATATCAATTACTCTATCATCGTTGAAGAGGAACTTCCATTAAAACAAGGATTGAAACGAATATTTATATATTTCTGCTTAGTAGCTTCATCCACGTTGAAGAGGAACTTCCATTAAAACAAGGATTGAAACATAAGTCTCCTTGTTGCTTCCGCTTCACTTATACCTGAGTTGAAGAGGAACTTCCATTAAAACAAGGATTGAAACTTATTTTCTCATACGTATGGTTAGTTTCATATAATGGTTGAAGAGGAACTTCCATTAAAACAAGGATTGAAACAGCAAGAAATATAGCTAATCCACAAATAGAGAACAGTTGAAGAGGAACTTCCATTAAAACAAGGATTGAAACGCAAATATTTTGACATATCTATAATAGAATAAGCCAGTTGAAGAGGAACTTCCATTAAAACAAGGATTGAAACAATAATTTTTATTTAATCCATTTTACAATTTTATGCTAAAATATATAAGGATTAATAAATAGGAGAGGCTAAAATATGAATAAGGGTTTGATACATGTTTATACCGGGGACGGCAAAGGAAAGACAACAGCGGCAATAGGACTTGGCATTAGGGCATTGGGAAACGGATACAAGGTATATATGGTGCAGTTTTTAAAGAGTCAGGATACGAGCGAGCTAAAGATTCTTGAAAAGCTTAATCCCGGCTTTAAAGTGTTTCGCTTTGAAAAAAAACGGGGATTTATATGGACTCTAAATGATAAGGAAATTGCACAGCTTAAAGAAGAAGTCCGGGAGGCATTTAGTTTTGTCAAAACGGTGCTTAAAAGATGCGAGTGTGATGTATTGATACTTGATGAGATAATGGCTGCTATGGGGAATGGCTTGATTGATGTAAACGACGTCGTAGATGTTTTAAAAGATAAGCCTGCAGGTGTTGAAATCATTCTCACAGGAAGAAATGCGCCCGCTGAAATAATGGAGCTTTCGGATTATGTTTCCGAAATAACCTGCAAAAAGCATCCTTTCGAAAAAGGAATAAGTGCAAGGAAGGGAATCGAATATTAAAGGCTCAAATAATCACTGAAAGGTGCTTTATGAGCCTGTCCCGCTATACCGGGTTGCACCTTTCATCCAGATTTTATAGCTCAAATAGAAGAATAATACTACCAATACCGGCGACAAATATGTCAAAATTGGTACTTCATTCGGTCTTAAGAATATCAGGCTTGGATAATATGCAATAAATGCAATTGGAAAATTACACTTTTATTTTTTTTTCTGATGCTTCTTTTATGTCCTTTATAATGTCATCTTACGAACAGTCGGAAGTTTGCCTTCAAAAATGCAGATTAAGTGTTCTGAAAAATCTTCTTAAATGCTCAATATTTTTATCATACAGTAGATTTACCTTGTCTACGAATAAATGTAAATGTCAATAAAAATTTAGGTCAGTTACCGGAGTAAAATCAGGCCACCAATTCATAAAAAATTAACTAATATCTGTCTGTTTCGAAAGAGCCTGCTTAAACCTGTAGCTTTCCCCA
>Ga0134091_1002481_pt1 | contig 12469 bp, 10 predicted proteins | sample 2_5taG_FD_94451 | JGI IMG/M metagenome (GOLD analysis project Ga0134091, IMG submission 94451) | Switchgrass degrading microbial communities from high solid loading bioreactors in New Hampshire, USA - 2_5_20_6_A2 metaG | ecosystem: Engineered > Bioreactor > Semi-continuous > Anaerobic >...
CATACGGAACATTTGCGACGAATGCCATAATGAAGGTGGCGATTGCTGCAGCGAGTATTGTCGCTACGAATACGGCGCCCCGATCCATCCCCGTCGCGCTGAGTATCGACGGATTGACGAACATGATGTATGCCATCGTGACAAATGTGGTCACACCGGCAAGGATTTCCGTTCTGGCGTTGGTACCACTTGCTTTAAGCCCGAACAGCTTGTCCAACATAAACTACCCCTCCCATAAAATAAGAAATAATTACTTCAACGGGCGTTTTTCACGTCCGGTCGAGCCTGTACTGCAAAATCAGAATGTTCGTACTTTACTTCCTTACTAATACTGGGTTGGTACATTATGCATGATCTGCGCCGGAAGCGCCAATTGGTACAACCGTTCCGGCAGATACCCTGAATGCCCCTGATTCCGGCACTCAACGCCCCATGCACGGCCTGTCTATCACGCTAATAATACTATCAAATGAGCAGTCCCTTTGTCAACCGTAAAAAGCAAAAAATACGAACATTATTTAAAATAATTAAATTAATATTCGTATATTCTGCAGTCGTTATTTTGTCTGTACCGCTATTTTACTTAACCTGTAGTTATGTTCACCCTGTTGTTATGCCTGATTCGTTATCATTTCCACCCTGTTGTTATGCCTGATTCGTTATCATTTCCACCCTGTTGTTCTTACTAATTTGTTACTATTTGTTCGGACTTATCAGCTATAATGTTCACCTGTTGCTCTGCCTGGTTCGCTGTTGTATTCATTCACTGTCTGCCTTAATCTGTTACTTTGCTCACTCCGCTGTTCCGGCTAATCCGTCAGTCCTTTTTTCCCTAATACGAACATTAGCGCAAATCCTGCAGCGAATGCCGCTAATGAAACAGGAATCTGCCAGCCCTGCGGTATCCCAGGGAAGACCTCCGCCAGCGAGCCGACCACAAACCCTATAATGAGCATGTATGTCTTTCGGGGGTACTTCTGCAAAAACTTTTCAATCAGCTTGGCAGTACCGATAGTTCCAAGCCCTATGCCAATGCCCAGAGGAATGAGGAATGGTATATTAAATGTATTAATAGCATTGAGTGTGATCTCATACATCCCCAGCACAAGCAGCATGAAGGACCAGCTAATGCCGGGCAGTACAAGGCCTATGGCAATGATAAATCCTGAAACCAGCAGGAATATGTAGCTTACAAGACTGCCGTCAGTCGCAATACCAATAAGTGATTCTGGCTCCTGCGCCATGACCAGCACTATAACGATACCAAGTACAAGAAATGCAAAATCAGATATGGTTACCTTGCTTTTACCGTAGGTGCCTGCAGACTGTGATTTGCTTTTTTCAGCAGATGCAGTTTTCGGCGTCTGAGAAACACCTTTTGCAGGTGAACTGCTTAATTCTTCTGTTGCCTTCCTGTATAAAAGGGGCAAGCCACCTATGATGATACCCATTATCAGATAACGCATTATATGCGGATAAGCCATCATAGCTCCTTCCATAAAGCGGCTGAAAATAAGTACTCCAACAGCGCCTCCTGCTCCCACCTGAAGCAGGAATGGCAAATTTTTCTTCCAGTCACTGAAAAATGCTGCCACGCTGTGGACCAGTCTGTCGTAGATCCCCAGTACGATGGCCATAGTCCCTCCGCTAACACCTGGTACCATCATGGAGATCCCTATTGCGATGCCTTTGATTATGTTCTTCAGTAAACCCAATTGGTCCACTCTCCCATTTAATAATATAAGTACTAATACATTTTATTAAAGGAAGAGTTGCCTTTCAAGTGTAAAACCGAAATATTGGGAATTATTAGCATCAAGATAACTTGCATAATGTTCAAATTTTCAGGTAAAGGTCAAGCTGATGATCAATTTTGCTGTTTTTGTGCGATATAATGAATATTAACTCTGAATTATGTTTCCTAGTCGTAGATAAAATTCAATTTCAGCGTCCTTTATTTGAAAATTTGCACAGTTCACTTTGATTGTTGTTATGTTACCGCGTAAAGCAAAACATTTTATCTGCTTTGCCAGGTCTGCTGTCGTTGAGATGGCTAAATTGCCTTCTTAGATATGTTACTCACCGCTAAGATTTCTCAAATTCATTGATATGTTTACTGGCCGTTGAACTGATTTAACGCCGAACCGTTGAGATAGCTGAAAAGTCTGCCCTGATACCTGCCCTCTTTCTGCATCTTTTCTACTATGGCGTCATGGATCTTCCACCAGCTTGTGCTCCAGTTGCAGAACAGTGTCCTTTCAGCAGGTGCTCTGCCAATCAGACGTTGTATGACGATTTCCGGGTTCAGGTATTCCAGAAAGGATACCGTACGTTCAATGAATTCATCCATGCTGAGCGGCCTGAAATCTCCTTTTTTGTACGCTTCGCCCAGCGGCGTGTTTTCAAGGATGTACAGTGAATGACATTTAACCTGATCGACTCCAAGCGAGGACAACACCTTGGCTCCTTCAATCACATCCGCCAGATCGTCCGTCGGCAGATCATTTATCATATGAGCGCATACCTCAAGACCGGATCTTTTGATGCGAAGTACTGCATCAATGAACTCAGCGAGGCCATGGCCTCTGTTCAGCCACCGCAGTGTATGATGATTGACAGACTGCAGTCCCAGCTCCAATACTATATCAACGCCTTTTTCTTCCTTTAGCTGCTTCAGATAAGCTACACGTTTGTCATCTACACAGTCAGGTCTCGTTGATATATAAAGAGCTGTAACTCCTTCTATACAGGCTTCTTCCATGACCCTTGAAAATGTACTGAAAGGGAGATATGTATTAGAGTAGTTTTGAAAATATGCAATGAACTTACCGGCGCCATATTTTGCTCCGATGTACTTTTTGTTGCTTTCAAGCTGACTTTTTACGCTGATATCAGCCGAAAGCATCTCAAAGCCTGCCCCTTCCTCGCCGCAGAAGATGCAGCCGCAGCAGTTTCCTCTACTGTCCGCACCATCTGTTCTTATTGAACCGTCCCTGTTCGGGCAGCTGACACTCAGGTTCACGGGCAGCTTGTAAACTTTCTCTCCGTATCTATTGTTAAGGTATTCTGAGAACTTGTTATATAGCATTCTTTCACCGAAAATTTAAATTAACACAGAAACACTTTCGGGAGACGTACAGTAAACCGTTGACCGATTATCAAAGTTCATTATGTCAATGATCCACAGTACCGTCTCCCAGTGCTTTACATTATACTTCCCTTTCTATAACCAATTGCTTACCGCCGGCGGTATTGCCCCGGCCGGATCATCCGCCACAATTATTCATTCGCCGGCTTTTTCATTGCAAGAAATGCATCAATAAACTTGTCAAGATCACCGTCCATAACCGCATCGACATCGCCGGTTTCGTAATTTGTCCTGTGATCCTTGACCATAGTGTACGGGCAGAATACATATGACCTGATCTGGCTTCCCCAGGCAATATCCATCTGAACGCCCTTCAGATCCTCTATCTTCTCCTTCTGCTCCCGTTCCTTCAGCTCAAGCAGTTTGGCTTTGAGCATTTTCATTGCAGTATCCTTATTCTGGAACTGCGATCTTTCAGTCTGGCATGAAACTACGATGCCTGTGGGTATATGCGTTATCCTGACAGCAGAATCGGTCTTGTTTATATGCTGTCCGCCGGCACCGCTCGATCTGTAGGTATCGATCTTAAGGTCATCCGGATTGATGTCCACCTGGATCTCTTCATCAAGCTCAGGCATAACTTCCACAGATGCAAAGGATGTATGCCTCCTGCCGGATGCGTCAAACGGAGATATCCTGACCAGACGGTGCACTCCCTTCTCTGAGCGGAGGTATCCATAAGCATTTTCTCCGATAATGTTTATGGTGACACTTTTGATCCCCGCTTCGTCACCGTCCAGATAGTCCAGTGTCTTTACAGTGTAATCATGCGCCTCTGCCCAACGCGTGTACATCCTTAACAGCATCTGCACCCAGTCCTGGGCTTCCGTTCCGCCTGCACCGGCATGCAGCGTAAGGATCGCATTATTTCTGTCATAAGGACCTGTCAGCAGCGTTTCCAGCCGCAGCTTTTCATAAATGTCCCTGAGCCGCTGCAGTTCCTGACCAACTTCAGGAATAACTGCCGGATCATTTTCCTCCATACCGAGTTCATTGAGCACCTTCAGATCCTCAACGTCAGATAACAGCCTTTCATATCTCTCGACTTTCGCCTTCAAGGCTTTCGTCTTTTGCAATACTTTCTGGGAATTCTCGATATCATCCCAGAATCCAGGCTCAGCAGCCTTGTTCTCAAGTTCTTCTATCTCGAGCTTCAGCCTGGCGATGTCAAAGTGAAGCCCCCATTTCGACGATAGCTTTGCACAGGCTTTCAATTTCCAGTTTGTACTGTTCCAGTTCAAGCATCTTAATCAACTCCCTCAATTCAATATTTTCTTTTTTCATATATGATGGAATCGGCTATGGATTTCATAGATCTTCTTTCATCCATACTCCTTTTCCTGATCATCCCGTATGCTTCTCTTTCACTAAGTCCATCCTGCATCAGCAGCGATTTTGCAAGCTCGATTCGCTCCCTGCCTTCGTAGGTCTCCCTGATCTTTCTCAGTTTGGCATCCATCCCCAGTAATCTTCTGTAATGAAGGAGCGCCATATCGACAGTATGCAGCAGAAGATCGCGGTTCAGCGGTTTTGGGCAAAAACTCAGTGTTCTGGACTTCTCCATCATGGACAAAATGGCTGAGTCTTTATATTCGCCAAGCATGATCACGGCGCACAGCATCTGCTCGTCAACAGCTTCCAGAGTGCTTCTGACCTCACTGACCTGCATGCCGGAATCGATGATTACGAAATCAGGGCTATAGCTCCTGATAAGGCGCAAAAGAACGACAGGGTCGGAGCAGCGCTCCTGAAATACAAATCCGTTTGGGTTCAAAATATTGCGTATAGCGATCTGGACAGAATTGTCCAAGGCTGCGACAATGTATTTTTCCCCTGCCATATATTTTTACCGCCCTTTCATTTAATTAATATAACAAAAAAAGGCCGGCAATGAAAGACCCATGGGGTGTTTACCCATGGGCCATTTGCTGCAGGCAGCAGGTAAAGCATTTCTCTGCTTATTTCTCTGTATGTCTGCTCACGAAACGGCTGATCCTCTTCATCGCCTCTACGATGTTTTCGTAGGAGTTGGCATAGGTTGCCCTGATGTAGCCCTCACCGCAGGCTCCGAATGCCGAGCCGGGCACTGTCAGCACTCTTTCCTCCATAAGGAGCTTTTCACAGAACTCATCCGACGTCATGCCTGTCGATTTGATGCACGGGAAAACATAGAACGCACCCAGAGGCTCGAAGCACTCCAGTCCGGCGCTTCTGAAGCCGTTGACCATCACACGCCTTCTTCTGTTGTATTCCCTGACCATTGCATCCACTTCATCATCGCAGCTGTTCAGCGCCTCTGCTGCAGCGTACTGGGCCGTCGTGGGCGCACACATGATGGCATACTGGTGGATCTTGTTCATTGCTTCTGTCAGGACCGGATTCGCACAGACGTAGCCGATCCTCCATCCGGTCATGGCAAATGCCTTCGAAAATCCGTTTATCAAGATCGTCTTCTCCCTGATCTCAGGGTAGCTTGCGAATGATGTGTGTTTGCCGGTGTAAGTCAGCTCAGCATATATTTCGTCTGATATAATGATAACATTTTTGTCTTTCAGCACATTTACTATCTTCCTCTGATCCTCGGCAGTCATGATGGCTCCGGTAGGATTGTTGGGGAACGGCAGTATGACGACCTTGGTTCTGTCCGTAAAGGCCTTTTCCAGTTGCTCAGGCTTCAGCCTGAACTCATCCTCCTGCTTCAGCTCGATCGTGACGGGGGTCGCTCCGGTAAAAGCAGTACAGCCCTTGTATGCTACAAAGCTTGGTTCCGGAATAATGACCTCATCACCGGGTCCTACAAGGGCACGCAAAGCCAGATCGATGCCTTCGCTGGCGCCGACGGTCACCAGTATTTCTTTGGCAGGGTCATAAGTCACATTGTATTTTCTTGCCACATATTTGGATATTTGTCTTCTCAGTTCTATAAATCCCGGATTGGAGGAATAATGCGTATGCCCCTTTTCCAGTGAATAAATACCCGCTTCCCGTATACACCAGGGCGTAACAAAGTCCGGTTCGCCTATGCCCAGAGATATGGCATCCTTCATCTCATTTATAAGATCGAAATATTTTCTTATACCTGAAGGAGGCACATTTCTGACAGCAGGCCTGATCATCTCCTGAAAATTCATAGTATCAAAGCCTCCCTGTCATCCTTGTTTTTCTTCTCAAATATGACACCATCATCCTTGTACTTTTTCAATACAAAGTGGGTTGCAGTACTGAGCACCGATTCCAGCGGAGCCAGCTTTTCTGCGACAAACAGTGCCACTTCCTTCATATCCTTGCCTTCGATGATAACTGTAAGATCGAAGCCTCCGGACATAAGATAGCATGCCTTGACCTGGGGGTACCTGTATATTCTCTCCGCTACCTTGTCAAAACCCTGTCCCCTCTGCGGAGTCACCTTTACCTCAATCAGTGCGGTAACAGTCTCCTTGCTGGACTTCTCCCAGTTGATGAGTGTATTGTATCCGACTATAACATTTTCTTCTTCCAGCTTCTTTATGGTCTCTCTTACTTCCTCAACGCTTTTGTTGAGCATAAGAGCTATTTCTTCAACGCTGGCTCTCGCATTCTTTTCAAGGATCTCAAGTATTTCGTCCATTACACACACTCTCCTTCAAAAATCTGTTTTTCGTTATAAATTAAAAAACCCCTTTATCCCCTCTGAAAGGGACGAAGGAGTTCCGCGGTACCACCCTAATTAACGCCTTGGCGTTCACTTTACAGGTACATTCATACCTACCCTCTGTAACGTGAGGATACGTCAGCTTTTGTCCGTCAGATACCCATACATCTGCCCGGTTTATCAAGCCAATGCTCCAAGGCTGCCTTCCCCCTGCTCCTTTACCGGTTCACACCGTCTCCGGCTCTCTTTGAAATTACACAGGAGTACTCTTCCTCATCATCGCCGGTTATAATAATTTTTATAGATTATAGCAATTTATTTCCGCCATTTCAAGTATTTATTACTGTAATTTTGTCAATACCTTTCTGTCAGTACCTGACAAATCCGGAGTCATACCCGTTAAATGAATAACCGGTTTCATCAGTCATTCCGGTATCCTGAAATGAAGCAGCCGCTGCTTCTGCCTCAGCCTGTTCTTTGTCTTCACCGATGAGGGAGGATAATTGCTGCTCATATTTTTTCAGCAGTATGACAATCTCGTTCTTCAAACCCTTTATCTCAGTGCGTATATCGACAAGCTTTTCCTTCTCCTTCTCGATTTCTTCTTCGATCTTTTTTCTTTCATCAGCTGCCTCGTTCCGGGCATCCTCAAGTATTTTCTCTGCCTTTTCCTGCGCCTGAATCAGCACGTCCGCGATCTTCGACCTGGTTTCGCTAACCTCTTGGGTCTTTTTGGAAAGCTCTTCATATTTGAACCTGAGCTCCCTGTTCTGGTTTCTCAGTGCAGTGATTTCGTCGTCCTTGGTTTTCATTTTTTCATCGAATTCCTTAAGGATCTTTTCGACATACACATTTACGTCGTCTTTTCTGTAACCACCCATAAAGGAAGTTCTGAAGTGCTTTTCTCCAGGCATAGGCATCCCCCTTCTCTAATGTAATTTATTTCTATATCTATATAATATTCAATAAATATTTACAAAATCCTGCTTTTTTAGAAATAAATCTGCATTTTGGTTGTTTTTCTTGGGACGCAGATGCTCAGTTATCGTTCAGCAGTTAATATACCCTGTACATCGTCTGCAGGTCTTTCAGTTCTGCCTGTCTTCTTAAGACTGCATACCCCCTGTCTGCCAACTTCAGGCCGTTATGCTCCCGGCTGTTTTCATGAGGCCGTATTATACTCCCATCCGTCATCTGCAGGCAGTATACTGCTGCCTATTCATCAGGTTAAATATTCCTGTCTAACATCTTTACGAAATCACTCTTGGGTCTTGCCCCTACAATCTTTTCAACCGCCTGGCCACCTTTGAACAACATAACCGTAGGAATGCTCATTATCCTGAATTTTGCCGAAAGCTCACCCTCTTCGTCGACATTGATTTTTCCTACCACAACTTTTCCGTCATACTCCTCAGCAATTTCATCTATGATAGGTGCCAGCGACCTGCACGGACCGCACCAGGATGCCCAGAAATCCACCAACACCGGTTTGTCTGAATTATTGATCACCTCGTCAAAATTATCTTTCATAATCATCAATACTTTTTCTCCTGCCATCTAAAAAACCTCCTTAATTTCATAATCCATTTCTATTATTGTTACCCCATCTTTTGATAATAAAACAGATTATGCCACACTATATTGAATCTTTTCATTTATTTCTGTATACCTACTTCATTGCTTTCAATTCCAGCTTGTTTTTATCAGTCGTTACAACATAGCTGTCAAGGACAGTCACCAGCTCTCCGTCATAATCAATGGAGCTGTAACCTCCTTTATAGCATTTGATCGTCCTTTGCTTCCTGTCGGCCGCAAATACTTTTCCCTCTGCTGTTATTATTATATCGTCCGGCAGAACCGGCTGTGTCAGTGAAATCTCTTCCCATTGATCAGCTTTTGCCCCTGCCTTGCCGTAGTAAACCGCTGTTACCTTCCCTGATTCATCAGTTGCTGCCGCATAGATGTAATCCCTGTCGTCGACATCCAGCAGCAGGTCAGCTTCCTTTACCGGCACATATGTGACTTTGCCCGTCTTGCCGTTCCTGATGCAGATCCTTTCGCCTGCAGGCTGGTATATAAGATTGTCCGTATACATCGTTTCCTTTATTATGGTTGTCAGGTCCGTCTTGAAAATAAGCTTGAGATTATCCATAATATCGAATTTATAGATCCTCGCCCTTGTATCGCTTGTCTTGATCTTGGGATAAACGATGTTGGTCAGGGGCGAAAGCTCTATGTCGATGACACCGCTGCCCTCCGGCAGTTTTTTAATATCCGGATAACTCCTGTCGAGTTCAGGCACGATATCGTAGGTGGAGATACGTACACAGCCGCTTTTGCCTTCCGGTTCCTTTTCCGAATATATGAGCATCTCCCTGTCCGGGAGCCATCCGAAATACGTGAACTCTCCTCCTGTCGGCTCAATCTTTTTGATGGTTTTTTTACTGTCGATATCAACTACCTCCAATCTTCTGCCAAGCCTATAAGCAACATAAAGCCCATCATAAGATACAGTAATGTCTGATGCTCCTTCAGGCAGCTTGATGCTGCGGTTTTTTACCGAAGGCATGTCAACTTCATACATGGTTGTTCTGAACTGGCCCCGGTTCGGAAGGTAGACATAATTCAGGTATGCCAGTACAGCAGTCTGCAAAATGACCGATATGAGTATCCATTTATATATCATCTTGAGTTTCTTCATGTTTTCACCTGTTTGCTTCACTCGCCGGAAGCCTTACCCTGCGGCATCACCAGGAATGCAGTAGGGACGGTCCTTTCACCCAGCTTGTCTGAAGGTTTGTTTATGACCTTACCGTTGTAGTACATCGTCGTCGAGGAGCCCCCGTCAAGATTGGCGGCATTTACAGCCCCGTATTCCAGCAATATATCCTGTATATCTCTGAGCGTTGCTCCGATGGATTCCAGCGATCTGCCGTCGATCACGAGAAGCAGCACCTCTCCGGTTTTTGTCTGTCCTATGGCTGTTCTCGGCGCAATGCCCCAGCCCCCGTCACCCTTTTTTATCGTTGGCTTGCCATTGACTATCAGAGCCGGTCCGAAGCTGACACCCTCTTTAACACCGTATTCCTTCAGCTGCTCCATGGTATGCTTTCCGACTATCAGCATGCCTTCCTTTGTAAAAGCAACTGTTTCCTGCTTTACATTCTTATTTTCATACTGATCAAAAATCACTTCTCCGTCATGGATGATAAAGCCAAGCGGCGTGCCTCCGGTGCCTGTCCAGCCCGTGTCCAGAAAGCCGCCTGCGTTTATGGCCGCAATGGCGCCATTGTTTTTGGCTATACGGCTCGTAGTCTCACCGGAATCCGGAAACAACGATGAATACCCGACCTCTATCCTGGTCGGATCATGCACGATCATCAGCTTTCCCGCAAAATCGGTGCCCTTGATGTTGTATACTTCAATGGTATCGTCATGCTTGCCGCTCAAGTCAATCTTCTGAAGAGCTTCACCGCTTTCGGTCGGATCTTCCGCATATGTGCTGCCGACTATTCGCATTATGGCTTCGTCCGAAAGAAAGAATCTGGCAATATACTGGTGTCTCAGAGTATTCCATGACGCACCGACAAGAGTCCCCTTCACCTCTTCAAAGGGACCATAGAATATATATAAAGGCATCGTTATCATTGCAAATATTAGCTGAAACAGCAAAAATATCAAAAGACGCCTTCTTGATGATTTAGACGTCGTTTTAGCGGTCTTGCCCATATTCTCCTCACTTTTTATTACATTTTGCCCACATTTGTTACCTTTTGTCCGCAACTCCCAGGCAGGGTTATCTGCACTGCAGATTTTTCTCCGCTGCCGTGCCCCTCTGCTGCGCATTACGTAGCTATAACTCTGCTGCAATATCACATCTGCCAGGGTTTATCCCCGCCGCAGCATCATCTGCGTTATACCATCATCTGTGCTGCAGGATTACATTCAACTGCAGGATAAGCCCATATCGGCAGTGTTATCATACATTTTACTTGAATACAGCACTAAACGCAATGATATCCCATGCATTCCCACAAGATGCATCGTTATGGCATGTTTCTGTTCATCTCGACGGCTAATTCACTTTTATTCTATGGCAATTTTTTTATAAAATGGTTACAGTTTAATCAAATTTTAATAACACTGTCATTAAAATATGCTATCATTAATAAAATCCGTCAATAAACTATTGGTTGCATCTAGCTATTTATGGATAATATATATCAGAGCAACATTTTACATCAATGATTATGGAGTGATTAAATGAGACCAGCAGGAAGAATAACAGTACCAACAGTGATACCGGAAAGGCTGTCCAGACTGACCGAGATTGCGAATAATCTCTGGTGGACCTGGAACTGTGAAGCCGTTGAAATGTTCAGGCTGGCCGATGCAGACCTCTGGGAAAGCACAGGAGGCAATCCTGTCTCATTCCTTAAAAAAATCGGAAGTAAGAGACTTGAGCAATTGGCTGATGATAAGAATTTTCTGGATACATATGATGATGTCGCAGCAAAATTCGATGCATATATGAGCCGTACCGATACATGGTTCAGCAGGACATACCCTGACCATAAGGATAAAATGATAGCGTATTTTTCAGCAGAGTACGGCCTGAACGAGACGCTGCCCATTTACTCAGGAGGTCTTGGCGTCCTGTCCGGCGACCACTGCAAATCAGCAAGTGATCTGGGCATACCTTTCACTGCCGTCGGCCTGTTTTACAGGCAGGGTTATTTCAATCAGAAAATAAACTGCGAGGGCATACAGGAGACCAGCTTCAATACGCTCAATATAAGCGAGCTGCCCATAAGCCAGGTTACCAATGAGAACGGAGAACCGGTCCTGATCAGCGTCGAGCTGCCCGGCAGGCAGGTTTATGCTTCGATATGGCTTGTCAGAGTCGGCAAAGTCAACCTTTATCTCCTTGATTCTGATGTACCGGCGAATATCGAACAGGACAGACATATAACCGCAAGGCTTTACGGCGGCAACCATGACACGAGGATACAGCAGGAAATACTGCTGGGGATAGGCGGCGTAAGAGCTCTGGAAGCCCTCGGCATACAGCCATGTGTGTATCATATGAATGAAGGCCATTCAGCCTTTTTGTGCTTTGAACTGATAAGACGCACCATGAACAAATACAATATCAGCTTCTATGAAGCCAAGGAACTCGTGTCACCGTCACTGGTGTTCACGATACACACACCTGTCCCGGCAGGCATAGACGTCTTCTCTCATGATGCAATGGATATGTACTTCACCTCGTACAGGGAATCGATGGGAATCAGCAGAGATGAATTCCTGTCCTTCGGCCGTGACGAGGGCAACCCATACGGCTTTAATATGGCAGTGCTGGCAATGAAAATGGCGGCAGCCAGAAACGGCGTCAGCAAACTCCACGGAGCTGTCACAAGACGCATGTTTGCCAATCTGTGGCCCGGGGTCCCCGAGGATGAAGTACCTGTCACCCACGTTACGAATGGAATCCACACACTGTCGTGGCTGTCTCCCTCATTGAGGAATCTGTTTGACAAATACCTTCCAAAGGGCTGGGAGAACAGGCTTTATGACAGTTCGGTATGGAAATCCGTAGAAAATATACCAGATGAGGAACTTTGGCTTGCTCATGTCAGTCTAAAGGAGAGCATGGCACAATATGTGAATGACAGGATCCGTATGGGATA
>Ga0134091_1002484_pt1 | contig 12457 bp, 9 predicted proteins | sample 2_5taG_FD_94451 | JGI IMG/M metagenome (GOLD analysis project Ga0134091, IMG submission 94451) | Switchgrass degrading microbial communities from high solid loading bioreactors in New Hampshire, USA - 2_5_20_6_A2 metaG | ecosystem: Engineered > Bioreactor > Semi-continuous > Anaerobic > Digestate...
CGGAAAACTGACAGAAGCGGTAGTTAAGCCACGTTTTAACGAAAAAATCGAGGTTGTTGGAGAAGTTATGACCGTAACTTGCGAAGGAGAAAGAATACCGGTTGAAAAGACTGATACCGGATTTGCATTTGCATGTGAAGCAGGCAAGATTTATAGACTGATTCCGTAATGTCCCGCATAAATTTAATATAGACATTCATAATTAACTTCTATCAAGTCCTTTAACTTATATACAGGAGGAAATGTGATGAAAGGGGAAAAAGTTATGAATTATCTAGGTAAACGGTCCTTGAAATACCGGATAGTGCGGGATTTTAAAACTAATTACTTCATTTATATACTGGCATTGATTTGCTTGTCATACTACTTCATTTTCTGCTATGCCCCCATGGGAGGAGTACTGATTGCCTTTAAAAACTATAAACCTACAAAGGGCATTTGGGGTAGTCAATGGGTCGGATTCAAATACTTTGAACAAATATTTTCCAGCTATTTCATTGTAAGATTGTTCCGCAATACCCTACTGATCAATGTTTATGACCTGTTATTTGGATTCCCCGCTCCCATTATTCTGGCCCTTTTGTTCAATGAATTAACAAGTACCAAATTCAGACGAGTTGTTCAAACAGTAACTTACCTGCCGCACTTTATCTCGCAGGTTGTTATTTGCGGTATCATAGTCACTTTCCTTTCAGGTGACGGACTCGTTAACCAGATACTTAATATGCTTGGCAAAGAATCAGTAATATTTCTGCAAAATCCCCGCTATTTCAGAACAATCTATGTTGGATCCGGTATATGGCAAAATGTCGGTTATGGAACTATCCTATACCTGGCTGCACTCAGTAATGTAGACCCTCAATTGCTGGATGCAGCGGCTATAGATGGTTGTAACCGGTTCATGAGGGTATGGCATGTTACATTACCGGGAATCACACCTACAATCATCATAATGTTGATTCTTCGTATAGGAAACATGATGAACGTAGGCTTTGAAAAAATAATCCTGCTGTATAATCCCTCCACTTATGAAACTGCCGACGTTTTATCGAGTTTTGTATACAGATACGGACTTCTGGAAGGAAATTTCAGTTATAGTACCGCGGTGGGATTGCTGAACTCAGTGATTAATTTCACCTTGCTGGTTGCTGTAAATTATATCAGCAGGCGTGTATCTGAAATTTCACTTTGGTAAGAAGGGATGGGATATTATGAGTAAAAAAGGTTCATCAAACTGGATGTATGGCCGAAGGAGCCTTGGTAGTAAAATATTCGACACTTTCAATGTTTTATTCATGATTATTCTAATGATCATTACCATTTACCCATTCCTTTATGTATTGTTTGCATCCGTCAGTAATCCGTTGCTTTTAATGTCACATCAGGGAATTCTGTGGAAACCTCTTGGATTTACACTGAAAGGTTATATGCTGGTACTTAGAAATGCAGGCATAAAGAATGGATTTTTGGTAACATTTTTCGTTGTAATAGTGGGAACTGCCTGCAACATGATATTTTCTCTGTTATTCAGTTATGTTTTATCCCGAAGGAACTTGATGTGGCACAGCGTTATCACACTACTTGCAGTTTTTACAATGTTCTTTAACGGCGGAATGATCCCAACATACATTATTGTCAGGGACTTAGGACTTATTGACAGCTTATGGTCACTGATTCTGCCAGGGCTCATCAGTACTTACAATGTAATAATTCTCAGAACTGCCTTACGCTCTGTACCGGCTGAATTGGAGGAATCGGCAAAACTCGACGGCGCCGGGGATTTAAGAATCCTTGTCAGCGTTCTGATACCTGTAATTGTACCCACTATCGCAGCTATTACATTATTCTATATGGTTGGACACTGGAATGCATGGTCTAACGCCCTGATCTACATTAAAACACCAACAAAATTCCCTCTGCAGTTGGTATTACGATCCATTCTGATCAGAAACCAAACTGAAGGCGCCATGTCCGGTGAAGCATATTACGCCCCGGGCGAAGACTATGCTGCACGCATGCTTCTTAAGTATTCCACGGTAATAGTCTCAATTATCCCGATAGTTTGCGTATATCCTTTCATACAGAAATATTTCACAACCGGGGTAATGATTGGGGCAATCAAAGGGTAAGAAGCACTTAAAGTAGCTCATTTACCGGTAAACCGGTAGATATAAAGTAAAAAAAAGGGAGGTATAACAATGCTGAAAAAACTTTGCCTGCTTCTAGCTGTGCTATTCATTATTGCAAATTTTGCAGCATGCGGACAAAGCGGCAAAACCGACGGTTCTGCATCAAGTGGTACAACTAAAACTTCTGACAGCTCAGGCACCAAACCTGCAACTTCTACCCCTGGCACCAAGGATACCAAATCAAGTGATGAAGTTGTAACATTCACCTGGTTTCGTCCCCAGATAAACCGTAATGCCATTGTTTACTGGAACGACGCCCTTTGGGTTCAGGAACTCGAAAAAAGAATGAATGTCAAGATCAATTTTAAGGTCCATTGGTCGGAGCAACAAGTAAGGACTATATACAGGCTGTCCAGATCCTTCTTAATTCCGGCGACTATCCTCATGTGCTGTTTTTCAACTGGAACAACTACAGCGGCGGTCTTGCCGGAGCAATCGAAGACGGAATAGTTCTCAATATCAGTAAGAATGAAGATTATTGGGCACGTCTCCCTTATTGGAGAGAATTGCTTGAGTCTAATGACTTCATCCGCAGGTCGGTTACTTTGGATGACGGCAGTTCCGCCATTTTCTGCCACGTTGAGGAAACAACAAACCGTTCCTGCTACAATGGTTATGCTGTCCGCGGAGATTGGCTGGAAAACGTGGGCAAGAGTGCACCTACAACTATTGATGAACTGTATGAAGTACTTGTCGCTTTCAAGCAAATGGATAGCAAAATTTATCCTATGACAGATGAAAGCGGCAGCTCAACCGTCAACAACCTGTTGCCTGCATGGGGCATGAGAAGAAATGAACCTTATCCTGATCCGGATAATCCGGGCAAAGTTACACACTGGACTATTTATAAGAACGGTGAAGCCTTTAAAGACTTCATTACCACTATGAACAAGTGGTATAAAGAAGGGTTAATTGATCCGGACTTTGCATCACAGGACTGGGACAGCAGGTCTGCTAAGATGACCACCGGCGTATCCGGATTCAGCTATCTGTTGCCTCAGCAGTACACAGCATGGAAAGATGCTATCGTAGCTGCAAATCCCGATCTGAAAGGCAAGGTATATTTCCTCGGACTTGAGCCGCTGATTGGCCCTGCCGGCAAGAAGTACAACACCAACAACATGAGAAACTGGGCCGCTACTACCGCAGGAAATGTTATTACCGTAAGAGCTGAAGAAGACGGCGTTGTTGAACGTATACTGGATGTCATCAACTACCTGTATTCTCCTGAAGGTACTGACCTGATTAACTGGGGCGTCGAAGGCGTATCCTACAATGTTAAAGATGGCAAGAAAGAATGGTCTGAACTTGTAACAAACGATCCGGAGTTCAGCTTTGGCGACGCAGTATTTAAGTACGCTATTCCTACATGGGGCGACTGGCCGAAGATTATGAGCTATGAAGCATGGCTGTCAATGGAAACTAAGGACCCGGATGCCCTGAGGGCTCACCAGAATTATCTCAAAGGCGATCCAGGCCTTAGCATGCCAAGAATAGTTCTTACACAAGCTGAATCTGAGGAATACAACCGTATCATGACAGATGTAAATACACTGGTCGATGAATACTTTGTAAATTTGATAACAGGTGTACGTCCTCTTGACGAAATTCCTGGATTACTGGAGCAGATAGAGAAAATAGGTGTCAGGAGAGCAATGGAAATTTACCAGGGTGCCTATGACCGCTATATGTCCAAGTAACGAATGATGTTTTTAAAGGGCAGGTTGGCCAAGCTAATCTGCCCTTTTTTGTACATAAAAAATACCACAGTATAGATCCCTTTATTGCCTACCTCTCCAGTATCAGCACTTTCTGGTTCTGTAATTTTCTGTAAGCTAACTTAATGCTAAAATTATTGATAAAAACTATAAACCAAAAATTGGTTTCTGAACCTTATTTATAATATAGAGAAAAGAAAAAGGTATGTCAAGAGTACATACCTTTAGCATAAAGTATAACACTAAGTAGTTAGGATAGTATACTTAGCCTTTTTAGTATTTTATATCTGCTCTTTCTGAGCAATAAATAGATACTATGCAAAAGTATTTTATATAACGGAATTGAATGGGGCAGCCCTTCTTTTTTAGCTAAAATGTTTAAACTGTGGAAGCCATTCTTTATTTGCCTGGAACATTTCATCCACCATATTTCTGATCTCTTCCAGGCTTAAAACTGCTGAAGTCAAAGGATCATAGCATACAGCATGGAAAACCTTTCTTGGGTCTCCTGTCAAATGTGCTTCAACGGCGAGTTCCTCACATTGGGCATTTATGCTGTTAAGAATTGCCAGTTGCGGTGGTAATGCACCTACATGGACGGTCCTGAGTCCTGCCTTTGACGCAACTACAGGTATTTCAACGCAGCAACCTTCAGGTAGGTTGTCAATCAAGCCAAAATTCCTCACATTGCCGTTAAACTCAAACATCTCATTATCACCAAACACGGCGTTAAAAATATAGGCTGCATATTCCTTACCCCTATTTAAATCAATTTGCCCGTTGATCCACTTATTAAACTCTTCCTGTCTTCTCTTTTCCCGCCGGTCTTCCTGGAAAAACTGTCTACGCCATTCCAATGCAGAAGCTCCTGCCTCCCATCCGAAACCACGGGAACCATACTTTTCAATCAGATCAGACCTTTTTCTGAACCATGGATTATACTCCGCATTATGTACACTGGATTCAGTAACATAATAACCAAGATGCAGGAACATCTCATTTCTTACTTTTTCCTTTTCATAAATCTCAGGTTTCATAACGGCCTCTTTTATCAGGGGATATGCGTCCTTTCCATTCCATTTATACTCAAGATACCATGCCTGGTGGTTGAGGCCGGCACACAGATAGGTCACCTCATCCATTGGTGCGCCAATCCATTCTGCCAGCATTTCTGCAGTTCCCTGTACGCTATGGCAAAGCCCGGTAACATTTACATTGCTTTCGCTTTGCATTGTACGGCACAGCATACCCATGGGATTGGTATAATTGAGGAAAATAGCTTCAGGACAATACTTCTCTATATCCCTACATATTTCCATTATTATGGGCACAGTCCTCAGATATCTGAAAATTCCTGATGGTCCTCTTGTATCACCTACAGTGACGTTAACCCCATAATTAATTGGAATCTCCACATCACTGAATGCTGCTTTGGCTCCTCCTACCTGAATAGTACACAATACGCCGTCTGCACCTTTAAGTGCCTCAGTTCTGTCTGTTGTTGCCTCAACTTTAGCCGGATAATTGCCTGCCTCTATAATCTTGTCAACGGTCTTTTTCGCCAGTGCAAGGTTGTTTTCATTGATGTCCACCAGGGCAATGGTACAATCCCTGAATGCAGGAAATGACAGGACGTCCCTGACCAGGTTGCGGGTAAAAATGACACTTCCTGCTCCAATAAATACAATTTTTTTGGACATGAAGACATCTCCCTCCGTTTTTTTACATATATAAATAGCAGGGTTTAAACCCTGCTATTCTTCAACCTTAACCACAAAGTATGGGGCCATATAATTGGGATGGTATATACCGGGATAAATCAAGCCGTTCCCCGCATTGTCAACAGCCGAAATAAACACGATCAAATCCCATTCAGGAACTATATAATCCCCGGGAATCACGGCACGGTAACCATCTGCCGTCTTTTCCATTTCCACGGAAATGTACCCGCCCTTTGAATGGTCAGTATGCCTGTAATTGAGCCATACCTTCGCAAGGGTATTGACATTCATTTCGCCGCATTTTAAGTTTATCACCAGGTCCTGCCCGGCCTTGCATTCCGAAGGAACATCGTCTGCAAAGGCAACAATACTGAACCCCAAGGGTTTCAGTATGCTCCTGTATTCCCTATCAACCGTACTCAAGGCCTCCACTGTATCAATGCCGTTTTCTTTCATCAACGTCTCCAGGCAGGCTATATCCTTGTCAATCTCCTTAACCAGCCTGTCTTCCCAGTTTCCGTTCCTTTTTGTGCCTGTTCCTGCATTGAATTCAAGATCGTGGTTGTAATACTCGTTGCCAAGCCTTGAAAGCTTTGCCCAGAAATCCCTTGCAACTGTCATGGCCTGGCAGCTTGCCTTTAACTCTTCCCCGCATCCTTTCTTCCGGAACAGGTACAGGTGATATGCCGCTTTTATCTTCCATGCGTGAAATTCAGATATATCTGCAATCATAGTAAAGTCCACGATGGTTGCCTTTAATTCCTTATTGTCTCCTAAATTATTGCATTCCCTGCATTCTTCAATCTTTTCCAGGCACTTCCTTATATTATCGGCAAGCGCTTTCAGCCAGTCCCTGACCTGGAGGGGGTTGTATTTGCCTTTTAGTTCACCAGATTCCAAATCGTCCACGTATTGCTTTATGCTGTAGAACAGGGCTTCATCGCTGGGCAGTGAATTTATATAGTCATTATCCCTGAAAAACGGGTCATAGTTGTTTTCATGGAATAACGCCGCACCAGCATATAATTCCGGCCAGTAATGAAGGGACGGATGCACGGGGAAATGGGCTGTGGTAATTAAGGGCATTACCTTGCTTGCCCACCTGTATGCTTCTTCCACGCAGCCTGACATCTCTTTTCCAAACCTTAAGTCAAATTCCCTTTTCCAGACCTCTTCGCTCGTATTCTTGTTGTATCCCCATCTTCCAAAGGACAGGTAGTATGCCCAGTATCTCTCGTCCTCCCAGTTATAGTCGATTACTTCAGGATTTATGTGGATGGGCCACGCATCGCCCGGGATAAACTCATGACCGCCTTTGAGGGCAAGCATTGTATTAATCTCAAAACCTATGCCACCGCCCAGGCTGCAGCTGTCCGAGAACCTGCGGCAGTAGTCCGGGTCTCCCCATAAAAACAGGTTGGTGCTGCCATAGTTCCATAAACGGTATATCACGTCATACCAGTGAGGTTTCTTAAGAAGGTTGTCGTAACTGTAACGGCGCCTTGAATTGTAGTTTTCAATGGTTCTCATTTCTTCTGTTCTGAGCTGCGGAATATGGTAAGGAAGGGCCGCATGTTCACACCAGTATTTTGTGGGTACGGCTATATCCAGCCCGGTGTTTACAGCATACTCAAGCATCTCGTCAGTTAAGCCCTTTGCCCTTAAATCAAGTTTCACAGGCCTTTCCACCGACGCAACGGCGTCTATCATGGCAAGCCAGAACCTTTCATGGGTATTGGATTTGTTTTCAGTTGAACGAATGCCTGCTTCAAGATTTACCCTTAGTTGTAATCCATCAATTTCCGGACAGGAAAGAAGAATTTCACGCATTCCATTTGCACAATACCTGGTGAACTCTTCATCAGTTATTGGAATGTTTTCAACAAGGAATTTCTGGTTATCTGTCCATGGCAGTTGCTGCCAGGTGGAGAAGAAGAATTCAATACCATAGGATTTGCACACTTTTCCGATAAACCTTAACATTTCAAGGTTCTTTTCCCTCTTGCCGGGAGCCATGTCTTTAACCTTAACGTCCGGAAAACCGGGTACCTCTACAAAGAAGGGATACGGAGGCGACATATAGGCTGTGTCAAAGCCTGTAATAAGGGTAAAGCGGTTAAACCGGTTTTTAGCCATCCTTTGCATAAAGCTTACCCAGAAGTCTTCTGAATAGAACCATTCATCATCCCTGTGGCCCATTACAAACCGGTCCACTCCTCGTACCTTGTTGTCCGGGTATTCCTGGATGTTTTTAACTTCAAACAAGCTATCAATGCCCCTGCAGCGGACCCTGTCCGCCAGTTCCAGGAGGGCATACATCAGGCCTTTTTCATCTGTGCCTGAAACCACCAGGACTTTACCTGTACCAGTGTTACACCACTGCAGGATAACTCCTTCTGCCCTGTTTTGCAGTTTAACACCGGTTTCCTCAAGAAGCATTTCAATAAGCCGGGCAGAGCTTTCACCCATAACAATGCAAAGGTTATCCTTTTCAATACCAGACCAGAATTTTGCACTTTCAACCGCTGTTCCAGCGGCACCGATGGCACTAATAAGCTCATTTTTACCGAACATAACAGGACTCGTACCGCTACTGCGGTCAATTATGTATACTTTGGTTCTGTTGTACATGATGAGATTCCTCCATATATCCACTTATGTTAGTTGTTAGTAAAAGCTTAAAGATATTTTAATTGTAACATACATTGTCCAAAGTTGAGAACCTTATTGCTATACACAATTAAATGGCATAAATATAATAAAGTAATGACAGAACTTGATTGATAATTATGTGGGCAAAAATTTATCCATATCTAAGGACAAGTCCGTTTATATTTTTCAACAAAGACTTTTCCATAATAATTTACAGAAAAGTTTCATGCCGGCCTATTTTCCCCCTGTCTGGTACACTTTTAAAGTAGCATTAACAGATGCCTTTTGTTTATATTTATTTGGGCTCATTCCAGTTTCATTTCTAAATACCCGATAGAAATACTTCTCATCTTCATATCCAAATTGTTCAGCTATTTCTTTTACTTTAAGATTAGTTGTGCTTAATAGATGACATGCATACTCAATCCTTTTCTTACGTATATAATCACTAAAATTCATACCGGGTACGGATTTTTATTAATCTTGCGGTACTCCCTGTTTCATATGATGGACGGGAGAACCTGTGCAGATGTTTAGAGTATTAATCCGGGATTACGAGCAGGGGTTGCGGGCAAAAAGGACATTGCTTGCTGCCCACATTTACTTGACACAATTGAAATGGAATATAATAACAAAGGAATAAAACCTGATTCCAAAGCATATGAATAATCAAACTGGAATTAGCAAGCATCGTTTAATATTGTTAATTGTATCCAAAGCATTACATCCTAGCAGCGTATATACTACGTTTGCAATCTTAAGCATTAATTAATCATTTTATTTTATTTTATTTTAATATTTTTGAAGAATTACAATAATAAAGAAAGTTAATATTTTATCTAATGTTCACTTATTAACTGAAGCTTATTTGACATGGGCTACATTGATAATGTCCATACATACAATGTACCTTGTCAGTAATAGGTCATTTGTAGATTAAAAATGCAAAGGCCTTGTTTAGTTTACGAAATCAAAAGAGGTGGATAAATATGTCCCCTGAAACCAAGGCTGTAAATGCAACAGGAGCTGTAACAAGAGCAAAGCTTGGTTGGCCCCAGCAGTTTTGGCATGCTGTAAAGAAGGACTGGCGTTTATATAGCCTGTTGGTTTTGCCATTGCTACACTACATAATTTTTAACTACATACCTATGTATGGAGTTATTATCGCTTTCAGAAGGTATCAACCTGGCGGACCTGTATATGGAAGCCAATGGGTTGGCTTTAGATATTTTCAAATGTTTTTAAGGGATGCTGGTTTTTGGCGCGCTTTTAGGAATAATTTAATTATAAGTATCGAGTACCTGGTAATAAGTTTTCCTTTCCCCATAGTTTTTGCCCTTCTGCTTAATGAGCTGAAAAATCTGAGGTTTAAGAGATTTGTTCAAACAGTCTCCTATCTGCCCCACTTTATCTCGACTGTTATAGTAGTAGGAATGATTAAGGAAATTTTATCCCCGTCCATAGGTATAGTAAACATGGTGCTTAAAAACTTAACCGGAAATACTATTAATTTCGTTTCAGAACCGAAATGGTTTAGAACTATTTATATTGCATCAGGAATTTGGCAGCAACTAGGGTGGAATTCCATTATTTATCTTGCTGCGCTATCCAACATTAATCCAGAATTATATGAGGCGGCCAGAATTGATGGTGCAAGCCGTTATCAACAAATAAAATATGTTACAATACCAGGAATTTTACCTACTGTAATGGTACTCCTAATCCTAAATATTGGTAATTTGATGAGTGTAGGCTTTGAAAAGATACTTCTACTTTATAGTCCTTTAACTTACGAAACTGCTGATGTAATTTCCACTTTCCTATACAGACTGGGCCTTATCAATAACAATTATAGTTTGGGTGCTGCAGTTGGTCTGTGCAATTCCATTATAGGAGTAATCCTTCTGACTACTGCCAACTTCTTATCAAGAAAGCTGACAGAAAGCAGCCTGTGGTAAATAAGGGAGGGACTAAGATTGAAATCCAGGTTGAAAAAAAGAATAACTGTATTTGATATTTTCAATAATTTAATAATGATATTTGTACTATTAGTTACATTATATCCCTTTCTCTACTTAACTTCGTTGTCAATGAGCAGTGAAAGATATGTGTATGCAGGAGAAATTACCTTCTATCCTAAAGGTTTTACGTTGGGAACCTATAAAGTTTTATTAAGGGATGCTAGTTTTTGGATTAGTTATAGAAATACGATATTGTACACAGCATTAGGGACACTGATATCGCTGACTTTAACCGTTCTGCTGGCGTATCCTTTGTCTAAGAAAAATTTGAAAGGCAGAGGTTTCTTCTTAGGGATTATCCTATTTACGATGTTCTTTAATGGTGGCTTGATTCCAACTTACTTGCTGGTAACCAGGATGTTGCACATGAGAAATACCATATGGGCAGTAATAATACCGGGTGCAATAAGTACCTTCAACGTTCTGATTACAAGAACATATTTTGAAGGATTACCAGTTGAATTGGAAGAAGCAGCGGCAATTGACGGAATGAGCACTTACGGGATACTGTTAAAAATTGTTTTGCCCCTTTCTAAACCAATATTAGCGACAATCGGACTATTTTATGCCGTTGGCATGTGGAATAACTGGTTTGGCCCATTTATCTACCTGGATACAAAATCGCTGTTTCCCGTTTCCTTGTATTTGAGAAATATAATTGCCGGCGCTCAAAACGCGAGAGAAATAGCAGGAGGTGAAGTTGAGGGGTTTGGTGATATAGAGGCTACAATAAAATCCGCCAGCATGATAGTAAGCGCTCTTCCAATAATAATGGTATATCCATTTGTACAAAAATACTTCGTTAAAGGTATAATGATAGGTTCTTTGAAAGGATAAGTTTGTCCTGTAGGAGGTGATACAACAGAAAACAGTGACATGCTTATTGCTGACTAACTTAAAACTCATTAAAAGAAACAGAATTAGGAAAAAATTATATAAAAAGGAGGGCAAATCAATGAAAAAAAGAACTATCCTGCTTATAGCTTGCTTACTAATGATTTCCATGTTAAGCATGATGCTTACTGGCTGCGGTGGCGCTAAAACGGAGGATAAGCCTGCTACAAGTGGAGATAAAACTGGTACAACTGTTAAATCAGGTGATGAGCAAGTATCTGAAGAGGAAGAGTTTACTTTCCCGCTGAAAGAGCCTGTGACATTTACGATGCTTTACAGGGACCATCCAGGTTATCCTTATAACGAAAACTGGATAATATGGGATGAAATTAAGAAGAGGACTAATGTAACTCTTGACCTTACGATCGTACCAATGAGTGACTACGGACAAAAGCGTAATCTCCTTATTAGCTCTGGTGAAGCGCCACAAATTATGCCCAGTACTTATCCTGGAGAAGAAACAGCATATATCCCCGCAGGAGCTGTTTTGCCTGTCAGCGATTATAAGGATTTCATGCCGAATTTCTGGACCAAAATTGAAGAATGGGACTTGGAAGACAACCTAAAAACTATCAGGCAGAAAGATGGGAAGTTTTATATATTGCCAGGGCTGCGTGAAGTAGTTGTTGGAGAATATTCATTGGCAATAAGAACAGACATTTTTGAACAGCACAATATACCGATACCTGATACTTGGGATGACCTTTATGTAGCCTTAAAACAACTTAAGGAAATATATCCGAATACGTATCCATTTTCCGACAGGTGGAAAGGTGACTCTTTGCTCAGCCAGGCTGCTTCCGGCTTTGACGTACAAGCTGGTTGGGGTGCTGGCAATGGAATGCGTTATTATGAAGATACTGATGAATTTAAATTCTATCCAATTACAGATCAGTACAAGGAATTCTTAACATATTTTAACAGGTTAGTTAAAGAGGGACTTATGGACCCCGAATCCTTTACCCAGGAAGATGAAATTGCTGTTAACCAGAAGTTTGCTATGGGTAATTCCTTCGTTATAAGCACCAATACACAAGAAGTAATTTCAATGCGTAAGAAGTTAAGTGAAACCTTAGGCGAGGGTAACTTTAAAGTCGATATTATAACGCCATTGGCAGGACCTGCAGGCAGAATTGTTTCGTCAAACAGGCTGGATAATGGTATTATTATAGCCAGTCATGCAGTTAATGATCCAAACTTTGAAGCTCTTATGAGATTTGTTGACTGGTTATGGTATAGTAAAGAAGCCCAGATCTTAACCA
>Ga0134091_1002487_pt1 | contig 12455 bp, 8 predicted proteins | sample 2_5taG_FD_94451 | JGI IMG/M metagenome (GOLD analysis project Ga0134091, IMG submission 94451) | Switchgrass degrading microbial communities from high solid loading bioreactors in New Hampshire, USA - 2_5_20_6_A2 metaG | ecosystem: Engineered > Bioreactor > Semi-continuous > Anaerobic > Digestate...
ATCGCGGAGTTTGACATATTTACCCACAATCGCAATCACAATCTGCCTTTGCCTGGCGTGTATTTTTTGTATCATATTTTCCCATTCGCTCAAGTCCGGCTTCTGGGTTATAAGCCCCAATTCCCGACACACGACTTCATCCAGCCCGTTTTTATGCAGCATCATTGGTGCTTCATAAAGACAGGGCAAAGTCAGATTTTCGATGACACAATCAGGTTTTACATTGCAGAATAGCGATATTTTTGCTTTTATATGCTCATCAAGGGGCTCATCAGTACGGGCAATGATGATATTCGGCGAAATACCCATGGACCGGAGTTCTTTTACCGAATGCTGTGTGGGCTTTGATTTGTGTTCTCCGGCCCATTTTAAAAACGGAACCAAAGTAACATGAATAAAGAGGCAATTTTCATAGCCCCTTTCCAGAGAAATCTGCCGGATGGCTTCCAAAAAAGGCTGGCTTTCAATGTCTCCGGTGGTACCGCCGATTTCAGTAATCAATACATCCGCTTTGCTCTTTTCCGCTGCACGGTAAATAAAATGGATGATTTCCCCGGTGATGTGAGGAATGACTTGAACTGTTTGGCCCAAATACTCTCCGGTGCGCTCACGATTTAACACATTCCAATAAACTTGACCGGAGGTCAAATTCGAATACTGTGTCAAATCTTCATCCATGAAGCGCTCATAATGGCCTAGATCCAAATCGGTTTCAGCTCCGTCATCGGTAACAAAAACCTCCCCATGCTGATAGGGGCTCATGGTTCCTGGATCTATATTCATATATGGATCCAGCTTTTGAGCCGCGACCTTTAATCCCCTTTGTTTGAGAAGCCGTCCCAAGCTCGCCGCTGTAATCCCTTTGCCAAGGCCCGACACAACTCCTCCTGTTATGAAAATAAACTTCGTCATATTTTTTCACTTCCGTTTCTTTTCATGCTAACTTTGATACAAACTGTTTTAAGACCTATATCTCAACGACTCCTTCGAATACTTTGGAACAATCCCCGGTCATAAATACTGTTTCATCGGTGTATCGAATGATGAGCTCTCCGCCCAATAATAGCACACGAATATCCTTGCCTTTGTCACAATATCCATTCAGCACTGCGGCGACGGCTGCAGCACAAGCTCCTGTTCCGCAAGCCAGGGTTTCCCCGCTTCCTCGCTCCCATACGCGCATTCTGATTGTATTTCTGTCTATCACTTTGACAAATTCAGTATTTACGCGATCGGGAAACAGCTCATGATGCTCAAACAAAGGGCCGATTTCGGCAATGTTTAAGCTGTCAAGTTCATCCCAAAAGACCACTGCATGGGGATTCCCCATTGAAACACAGGTGATATTGTAGGACCTGCCGCCAATCTCCACAGGTTCATTGATAATGCTTTCTCCCGGCAATAATACTGGAATCTTTGAGGGAGCAAGTTCCGCTTTACCCATATCAACTTTCACTGAATAAACAGAGCCGTTTTGCGTGTGAACTTGTACAGTTTTGATGCCGCTTAATGTTTCAATCGTCATAACATCTTTTTTGACAATACCGTTGTCGTACAGATACTTGGCAACACATCGTATGGCGTTGCCGCACATCTTTCCTTCGCTTCCGTCAAGATTAAACATTCTCATCTTGGCATCGCAGATGTCGCTTTTGCATATTAGGACAATGCCATCTCCGCCAATGCCGTAATGGCGGTCGGACAGGACAATGGAAAGGCTCTCAGGACAGCTGATTTCCCTCTCAAGACAATTGATATAAATATAATCATTTCCACAGCTTTGCATTTTGGTAAATTCAAGTCTCATACGCTTCTCCCTCATATCATTGATATTTACGATTTCCGTATTGATTTCGCTGTACCGGCTGAGCAAACTATCCGCCAATGCATTGGCGGTATCCAAAGAAGTAAGGCAAGGAATCCCTAAAAGACACGCTTTTCTGCGTATTTTTACATCCTCATCGGCAGGACTTCTTCCCTTTTTAGAAGTAGAAACAATATATGATATCCGTCCGGATTCTAAAATGGTCATCGCGTTGTCATAAGGATCTTCGTGTATTTTGGAAACTGTATTACATAAAAGCCCCGCCGACGACAGAACCTTTGCCGTACCGCTCGTAGCGTAAAGAGAAAAACCAAGGGTGCTGAATTTCTTTGCAATCTCGGCAATTTCCCCTTTATCGCTGTCGCGTACGGTTATCAGCACACCGCCTTTTCCTCTCATTTTGTAACCTGCTGCGACCAGGCCTTTATATAAGGCTTCTTTTAAAGTTTTCCCAATTCCCAGTACCTCACCGGTGGATTTCATTTCCGGTCCCAAATGGGTATCTAAATCAGCAAGCTTTTCGAAAGAAAATACAGGAACCTTCACAGCAACATACGGCGGCACCTTGTAAATTCCGCTTCCATATCCAAGGCTTGCAAGTCTTTTGCCTAAACAGGTCTGTGTAGCAAGCTTACAAATCGGAATACCGGTTACTTTGCTCAAGTAAGGCACTGTCCGAGATGCCCGTGGGTTAACCTCAATTACGTAGAGTTCTTCACCGACAACGATATACTGGATATTTATTAGCCCTTTTACATCTAAAGCAAGGCAAATCTTTTTGGTACATTCGAAAATTTTCTCCGCCATTTGATCATCAATATGAACCGCAGGATAAACGGCAATGCTGTCCCCGGAATGAATGCCTGACCGCTCAACATGCTCCATAATACCGGGAATAAGCACATCAACACCGTCACAGACCGCATCCACTTCGATTTCTCTGCCGCTTAAGTATTGATCAATTAAGACCGGATAGTCCTGTTTCTGCTGCATAATAATGTCCATATATTCATGAATATCCTCAGGTGAAAAGGCAATGTTCATGTTTTGCCCGCCCAAAACGTAAGAAGGACGCATTAATACAGGGTATCCCAGGTTCTGAGCTGCCAGGAGGGCTTCTTCCTTTGTCATAACGCAAGAACCTTTTGGCTGCTTAATCTTTAGTTCATCCAAGAATTTATGGAAGCGTTCCCTATCTTCACAAATATCAATACTATCCGCTGATATCCCAATAATATTCACGCCATGCTCATAAAGTTTTTTCGCCAGCTTAATGGCTGTTCCTCCGCCAAATGAAACAATAACGCCTATAGGTTTCTCAATTTCTATAATGCTGATAACATCGTCAATGCAAACAGGTTCAAAATACAATCGATCGGCGGTATCAAAATCGGTTGATACCGTTTCGGGATTATTATTGATTACAATAACCTCGTATCCCATCTCCTTCAGAGATTTTATGCAATGAACGCAGGCATAATCAAACTCAATCCCTTGCCCTATGCGGATAGGCCCGCTTCCCAATACAACAATGCGTTCTTTTTTGCTTTTCTGAATAAAGGTCAATACTTCGTTTTCACCGCTCCCTCTTATCGAATAAAAATAGGGTGTTTTCACTTCGAATTCGCCGCCGCAGGTGTCCACCATTTTGTATATGAAAGGCTTTCTTGTAATGTTTTCATTGATGTTTGCCAACTTGTACAAAAACCAGCGGTCAATCTTTGTGACAGAGTGTATTTCATCAACAGAGAATCCCCTTTTGATGGCCTCATATATTACAAATAGCCGCTCATCTGTCACTTCATATAAAAGATTATATATTTGATTGTCAGATAAAGCTTTCAATTTGGGCAGATGAAGGTCAGACAGGCCAATTTCCGCACCGCGCACCGCCTTAAGAATGGCTTCTTCAAAGGTATCAGCAATAGCCATGACTTCTCCGGTAGCCTTCATTTGCGTTCCCAATTCCCTTTTCGCATATACAAATTTATCAAAAGGCCACCTTGGTAACTTAACCGCCACATAATCAAGGGCAGGTTCGAATGAAGCAAAGGTCTTTTCCGTTACTGCATTGGGAATTTCATCAAGAGTATATCCCAATGCGATTTTTGTTGCTACTTTTGCTATTGGGTACCCGGTTGCCTTAGATGCCAGAGCAGATGAACGGGATACCCGGGGATTCACCTCTATGACTGCATATTCCATCGAATGGGGATGCAAAGCAAATTGGCAGTTGCAACCGCCTTCCACGCCCAACGCGTCTATAATATCCAGTGCAGCAGACCTCAGCATCTGGTATTCCTTATCTGCAAGGGTAACAGCCGGTGCAATAACGATGCTGTCACCGGTGTGCACGCCCACCGGATCAAAGTTTTCCATCGAGCAAACCGATATACAATTGCCAATCCTATCTCGCATAACCTCGAATTCAATTTCCTTCCACCCGAAAACCGATCGTTCCACCAGTACTTGATGAATGGGAGAAATCGAAAGCCCGTTTCTGACAATATCAAGAAGCTCATCTTTATTATGTGCAATCCCACCGCCGCTGCCGCCTAAAGTAAAAGACGGCCGAATGATAACAGGGTAGCCGTTTTCTTTTGCAAATTGAAGCGCTGTATCAATATCACCGGCAATAACAGAGGGGATGACCGGCTGGCCTATCTTTTCCATCGTCTGCTTGAACATTTGCCTATCTTCAGCCTTATATATGGTTTCAGGCGATGAACCAAGCATGCGTATATTGAATTTTTCCAGAACCCCCTCCCTGGCAAGCTGCATACATAGCGTAAGGGCTGTCTGGCCACCCAAACCCGATAAAATGCTGTCTGGTCTCTCTTTTTCGATAATCCGCTTTATTGTGGTAAGAGTAAGAGGTTCTATATATATCTTGTCTGCCATAGAATGATCGGTCATAATGGTGGCCGGGTTGGAGTTGACAAGCACAATTTCAATTCCATCTTCTTTCAGAACCCGACAGGCCTGTGTTCCTGCATAATCAAACTCTGCAGCCTGACCGATGACAATTGGGCCCGAACCAATCATAAGTACTTTCTTTATATCCTTGTTAAGTGGCATATCGGTCCATCTCCTCAATGAATCTGTCAAATAAAAAAGCCGTATCCTGCGGCCCGCCGCAGCCTTCAGGGTGAAACTGAACGGAAAAGATCGGCTTATGAAGATACTTTATACCCTCGCAAGTATTGTCATTGACATTCAAAAACCAGAGCTTTGCAATGGATTGATCTATACTTTCTGTTTTCACCGCATATCCGTGATTTTGACTTGTTATATAAGTTCTGCCTGTAATCAAATCTTTGGCAGGTTGATTCGCTCCCCTGTGCCCGAATTTCATCTTTTCAGTCTGAAATCCAAAAGAAAGAGCCAATAACTGATGGCCTAAACATATCCCAAAAATCGGAATGTTCAAATGGACGATTTCTCTCAAGTTGTTTATAATTTCAGGATTGTCGGCAGGATCTCCCGGACCGTTAGACAATAGAATTCCGTCCGGCGCTAATTCTTTTATTCTTTCAGCAGGTGTATCATGCGGTAAAATCGTTACTTTACAATTTCTCTTTACAAGTTCCCGGACTATATTTTCTTTATATCCAAAGTCAAATAAAGCAATGGAGTATTTGCCATCAGGGTTTAATACAGATATTTCTTTAACGGATACGCTTTCCACGGCATTGGTGACCGAATATGCTTTGATTTTTCTTAAATCTGCATTTTGCAGATCGCTCGTTATCATTCCGTTCATTGTTCCCTGTTCACGTAATATTTTTGTAAGTTCTCTGGTATCAATTCCATAAAGTCCAACGATATTCTTATCTGCCAAAAATGCATGAAGAGTGCCCTTACATCTGAAATTAGACGGTTCTTTACACCAATGCTTTACAATATAACCACAGGCAGATACGGTTTGGCTTTCAAAATCCTGGGGAATGACTCCGACGTTTCCGATGAGAGGGAAGGTTTGCAGAATGATTTGTCCATAATAGCTTTTATCTGTTAAAGTTTCAAGATAGCCGGTCATACCTGTCGTGAAAACAATTTCCCCAATGACTTCTCCAACGGACCCAAAAGAAAACCCCTCAAAAATTTTACCGTTTTCCAGTACCAAGTATGCTTTGGACTGCATTTCATTTCCTCCCGTTTCCTGAACAGTGGGCCTTGTATCATCTATTAGTTTTCATAAGTCCTTAAAATCTTCTCCGCCACTTCTCTCCGTGTCACCCTCATATCCATCGCCTGTTTCTCTATATACCTGTGGGCTTCCGGTTCACTCATTGAGAGGTGTGAAATCAATATACACTTGGCCCTATCAATAATCCGGATATCTTCGATTTTTTGAATGAGCTTTTTATTTTCGCTCTGCATGGCCTGAATTTTCCTGTGGGTGGCCTTCGCCAGCTTGATAGCATTCCATAACAGTGTTTTACCGATCGGTTTTGCTATGGTAATGACTCCATAATCTTCGACCTTTTCCGAAATCTCATCAAAATGTTCGGATTTCACGATTAAAATTACTTCACTTATCCCTTTTGATGCAATATTGAGAGCCAGATTCCCGCCGAATTCATCAGGTAAAGGGGTATTGATAATGCATAGGTCAAAATCCTTTTCGATTAGAAGCCGTCTTGCTTCACCGGCATTAGAAACGGTGGTAATATCTGTGACAGATGCCTCGGTTAAAACTTGTATCAAATAATCCGTGCTTTTTTCCGAATAGGAGACAATCAGTGCACTGTCCATCGTATTCCACCTTCCCCTGGATCATATAAGCTAAACCTCTTTAAAGTAATGGATAAGGAAATGATCCCTTTTGTCTTTCGCCTCACAATAAGCTTGAAACTCCAAGGTCTTCCAATCCAAATACTTCAAAAGAAGTTCTCCGGGCAATGTGCTTCTAACCAACTCTGATTGTTCGGCAAGCTTTAGAGCGTCACCCAAATTCTCCGGTAAGCGTGCCAGCTTTTCCGTTACGCTTTTATCTACCCTATAGAGATCAAGATTCAAACTCTCGGGCAGAGGCAGATTGTTCTCCATTCCGTATAAACCGGCACTTATCACAAGGGCGAAGGCGAGGTAGGGATTTACGGCAGGATCGGGAGAGCGCAATTCCATTCGCACCCTTTCCCCTTTTGCGGCAGGAATCCGGATAAGCTGAGAACGATTGCCATGGGACCATGATACATACTTCGGTGCTTCAAAAAAACCAAACCGTTCATAGGAATTGGGCAAGGGGTTTAAGAATGCAGTAATCTCCGGGGTTTTCTCAAGCACACCGGCGATAAAGCTTTCTGCAACTTTCGAATGCTCGCTGCCTATATTGAACACATTAAAGCCATTTTGGGAAAGAGACAGATTAATATGCAGCCCGCTTCCGCTTTTATCGGGCAACGGTTTTGGAGCAAAGGAAGCAAACAATCCGTTCCTTGCAGCGATGTTTCTGACCGCTGTTTTGAATGTAATAAAATTGTCTGCACAGCTTAAAGCATCTGAAAACTTAAAATCAATTTCGTTTTGCCCCGGTCCCTGCTCATGATGGGAACTTTCAGGCTTTATTCCCATTTCTTCAAGGCACAGGCAAATCTCCCGCCGGATATTTTCCCCCTTGTCAAAAGGCGCCACATCCAGATAACCTCCATTATCGAAGGGAATGGTAGTAGGCTCTCCTTTTTCATCGGTCTTAAACAGATAAAACTCACATTCCGCACCGACCTTGCAGACATATCCTTTTTCATCCAGGCGGGCAAGAACCGATTTGAGTATTTCTCTGGTATCTCCCCAAAAAGGACTGCCATCCGGATTCTTTATGTGGCAATAAAAGCGGATCACTCTTCCCTGCTGGGGACGCCAGGGCAAAACCGACAGGGTTACAGGATCGGGGAACAATAATAAATCCGATTTTGTGATATCCGTAAAGCCTCTTATCGCATGGGCATCAAAGGGAATCCCATGCTCAAATGCTCCCGGCAGTTCAGCGGGCATAATGGAAATGTTCTTCTGTCTGCCAAATAAGTCACAGAAAGCAAGACGGATAAATTTTACATCGTTTTCTTCAACAAATTGCAAAACCTCTTTGACGGTTGCTGTCATTTCTTCAACCCTCCAAAGTGCTTTTTTGAACATAGTATGCCTCTATCATCAACAATTAGTTCTCAACATAAAGCTGCTTATATGGATTTTTCGTATTCGGCGTCAGACGATAAAAGGGTTTACCCAATATTTCATCCATAGAAATCAAAAAAAGATCCGAGAACTCCGCAAGATAATCTTCTATTCTTCTTTTATCCGACCGGTCTGCCTCGTTGCTATTTACCTGCTTTGGCAAATTTTTAGGCCGAATGCTGCTTCTTATGAATATCTCCCCGCCGTGCATTCCCGTTCCTGCAAAATTACCTGCAGGGAAATCCTCAGCATCCAGGCCTAATATAATAATAAGCCCGCCGGCCTGATATTCTCCCAAAAAGCTTCCTGTGCTTCCGCCTACTACAATGACAGGCTTTTTTTCTTGATACTCCTTCATATGGATCCCTGTACGATATCCGGAATTGCCTTTGACGAATATCTTCCCTCCACGCATCGCATAACCCAGGGTATCTCCGGCATTTCCATGAATGATGATCTTTCCGTCATTCATCGTATCCCCGACTGCATCCTGGGCATTTCCGTGTACAATGATGGAGGCACCGTCCAGATATGCACCCAGGGCATTTCCCGGAGTACCCTTTATTGTGATGGTCTTCGAGGAAGCACCGGCTCCGATGAAGCGTTCACCAAAGCAAGCATCTATAACAACATCTTCCATGGAACTATGAATTTTCTCATTCAAAGCCCGATAACCCAATTCATGAGCCAGCAGCCTCACGGCAGACACCTCCCAGTATTTCTTCCCGTTCCTTCTTTTGTAAGGCCATCAGGCCGGGCGCTTTGCATATCAGTTCGAAATCCAGCGTGTGAAGCGGAGTTTTTTCTCTAACAAGAGCAGTGTAAATGCCGGCCTTTTCTATATGGCCTACCAGAATAAAACCATTTAATCGATTTTTTGAATAAAATAGCTTTTTGTAGCTTTTTCCGTCGGTTTCAAGATAAGCATCCCCTGAATAAGTTCCTGCAGTGATGATATGCTTGCCAAACAAACCGATTGCATTCATAGGAATGGCCCTGTCAAATACAAAATCTACCCCCGACATGTTCATTCCTGCGCATTCCCCCTGCATATATGCATTCGGCAGCAATGCCATCACCTTGACTTCTCCCGAGGAAGCATCCATGCTTTCACAGCAGTCACCGGCAGCGTAAATATTGGGGATAGAGGTTCTACACCTTTCATCGATGAGAATCCCCCTGTTCGTTCTGCCGCCGGCATCCTTGAACAATGAGATGTTCGGCCGCACACCGACGGCCAGCACAAGTACATCGAAGGGAATTTTTGTATTGTCATCCAGCAAGGCAAGATTCTCTTCAAATTCAATAACTTGCCGCTTCAAATAAAACTTTATTTGATTCTCTTCCAGGTGCTTTTTTATGATTTCTGAGCTTTCGTCATCCAAAATGCTCGAGAGAACCTTGTAGGACAGGTCTACACATGTGATTCTCACTTTTCTTTTGCTGATTCCTTCTGCACACTTAAGCCCGATGAGGCCCGCTCCCATGATCAGTACCCTTGAATTCTCTTTAAGTGCGCCATCCAATGCTTTTGCGTCATCCAGCGTAGTAAAAGTATACTTGTTTTTAACTTTATCCAATCCCGGTATTGGCGGGATAACAGGTGAAGAACCGGTAGCAATCAAGAGGGTATCGTAATTTTCATTATCGCCGTCCTCAAAGATAACCCGTTTTTGCCCGATGTCTATTCTTTGAGCCGTTTTGTTCAACTTAAGTTCGCATCCGTTATCCTTATAAAAATCATCATTCCGATATTTCATTTTTTCTTCATTCGTTTTGCCCATCAGCAGATAGGATATTAAAGGTCTTGAGTATACATGATAATTTTCACTGCTGGCAATGACAATTCTGCCTTCCCTGTCATTTTTCCGTATGGCCTCCACTGCACCGACAGCAGCAGCTGAATTGCCGATGATAACATACTTCAAGCTACTCACCTCTTTCCTCATATACAATTGCTTCATTTGGGCAACCCTGTACGCAATAAGGTGTCCCGCTGCCGGTTCTTATGCAAAGCTCACACTTTTGCACAGCTCCATCCTCAGAAGGTGAAATTGCTCCGTAGGGGCAGCATAGGATACAGGTATAGCAGCCGATGCATTTGTCTCTGTCGATTACGATAGTCCCTCCCATTTTCCTCAGTGCCCCCGTTATGCAACCTTTGACACAAAGCGGTTCCCTGCAATGGCGGCATGAAACCGCAAAGCTTATGCCATCCAGTTCCTCAACCCTTATATTCGGGCTTATTCGCTTATCCTTCAGGGCCCTTGCCATGTCCTTTTCATTGGTTGACGCAAAAGCACAATAATATTCGCATAAATGACAACCCAGGCACCATTTTTCATTGACATAGACCCGCTTCATTTTATTACACCACCAATCATCATGGATCTGTTTCTCCGGCCAGGCAGAATCCCGCCTCCGTTAGCAGCCCGGAAACGGGAAAGGCCTTATTCCCCTGCATGCTTGATTCCCAGAATCTCTAATTCCTTCTCGTTTAAGCCCACACCGCGAAGCATCAGCCTGTTTCCCTTCAAGGCTTCGATGGAGTTAATACCCATGCCGCCCATCATTTCCTTGATTTCATGCTGCCATCCTGTCAGGAGATTCACCAGTCTTTTATATCCGATATTGGGATTGAGGCGCTTCACCAAATCCTCCCTTTGGGTTGCAATACCCCAGTTGCATTTACCGGTCTGGCAGCTCCGGCATAAATGGCAGCCCAAAGCAATCAGTGCGGCAGTTCCTATATAAACGCAATCCGCGCCCAGGGCAATTGCCTTTATCACATCGGCACTGGAACGAATACTGCCTCCCACGACAATGGATACTTGATCTCGAATTCCCTCATCCCTCAGCCGTTTATCAACGCTGGCCAATGCCAGTTCGATAGGAATGCCTACATGATCGCGTATACGCGTAGGGGCAGCCCCGGTTCCGCCGCGAAAACCGTCAATGGCAATAATGTCGGCACCGCTGCGGGCAATACCGCTGGCGATTGCTGAGACATTATGGACAGCGGCAATTTTAACAATAATCGGCTTTGTATAGCCGGTAGCTTCCTTCAAGGAATAAACAAGCTGGCGCAGATCCTCAATGGAATAAATATCATGATGAGGAGCGGGGGAAATCGCATCGGTACCCTCGGGAATCATGCGGGTTTTTGAAATATCGCCCACAATCTTTTTTCCCGGAAGATGGCCGCCAATCCCGGGCTTGGCTCCTTGCCCCATCTTAATCTCGATAGCGGCTCCGCTGCTTAAATATTTTTTATGAACGCCAAAACGCCCGGAAGCCACCTGGACAATTGTATGTTTTCCGTATTTATACAGATCCTCGTGAAGGCCTCCCTCTCCCGTATTATAGAGAATCCCCAGCTCTGCAGCCGCCCTTGCCAGGCTTTCATGGGCATTTAAGCTTATGGAACCGTAGCTCATCGCTGAAAACATAATGGGCATGGAAAGAGTGATATGGGGAGGCAGATTCGTCTTGATTCTCCCTTCCTCATCGCGTTCGATCTTGCCGGGTTTCGCTCCCAAGTAGACTTTGGTTTCCATCGGCTCCCTCAAGGGATCAATGGAAGGGTTGGTAACCTGAGACGCATTGATCAGGATTTTATCAAAATATACAGGATATTTTTCAGGATTTCCCATGCTGGACAGCAAAACACCGCCGCTGTCTGCCTGCTTGTAAATTTCCTTAATGCTTTTGCCGTCCCAGTTTGCGTTGCTCCTAAAGGTATGATTCGATGGAACGATTTTCAAAGCCCTGGTGGGACAAAGGGAAACACACCGATGGCAATTGACGCACTTTGCATCATCGGATACCATCTTTTTGCTGTCACTTAAGTATTCGTGTGCTTCGTTTGCGCATTGCCGTTCACATACACGGCAGGCTATGCAGCGATCATAATTTCTAATGATTTCATAATCGGGATATAGATAATCAATCGCCATTATATCTTTCCTTTCTCCAGTCTAACGATAACTCCTTCGCCGCCTTTCGGTGACCAGATCCGATCCAGATCATTTTGTATGATCCTGATTGCTGCTTCTTCACTTGCAACATAGACCATATCATCCTTTTCACCAACCACCATACTGCGGAGCTTCAACCTGTCATTGAGTGCCATCATTCCGCCCTCAAAGCCCACAATGATCGAAAAGGGCCCGGTAATGAGTTGGGAGGCAAAAGCATATCTTAGAAACTCCAGCTCCTCCCGCTCTCTTTGAGGTTTGCCCTCTATGGTGGACCAGAAGGGAGCGGCAATGACCGAGCAAATCTCTTTTAAGCTAAGCTGCATCTTTCTGTGCAGGTAATCTATGATATAGGTGATGACTTCCGTATCCGTTTGCAAGGTGCATTTGTATCCATACATTTCAATGGCACGCCTGTTTGCATCATAGGAAGATATTTCCCCGTTGTGGACTACTGAATAATCAAGCAGTGCAAA
>Ga0134091_1002514_pt1 | contig 12340 bp, 8 predicted proteins | sample 2_5taG_FD_94451 | JGI IMG/M metagenome (GOLD analysis project Ga0134091, IMG submission 94451) | Switchgrass degrading microbial communities from high solid loading bioreactors in New Hampshire, USA - 2_5_20_6_A2 metaG | ecosystem: Engineered > Bioreactor > Semi-continuous > Anaerobic > Digestate...
AAGAATTAAATTAAGCGTTCCTATTTTTTGTCAGTGAAATTTTGCCAGTTTTCACTGATTTTAGATCACAAAGGGAGGTAAATCACTTGGAGGCATTCAGTAATCTAGTTTCAGTAGTAAAACAGCTTTGTTTGGGGGCCGTGGTTGCTGGTATTATTGGTGGGAACAGGAATATTTCTAACCATACGTTTAGGCTTTTTACAGTTAAGCCAGTTACCTTACGCATTAAAGTTAGCCTTTTTCCCATCCCAGCAGGATAGAAAGTCAGCGGGGGACATTTCCCATTTTCAGGCCCTGATGACAGCATTGGCCGCAACCATAGGTACAGGTAACATTGTTGGTGTGGCTACTGCTTTTGTTCTCGGCGGCCCGGGAGCAATTTTCTGGATGTGGATCACTGCCTTATTTGGCATGGCTACCAAGTACGGAGAAGCCGTATTGGCAGTGAAATACCGGGTAGTTGATGCCTACGGTGAAATGGCCGGCGGCCCTATGTTCTATATTGAAAAAGGCCTAGGCTGGAAGTGGCTGGCAGTCTTGTTCGCCTTCTTCGGTGCTGTTGCTGCTTTTGGTATCGGCAACTTGGTGCAGATCAATTCCGTGGCCGGCAACATGGCTTCTACTTTCCATGTCAGTCCGGTAATTACCGGTATTGTTCTGACTATCTTCACTGCCATCGTAATATTAGGAGGTATCAAGAGTATCGGCCGCTGGTCCAGCATTATTGTTCCTTTCATGGCATTATTTTATATTCTAGCTGGACTCTACATTGTTTTTTCCAATCTGCCTTTGGTAGGCCCCGCATTTGCTTTGATCTTCTCTGACGCTTTTTCAGCAGAAGCAGGTCTCGGCGCTTTGATCGGAACCACCATTCGTTATGGTGTAGCGCGGGGATTGTTCTCCAATGAAGCTGGTATGGGTTCAGCTCCCATTGCTGCAGCAGCAGCTAAGACCGACCATCCCTGCCGTCAGGGACTGGTATCCATGACCGGTACTTTCCTGGATACCATCATTGTCTGTACCATAACCGGTCTGTCCCTGGTTATGGCTAGTTTAGGCGGATTTGCTCAAGCAGAAACGAATGCTGCTGCTCTCACCAGCCAATCATTCCAGTACTTTTTACCTTTCGGCAGCATATTAGTAACCATTGCCCTGGTGTTCTTTGCTTACTCCACCGTACTGGGCTGGTCTTACTACGGAGAAAAATGCTTCTACTATTTGGTGGGAGAAAAAGGATTGATACCATACCGGTTGGTTTTCTGCGCCATGGTTTTTGTGGGTGCAGTAACTGAACTTGATCTGGTGTGGTCCATTGCTGATACTTTCAACGCCGCTATGTGTGTACCTAACTTGATTGCCTTGATCTTGTTATCCGGAGTGATTGTCGCTGAGACCCGGGATTTCAAAGAATTACGCGCCCGGGAAATTGCCCAGGAAATTAAAAAAGCCAGCTGATAGCTGTTCTTGTTGAGCCCCTGCTTCGGCGGGGGCTTTTTAAGTTTAAAAATCAGCCTGGCTGTCACGAAAGCCCCGGCCGTATACCTCAATGGTTTCACTAATAGTAATAAAGGCCTCCGGATCTATCTGAAACACTATCTCTTTCAGGCGAGGCAACTGGGTTTTAGCCACCGTAACCATAATAATCTGCCTCTCTTCTCCGGTATAAGCCCCTTGCCCCAACAAGTAGGTGCATCCCCGGTGCAGGGTGTGAATTATGGCATGAGTAATTTCTTCGTATTCCCGGGAAATAATGAAGGCTGTACGGCTTACATCCAGACCCGCTTCTACCACGTCTACCATGCGGGAACTAATGAAGATGCTGATGGCCGAATACAAAGTGAGTTCCAGACTGGCTGTGAAAAGAAACAGGGCCAGAATAGGCAGGTTGGTAACCAGAAATGTCTGGCCGAAGTTGTATCCCCAGAAGCGCCGCACGATGACGGCTATAATATCGGTTCCTCCTACCGATCCTTTGCTGCGCAAGACAATCCCGGAGCCTATGCCCGCCAGCACCCCTCCGAATATGGTAGACAGCAGGATATTGTCGATACCAAAATCCATATGCTTAAAAAGTTCCAGAAACAGGCTCTGAAAGATAACTCCCCATAAGCTATAAATAATAAAACGCCGGCTGATATACCGGTATCCGGCTATAAATATCGGGATGTTTAATGCTGCATACCACACAGCTATGTCCAGATGGGTAAGGTACTTGAGGATAACCGCCAGACCAGTCACTCCACCGGTCAATATATGGGCCGGTACCAAAACCGCCTGAACGCCTAGAGCTAACAGGGCTGATCCTACAGTAATACCCAGCACATCTTTGGCCGACATTTTTTCCGTAAAACGGGACAAATTAACCCGGGTACGCATAATATGCCCTTCCTCCCTGGTTAAAACTGACCAGGTTTAGCTTTTCCCAAGGGGCCGGGAATATTACCTGTTTATGATAGCCACTTTAGACTCGCGCCTATCCATCCGGCTGGGCTTGGTTCATGGAGTTATATATGTCCGGCCAGAGGGGCATACTAGAAAGAAATGCCTGGCAAATATATGGCATAGACCTCGGATAGAAAAGCATACAATGACTTGTCAGCAAGTTGGAGGTAACGCTTCTTATGATATCAGTAATCCTAGCGGGCGGTAAAGGACTGCGTCTTTGGCCGGAAAGCAGGCGATCCCGCCCCAAACAATTATGCAAATTTGTCGACAACCGCTCCATGCTGGACCATACCATTGATCGGCTTATAAATCTGGGGTCACGCCGAATAATAATTATTACCAGTGATGATCTCAAACCTTCCATTCAGGCCCTGGTGCAGCAGCGGCCTGACGGGGGCTGTATCGATATACTGAGCGAACCGGTAGGAAAAAACACTGCTCCGGCAGTGGGCATGGCACTGGCCCGGTGTTTAGATGAAGCTTTAGATGACGTCTTGGGCATTTTTCCGGCTGACCATCATATCCTGGACAATCGGGCCTTTGAAGAAAGCATCCGGCGGGCGGTTAAAGCGGCCCAACAGGGGTGTGTGGTGACTATCGGCATCACCCCCAGCAGGCCGGAAACCGGCTATGGATATATTGAAAAAACTAAATGGGAAATTGCTTCCCTGGATAATGTCTATCAGGTAAATTCCTTCTGTGAAAAACCTGACCTTAACATAGCTCAGGCCTACCTTAACAGCGGCTCCCACATGTGGAATGCCGGGATTTATATAGCTAAAGGCGGCACCCTGCTGGAAGAATTCGCCCGTCACCTGCCGGAGATTTACGAAAACATCATCAAGGGATTGGAGGGGTATATATCCTCTTATGAAAACTTGCCGGAAATCAGCCTGGATTACGGCATTGCCGAGAAATCGGACCGTATGGCGGTAGTCCCGGCAGATTTTGGCTGGTGTGACCTGGGCAGTTGGAATGCTCTGGAAGAATTATATGAAGTGGATAAAGACAACAATGTGGTCTGCGGTGAGGATGCGATTCCTCTGGACAGCCGCAACTGCGTAATAAAACAGTGCGACAAGTCCATAGTTCTGTTCGGGGTGGATCGCCTGCTGGTGGTAGAGACAGATGACGTGATTTTTATCGCCGATCGCAACCGGGCGCAGGAAGTGCGCACAGTAGTGGACACTTTATACCAGCTGAACCGTCACGATCTTTTATAAAACTGCAAAAAACACTTTGGAGGATCTATGATGAGCACTATTTTTCGCCAGTACGATATACGGGGGATAGTAGGACGTGATTTAGACGATGAACAGGTGGACCGGATCAGCCGGGCTTTTGCTGCCTACGCCTGCGGCCAAGGTCAAACTCAAATCCTGTTGGGCTACGATAATCGCCATTCTTCTCCCCACTTTCGGGATATAGCCGCCCAGGCCTTAGTGGAAAGCGGCTTCCGGGTTATAGACCTGGGTATGGTAATAACGCCCATGTTCTATTTTGCCTGTCACCACCTTAACATTAGGGCGGGCTTAATGATTACCGCCAGCCACAATCCCCCGGAATACAACGGGTTCAAATTGCTGTTGGGCGAATCAACTATTTACGGTGACCAGATCCAGGAAGTAAAGCGTATTGCAGAGGAAGGAGCTTTTCTCTATAAAGACGGAGGATCTCTGGAAACATACGATATACAGCCGGCTTATCACCAAATGATCCTGGAAAAAATCAAAATGGGACCGCGCCTTATAAAGGCAGTAGTGGACTGCGGCAATGGCACTGCCTCTCTTTTCGCTCCCCAGATATTACGGGACCTGGGTTGTGAAGTGGTAGAACTATACTGTGAATCTGATCCTGATTACCCCCATCATCACCCGGATCCGGTCAATCCCAACAATATGGACGATCTTGTGGATATGGTCCTGCGCTGTAAGGCAGATCTGGGAATAGGTTTCGATGGGGATGGGGACCGCCTGGGAGTGGTAGATTCCCACGGCAATATGATCTGGGGAGATTTGCTCATGATTCTTTTCTGGCGGGAGCTGCTGCCCCGCTATCCAGGCACTCCGGCTATAGTGGAAGTAAAATGCTCCCAGAGTCTTATCGACGAAATCAAGCGTCTGGGGGGCAAACCGGTTCTCTACAAAACCGGTCATTCCCTGATAAAGGCCAAAATGAAAGAGATTGGGGCCATATTCACCGGGGAAATGTCGGGGCATATGTTCTTCGCCGACGAATACTACGGCTATGATGACGCCATTTATGCCGCTGCCCGGCTGTTATCCCTGCTTTCCCGCCAGGAAAAAAGCTTGGCTGAACTCCTGCAGGATGTGCCCCGTTACTATTCAACTCCGGAAATACGGATTCCCAGCACCGATGCCGAGAAATTCCATCAAGTGGAGCGGGTTATCCAGCATTTTGAACCCCTTTACGAAATAATTAAAGTTGATGGCGCCCGTATTCTCTTTCCCCAGGGATGGGGTCTGGTCCGGGCTTCCAATACCGGTCCCGAATTGATAGTGCGCTGTGAAGGCAATACCCCTCAGGCTTTGGAAGAGATTAAGTCAGAACTGTTTTCATTTCTGGCTGAACTCGGTCTTCCCATGGCAGAGGAAGAATTGATCAAGGTATAAAGTCATCCAAACAAGTCTAGAATATTGGGAAAGTCTGCTTGAGTTCGAGGAGGTTATTAATGACTGTTGTTAATCTAGGTACCTATCCACCCAAGCAGTGTGGAATAGCTACTTTTTCTCAGGATTTGCGACGCAGCCTTATGAAAGCCGGACACACGGTTTTAGTGGCAGCGGTTTCTGATCATGAGTATGAATACCAGTATCCATCCGAGGTAATAATTGAAATCGGCCAGCACCAAAAACAGGATTATCTCCAAGCTGCCTCGCTGATCAACAGCCATAATGCAGTCGACCTGGTGATTATCCAGCATGAATATGGCATCTACGGAGGACCCAGCGGCAGTTACTTGCTGGATTTTTGCCGTGCTTTGGATAAACCCTTTATGGTAGTCACCCATACCGTGCTTCCCTCCCCGGAAGAACTGCGCTATAAACTACTGGCAGAACTGACCCAGCAGGCTGCGGCTGTAGTGTGCATGACCCAGAATTCAGCTGATCTCCTGCAGCGGGTATATCATGTGCCTCGTTCGAAAATCAATCTCATCAGTCACGGGGTGCCTGAATTTACTCCCAAATCCCCCAGTGCCCTCAAGAAAAAGTATGGCCTGCAGGGGCAAAATGTTATTTCCACCTTTGGGCTGATAGGGCCGGGCAAAGGATTGGAACTGGGTATACGGGCCATAGCCGAGGTGGTAAAGGAATACCGGGAATGTACTTACCTGATATTAGGTCAGACCCATCCCATGCTGCAGAAAAGCGAAGGGGAAAGATATCGCCAGATGCTGGAACAGCTGGTATTAGAATTAGATATCGCTGGCAACGTGAAATTCGTAAACCGCTTTCTCACCGATGAAGAGCTGGGAGAATACCTATATCTTACCGATATTTATTTAAGTCCCTATCCCAACTTAGACCAGGCGGTATCAGGAACCTTGAGTTTTGCTGTTGGTTCTGGACGAGCTATTGTGTCTACCCCTTATGCTCATGCCCTGGAGCTGTTGGCCGAAGAACGGGGCCTGTTGGCTTCCAAGCCTGATTATCTGGAATTGGCCCAGTTGATAAAATCCATCCTGGCTGATCCGGCTTTGAAGACCCGGCTGCAGAACAATGCACGCCAATTGGGGCACACCCTGAGTTGGACCCAGGTAGGACGGCGTTACAGCCAGGTCATAAGTGAAATCCTCAAGTACAGCCAAAAAGCAGAAGGGAAAAAGATCCATTATGTTTGACTACCGCCATTTGTACCGGATGACAGACGCTCATGGCATGCTGCAGTTTTCCAAACTGTCTGAGCCCGATCCTGCCAGTGGTTATACCCTGGATGACAATGCACGTGCCTTAATAGTAGCTGTGCACATGGAAGATGGCCACCAACTGGCTGTTACTTACGCTTCCTGGCTCAATCAGGCCCAGCGCTATGACGGTACCTGGAGCAACCTGCAGGCCCTCGGCCATGACATCCGGGCACTAGACTCGGAGGATAGCGTGGGACGGGCATTGCTGGCTTGTGCTATAGGCATGTCCAGTTCCTGGCATGATGTACAGAGCTTGTGCCGGGCTATGTTTAACCGGCACTTGCCCCAGGCTATGCGTTTCAGATCTCCCCGGGCGGTGGCCTACACTTTAACGGCCCTCTGCAAGCTAAATAAGCCCTTGTCCCGGGAAAACCTCCACCAGGTTAAGCAGCTAAGCTCTTTTTTAGTAAACTTGTACAAACAGAACCGTAAAAGAAGCTGGCACTGGTTCGAAGACATTATTGCTTACAGCAACGGCATATTGCCCCAGTCGTTATTATGCGTATATGCCAGAACCGGGGATAAAAGTGCCCTGAAGACCGCCCACGATACCCTGAATTTTCTATGCGATATCCTGTTTAGAAACGGTTACCTGAATATTATCGGCAACCAGGGCTGGATGGTAAGGGGCAAAAAACCAGCTTGCTATGATCAACAGCCTGTAGACGCTGCCTCCATCGCTTTCGCCTGCCTGGAAGCTTACCAGAGCATAGGGGGGCAGCATTATTTGGATTTGGCCCATAGGGCCCACCGCTGGTTTCATGGAGAAAATATCCACGGATTATCGTTGTATGACGAGACAACAGGAGGGTGTTTTGACGCTTTAACCCCTGCAGGGGTTAATCTCAATCAGGGAGCGGAATCCCTGCTGGCCTATTTGCTTTGTGAACAGCATGCAGCCAAATACGTCCAAAAAGATCAGCCAGCAGCCCTGGAGCAGTCTTCCTAACTGAGAAAGTCCGTTTTAGTTAACTGGGGCGGTCTTTTCCGGGGAACTATCGGGCAGCTTGAAATCAATGTGGAAGGTTGTTCCTTGAGGGCCGGTCTGGATGTCCACCGTAGCCTGATGGCGGGCAATAATACTGAAACACACAGCCAAACCTAAACCGGTTCCTTTTTCCTTGGTCGTAAAGAAGGGAGTACCGATTTTATCCATGATGGAGGGATCAATTCCCGGGCCTTCATCCCGGATGGACATTCGAACCCGGTCTTCCAATTGTTCGGTAGTTATAGTAACCTTACCCCCGGGTGACATTGCTTCCAGCCCGTTGCGGACCAGGTTCAATATTAACTGGCGGATCTCCTGCTCGTTCAGCAGCAGATCATCAATGTCTCCCGGAACAAAACAAACCTGTTTGTCATCGATAGCCGCATCAGCCTGCAGGAGAGGATGCAGGCTGTTAATTATATGGTTTAGATTGGCGCGCCGGAAACTGACCTTTTTATTGCCGGCCAGGGACAGGAACTCATTGATAATGCCGTTGGCCCGCTCCAGTTCATCCAGCATAAGCTGAAAATAGGACTGATACTTGCTCAAGTCTTCATTCTGGCTGAGCATCTGCAAGAAACCCTGTACTGTGGTCATAGGATTACGTATTTCGTGACCTATGCAGGCCGCGATCTCCCCTACTTTATGTAACTGGGCCAGTCGCGCCATTTCCTGTTTGATTTTGACTTTTTCAGTGACATCTTCACAGACTAGCAAACCGCCAACGACCATGTTGTTTTTCCTAATAGGAGTATTACGCAGGCTCACCGGCAGCAATGAGCCATCCTTGCGTTTAATGGCAGTTTTATAATGACCGGTTTTACCTTCCAGAAAACTGCTCACCAGGTTCTCCAGGACCTGAAACTGGTACTTTCCCGGAAAGAGTTCCAGTATGCTCCTGCCTGTCATTTCATCCGGAACATAGCCCAGGTAATCATAACAGCGCTTATTCATTAGAGTAATACGAAGATTACTGTCATAGCTGAAGAACAACTCATTAATAGAATCAATCAGAGCATTCAAGTACTCAGCCTTCTCATCCCAACCTGTGCAATTGGCTGATACCCCCCGCATCTTCATAAGCCCTAACCCCCATCCATATACTTCTTCCTTTTGCTGCTAAATCCTCTCAGATTGTTTTATTTTTTCCATAATAAGGAAAAATATTCAGGCGGAGGTAAGTTATTTTTGGACTACTTTTCTAAATGATTCGGGCACCAGGTCAGCCAGGGTTGCTTTTGCCACTCCTATACTGGTATCAGCCGCACCGTAGTAGACCAGGATTTCATCGTCATCCTCCAGGATCTCTTTATCAGTTCCTGGTACGGCCCCGCAGGTAAACACCACATTGGGCACCCAGGCACCGCTCAGGCCGATTTCGTAATCCTCTTCCGGTTCCAAGATGGGATTGGGGGACCGGTAGATAACCTTGCGGGGATTGTCGAGGTCCACCAGCAATACTCCCAGGCGATAGACGTAATTGTAATCAACCCCATGATAGATCAGCAGCCATCCATACCGGGTCTTCAGAGGCTGGGCTCCGGCCCCGATTTTCATGGAATCCCACATGCGCCCGGGTCGGGGCCCAGCAATAATGGCATGTTTATCCCAAATGGGAAACTTTAATTCACTGCTGTAAGTTACCCAAATGCTGGGCTCAATACGATGATAGATGATATACTTGCCGTTGATTTTCTCGGGGAAGATAATAGCATCCTTATCCCAGATATTTTGGAAAGCCAGCCCTTCCCGTTTCCAGTTGGTATAGTTTCCGGCTTTGAAGTCCTCCAGGGAAATGGAAGCCGCCGCTATCTGAGCAATGTTGCCGTCATAAGCGGTGTAGAGCATAAAAATCCGGTCTTCGATGACAATCAGGCGGGGGTCCTCGCAGCCCATTTTTTCCTCGGGTATCTCCGGGGAAAATATCGGATCCGGCAGGCGCTCCAATACCTTGAACCCATCGGTTATTGCCAGCCCGATGCGGGATATATTGTCCTCACCTACTGCCCGGTAGAACAGGTACACCTTGTCCCCAAAGCGCAAAGCTCCCGGATTCAGCACATATTTGGACTCCCATTTGCTTCCTTCCAAGGGCTCCAGCAATGGATTGCCTTCATAACGCTGCAGAGGACGACTGGGTTCAGTAGTGGTTTCCTGAACCACCACGGTTACATCCTTCGGACGGGTAGGCATCAAGGTATCCAGGAGACTGACATGGCTCTTGCCTGCTTGAATCATGCGGTAAACAATCTTTATCATTTCCTCCGGATCATAGCCCAATTCCCTATAGAGGTCTTCCAGGAAATCGTGGTTAAACCAGCGGCTTTCTACACTGGTGGTAACGGGAGTGGGTATCTTTTGCCCGCCTTTGAAACTATAACTGGCCCAACTCCAGGCGGTACAGGTCAGAAAGGTTTCCTTTTCCAGCACTTGACTCAAGCCATAACCCTGGACCATTAGATGCAGCAGACGGGCAATTTCCGTCCGGCCTTCCTTTTCCAGCCTCTCCGCCAGGAGCTTTACTTTCTTCACCAGGCTGCGGTGATGGTAGTTTTCAAAGATATTATGAGCCGAGAACTCATCACCCCGGCGAATCCCCAACAGCGAGTTGCGCACTTTAAGGCTGATGTTTTTCCTCTCGGAAACATTGATCTGAAAGATCTTGGAATACTGTTCCGCCACCGCCAGCCGGCGCACTATACTGGTAAAGTAACGGGTCTTGGGGTATTTACCCCCCTGGTCGGCAACCATGGGAGTCACGATTATCCTGCCGGTTACCCGGTTCAGGTCAGTAATCTTGGCCTGGCTTAAGCGACCTGCATGCAGTTCAGGACTGAGCAGGACTGGTTTCAGGTCCACCCATTCAAAGCTTTCCGGTTTCAAATTATCTACCAGCCATAGCAAATCCCGGTCGGTATAGCTCCAGCTGGCCATGAGATTGGCATAGGTAACCACATCCCGGGGGTCCATGTTTTCCAACAGCTGTTCCGCTTTGTAGTATCCTAAGGGAATCATCAGATTGACCGGCGGGAATCTGACTAACATTTCCCGCAGCAGGTCGGAGCTGATGGTAAACATGCGGTGGTCCGGGAAAAGAGCTAATAATCCTTCTACAAAAGACCTTAACCCGTCCTCTGTGCGGATATCCCCTGGCAGGAGTTGGTCCAAGCCGGCTTCCAGCTTCTGCATGTACTCTTCCATCGCCCGGATAATGACCTCTTCGGGAGAATGCAGATCCACACCCAGGCCCTGGCTGATAAACTCATTGAAGCGATCTTCATAGCGTTTGCGCAGTTCCCGGAAAATATTATCCGTAGCTATTATCCGCTGGTCCTTGCCGATTATCCGCTTGGGCACCACAATAGGCTTGCCGGGTACATATTCCATGTAGCTGAGGGGAATGATAGGCGGACGGCACTGTTCCTGATATTGGCTCCATAACTCATTCAACCTGGGTTTGTGTTTCCAGAATACCTCAGTCAGCCGGCGATGAATGGACTCCATTTTATGAAGGATGAGCTCATCCTGCTCCTGTTCCGCTGACTCAGGCAAGCTCTTCTGAAAGTCTTGTATTTCGTTGATATAGCTCAGCACCCGCCCATTGTACAGACCGGTTAACAGGTCAAAAATAGCATCTGCGTTGACCTGATCGCTAAAAACGTACTGCACCATCAGGTCAAACAGAGCCGACACCCAGAGATCATCATCCATTCGGAAAGGTTCAGCGTAGGCCAGACTGGTCAATTCCCCGTTTGGATCAATTATGGCCAGCAAGTCCCGGTTTCTTTTCAGGCTTTGCTGAAAATTCTTCAGCAGGCTGGCGGGAGGATAAGTTATAAAGTCAGGGCGTTTGACTTCCTGGCGGGAAAGTATGTCGGCTACCTTTATCAGCAGGCGATCCTTGAGCCAAACGGCACTGTCCCTTTTCACCGCTTCAAATATGGTACGGGCATTTTCCCGGAAAATGCGGTTCCTGGTTTCCAGATTGTGCAGTTTTACCGCGCCGCCTAAGTTTACTTCACAAATGTTCTTATTCCAGCTTAAAGCTCTAGTGAGAATCCAAAAATCAATACCATACCCCTGGATGCTTTCTCCCCAAAAGGGGCCTTCGTGAACCAGTTCCTCCACAAAATCGTGGGAAAAAGCATATATCCCTCCCAGGGGATCTCCCACTCTGGCACCATAAAAGCTTTCCAGGATGGGGGAAGCCAGCATATGAGCAATACTGTCCATTACCTGATACCGGCGCAGGCTTCCCAGCACCAAGTCATAATCTCCTTGAATAGGAGTTAACAGGCTGTCCAGCCAGGCATCCTCCAGCACCGGATCGTTTTGGCTGGACATATGAGCTGAAAACACCATCAAATCAGCTTCTATGGCGTTGGCAATCTCCAGCAGAGCGCGAATGCTCGTCCCCCGCCCGCTGATTTCGGGAGGCAGGACAAATTCTATATGCGGATGGTGCAATTGCAGGCTCTGTATGGATGCCAGTATATGCTGGGCTGATCCATCACCCACGCAGACAATCAACTGCCGTTTGCCTATCCAGGATTTCAGTACTTCGTCAATAGATTGCAGCAACTTGGGCAGGTGGTCCTGTTCATCTACAAAAGGAATGCCTACTACCAGGTCAAAGTTGGCATAATCTCTTAAAAGGGGTTTGATTTCCTGCATAACTTCATCAAATCGACTCTCACTATAGCTCTGGGTCAACTGTAACCCTCCTTGTGCCGTATGTATTGAAAAGTATCTCCTAAATAGTTATGCTCCATTTCCCCTCAATATATTTAGCAATCGCCAACAAAATACAATTCTGATTACAGAAAAAAAGCCCTCGCCGGTTGATGGCAAGGGCGGAGAGTGTCAAAAAATTAGCTAAAAGAGATCGCCACGTCGCTACGCTCCTCGCGATGACATACCAAAAGGCCATCTTATGTGTCATTGCGAGCCCCGGAGGGGCGTGGCAATCTCGAACGTCT
>Ga0134091_1002536_pt1 | contig 12266 bp, 10 predicted proteins | sample 2_5taG_FD_94451 | JGI IMG/M metagenome (GOLD analysis project Ga0134091, IMG submission 94451) | Switchgrass degrading microbial communities from high solid loading bioreactors in New Hampshire, USA - 2_5_20_6_A2 metaG | ecosystem: Engineered > Bioreactor > Semi-continuous > Anaerobic >...
AAACTTAACTTCTGGATATTTAGTTTGAGCTTCATAAATTGGAACTTCGAATAAGTATCCAGGTGTTACTATTACTTTTGCTCCACCTTGTACTGCAAGGTCAATAGCTGCTAGATATCCAGCATCAGAAGCCTCTTCTGGCTTTATGTACTGATGAGAAATATTATTTTCTTTTGCAAATGCAACTACACCTTCCCAAGCTCCTTGGTTAAATGATTTGTCATCAATATTACCCTTATCTGTAATAAGTGTAATTTCAGCACCTTTGCTCTGACTACTACATCCAGCTAAACTCATAATAACTAATATGAGCGCTAAAGAGATAGTTAGAATTTTTTTCATTTTCATAACCTCCTAGTTAATTATTTCATTTTACTAAACTTATGCCTCGATTAAATTATAGCTTTAATTGTCCAAAAATACAACTACTATTTTATATTCATTGCATTTTGTTCTTATTCTTTTAACTATATAAAAATTTATAATATTTTATTTTTTCATAATTTTTGAATGCAGATATTCTTATTCAGTATCATAGCTTATTTTATTTACATATCATATATTGAGATTAAATAAAGGAGGAAGTATATTAATGTATCCTTATTATAGTTATTTTTACTATCCTAACTCCAATAATGAAAACAGCTACGTACCAGAATATTTCCAGGCAGATATGTTTTCACCTTATATGCAGTATCAGTTTTCTCCTCCAAGTGTAAATCAGCTTCAGCCAATATTAAGTAATAGACCTGAAGTAATTAGAATTACACTTTTTAAAGAACTAGTTGGATATCCAAACTATGGTAATCCTAGTGGTAATGCAGATATACTTTACACTGGAAATACAGGTCGATGGACTTTCACAATATCGCCTATATTATTAGCATTAGGAAACTTAAACGCACAGCTAGTTATACGTGCTATATTAGACGATCATTCTGCTGTGCCTGAGCAAAATTACTCTGCAACTATATCAATAAATGGCTCTGTTGTTCATAGAGGACGCCTACCACTTCAGCATGGACGTCCTGCAGGACAGAGATTTACAAATTGGAGTAATTTGACATTTAACGTACCACGACTACTACCAAATAACACAGTACAAATAGTAAATACTTCAAATACAGGTGAAAGTGACTGGATCGGGTTAGACTGGATGGAATTAAGGTTAGCTCCCAGGTAATGATAAGTATAAAAGAATTATTGCATAACTAAACTTAAAAGAGATTCTTCTCTTACGATTAGAATGATATTTCAAAAAATGTCATTCTATATTCGTAAGTTAGAAAAATCTCTCTTGTTTTTTTATTCAAACTATTAGCCTGCCAAATTCTTTAACTATTTATAATTATTTAGCAAATATGTTTTTAACCTATAAAAAGCTATACTTTATAGATACAGTCATATAGTTCCCTTTAGTTTTCTACTTACATCATTCAATAAACTTGATTTATCTTAGTAAATTTCGACTCTTTGCACAATCATTACCCATAAAAAGGACATTCACTCTTTAGACATTCTCTATTTCTCAAGTTAAAACTACAAACAGTAGCATAATTCTCATATTCATAAAGCTTTACCTCAAGATATTCATATGTAAATTTTGCCGCTTCTTCTATAGCTGCAAAAGTATTTCTTTTACAACACCTAGGTCCACCTATCTTAGCCAGTGATATTAAAGTAGTACCTGTCATTTGATTAGCAAGGCTCCAGCTTTCTTTTGTCAATGGAGTTGCATTTAAAATAATACTCATATACATGCCAGTACCTACTGCTGCTCCACAGTTGCCATAAAATCCACAGAATCCTCCTTTAACATCTTTTGCTCTGATTTTTGCCGTTGCTAATTTCCTTGCTTTAATATCTTTTTTGTCTAGAACATTATAATAAGACGTTAAAAGAACAGCTGGTACAAGAAAATGATGCTCTGGTCCATGCATATTTATTGATGGATTTTTCATTAGTTCAATTGCCATTTCAATAGGGTTTGTTCTATTTGATTCTCTACAATAGTTTTCTATAAGTTCAATGGAATCCACTGAATGGCAAGCATCACAAACATAATGCCCATCTAAGCAAGTAACGTTGGATTTATATGTTTTATGGCAATATATACATTCTACTTCCTCATAATCTTCAAAATATTTTAATTCTTGCCCACATATCATGCAGTCATTCCTATGAATTGTCTTATTTATTTTTTCCATTACTTTAATCACCTTTCTATTACATTAAATAAATTGTAAGCACTTAATTAATATTTTGAATTAAATTCACCCATATTAATGATTATACACTAAAATTGTTTTGTTATAAATAATAGGGGCTATATTTCTTTTAATGATCCAGTTTTTTAGTAGTTTTACTCTTTTGTCTCTTAAAATCTACTCACACTGCCATATTCTGTATTACTTGATTTAACTTAAATAATACATTATCATAGTAGTAAATGAAAAGCTTCTATAAGCATTTATAAAATAAAACTTTTTTGTATACTAAAGTCCTTTTATTTAAGAGCATCAAAAGTAGACTTTCTAATTCGTCATAGAAAAGGAGTTAAATAATATATGAAAGAAATATGCAAAAATATTTTTTTGAAAGAACTACCATTACCCAATAGTCCTTTAAAATATTTAAATTTTTATATTATTAAGGGCAAAGAAAAATCTATGATCATTGATACAGGCTTTAATCGTGAAGATACAAAAGAAGAAATAGTGAAGACTTTTGAAGAATTAGAACTGAAGCCTGAAAGCACTATTCTTTTTCTAACTCACTTACATTCAGATCATACTGGATTGGCTTCTTTTTTAGAAGAAATGGGTTTAACTATATACATAAGTAAACTTGACGGAGACCTACTAAACAACAGCATGGAAAAATCAGAACAAATGTGGCAAAATGTAATTCATAACGCAATTTTGCAAGGGTTAGAAGAAGAACAACTAGATATTGAAGAGCATCCAGGATACAAATTTCGTCCAACAGCTCGTATTAATTATACTCCTGCTATTCCTGGTGAATATATTCAAATTGGGGATTACAATTTCGAAATAATTGATTTAAAGGGCCATACACCAGGCTTAGTTGGGCTTTATGAAAGAAGACATCAGCTACTATTTTGTGGAGACCATATACTAGGAAAAATAACTCCAAACATTACTTTTTGGGGGTTCCAATATGGCGATATGCTAGGAACTTACTTAAAAAGCTTAAACCTTGTTTATAATATGGATATTAAGCATTTGTTTTCTTCTCATCGCTTTTTGGTAGACGACCACCGAAAAAGAATTAAAGAACTTTATAATCATCATGCTGAAAGATTAGATGAAGTGAGACAAGCTTTAAATAAATCTGGAAAATCTACTGTGAGAACAGTAGCGAAACAATTGCATTGGGATATTAAAAGTAAAAATTGGGATGATTTCCCAAAGTCACAAAAATGGTTTGCAGTAGGAGAAGCCCACGCACATTTAGAGCACCTTAGGGCTTTAGGAGAAGTAATTGTAGAAGAAAAAAATGGTGTTCTATATTATTCCATAAAATAATAAAGTTGCACATAAAATTTTCTGTATTATAAAAAGCCTTGACTAGAAAATTCTAATCAAGGCTTTTATGCCATTTTTGGTGGAGGCGGTGGGAATCGAACCCACGTCCGAAAGCACTTTATAAAGAGCTTCTCCGAGTGCAGTTGCTGTTTTAGGTTGTCGCCTCATAGGACGCCCAGCAACAGGCTTCCTACTAAACTATCTCCAATATATCCACTTAAGGTCAGAGCACCCCTTAAGTAGTTCCCTGCTTACTTGGCGCCTAGCATCTAACAGGCAGGACCGTTAGAGTAGACGTAGCCGCGCTTAGGCAGCTAATGCGTAATTATTATCGTTTGCGTTTATTTTTAGGTGCCACTTTTTACGTTGTTTGGCTACAACGACTCGCTACTCTTTACTCCATACCCCCGTCGAAACCTTTTCGCCCCCAAAATTTATTAAGAGTTGAGAGTTAAAACTCTCAACTTATAATCTTATACACAATACTGAGAGTCAAAGTATATGTCTGAAAATGTCATTTTACATAGAAAAATATCAATTGTGTCTAAACTAATTATATTTTTCACTTAAATGTCTTCTTATTCTTCTCTCAGCATCTTTCTTAGCTATATCTTCTCTCTTATCATAAAGTTTTTTACCTTTTGCAACAGCTAACTCTATTTTAACTTTTCCATTTTTAAGATATGCACTTAATGGTACTAGGGAATAGCCTTTTTGAGTAATATAGCCTATTAGCTTTCTTATTTCTCTTTTATGCAGCAGCAATTTTCTTTTTCTTAGAGGGTCTACATTGTAAATATTCCCCTGCTCATAGGGACTTACATGCATTCCATGAATAAAGACCTCACCATTTTCAATCATGGCATAGCTCTCTTTTAGATTTACCTTTCCTTGTCTAAAAGACTTTACTTCTGTACCAGTTAAGGCAATTCCAGCCTCTATAGTTTCCTCTATGAAAAAATCATGTCTTGCTTTTCTATTTGTCGCTAGTGTCTTAATTTGTGTACTTGTAGACATAAAATCCCCACCATAACCTATTAAAGTGCAAAAATAATTATAGCAAAAACATATAATTATGTCAACCATATTTTGCAGTTCATTATACTAGCATAAATTCAATTTGCCTATTTGCTATATCAGTTCCTACTACTTTAACTCTTACTTCATCACCTATTCTATATACCTTTTTAGTCATTTGACCAATAAATCTGTAATTTGGCTGGTCATATTCATAATAATCGTCTACAAGTGTACTTATATGCACTAGCCCTTCTATTGTATTTCCAAGCTCTACAAAAATGCCAAAAGGCATAACTCCAGAGATGATACCATCAAATTCCTGACCAATTCGACTTGACATGTATTCCACTTTCTTCAAATCTTCAGTTTCTCTAGATGCTTCATCAGCAATCCTCTCTGTAACAGAAGACTGCTCTGCTACTTTAGGTAAAATAGCCCTCAATTTTTCAATTCTATTCTGGTCAATTTTGTTTTTTATAAATTCTTTGATAATTCTATGAATTTGAAGGTCTGGATATCTTCTTATTGGCGATGTAAAATGAGTATAATATTTTGCAGCCAATCCAAAATGACCTTCTGGTTCTGCACTATATTTAGCTTTCTTCAATGACCTAAGCATTAATGTATTTATAACTGTTTCTTCTTTTGTATTCTCAATTTTTTTAAGAAGTTCTTGTAGTTCCTTAGGATGTATTTCCTGAGATCCTTTTAAGTGATAACCAAAGTTATGTATGAATTTATTAAATTCATTGATTTTTTCCATATCAGGGTCTTCATGTATTCTATATAAAAATGGTACATCTGTCCAATACATGTATTCAGCCACAGTTTCATTGCTTATAAGCATAAATTCTTCAATTATTCTGTTCGCAATTCTTCTATCATATTTCCTAACATCTATTGGCTTGCCTTTTTCATCTAAAATTATTTTAGACTCTGGAAAGTCAAAGTCTATGCTTCCTCTTCCTTCTCTCATTTTAATCAATATTCTACAAAGTTCTTCTGCTAGTTTTAAATCTTCTAAAATGTGAGCATATCTTTCTTTTTGCACTGGATCATCTTTTTCTAATAAGTCTGATATATGATCATATATCAGCCTTTCTTTACTTTCTATAACAGTCTCTACTATTTGATGGTCTACAACTTTTCCTTGATTGTTTATTTCCATGAAAATACTTAGAGTTAATCTAGGTACTCCTGGGTGTAAGCTGCATACTCCATTTGACAGTTTTTTAGGAAGCATAGGTATAACTCTATCTACTAAATAAACACTTGTTCCTCTTTTTAATGCTTCTTTATCTAATGGTGAATTTTCCTTTACATAATGTGTCACATCTGCAATGTGAACACCCAATTTATAATTTCCATTTTCAAGTTTTTCTACTGAAATTGCATCGTCTAAATCCTTTGCATCTGGCCCATCTATTGTAAATATATTCTTGCCTCTCAAATCAAGCCTTCTCTTAATTTCTTCCTCACTTATTTCTTCTGGAATTCTTTCAGCTTCTCTCTGAACATCCTCAGGGAAATCCTCAGGTAATCCATATTTCTTTATTATCGCTAAAATATCTGTTCCAGTATCTTCTTTATGGCCTAAAATTTCTATTATTTTACCTTCAGGGTTTCTTCTTTTTTCAGGCCACTTTGTAATCTCTGCTATTACTAACTGATCAGTCTTTGCCCCATTAATCTCTGATTTTGGTATAAAAACATCCATGTTTATTCGCGTATCACTAGGAACTACAAAACCAAAATTCTTGCTATTTTCAAATATTCCGACTATTGTTTTGTTTGCTCTTTCTAATATTCGAATAACTTCTCCTTCTTGTCTTCTTCCTTCAATGCTTTTTGTAATAAGTCTAACTACAACCTTATCTCCATGTAAAGCTCCATTCATATCCTGAGCTGAAACAAAAACATCCTGAAGTTCCTTATTATCTGGTATTAAAAAGCCAAATCCTCTTTGGTGGCATTGTAGTCTTCCTACTACTAAATTCATTTTTTCAGGTATACCATATCTATCTTTATGTGTTTTTATTATTAATCCTTCATTTTCCATTTCATCTAGTATTTTATAAAAGGCTCTATAATCTGCTGGTTCTATTTCAAATGCTTTTGCAAGTTCTTCTTTAAGCATGGGCTTATAAGCTTGCTTTTCCATAAATTCTATTATTTTTTCTTTGGTATTCATATAAACTCCTCCAATTTTTTATAGTTCCAATATATCATTAATTTGCCTCATTGACTCAAGTCCTATACTAATAAATTCTTCTAAAGTTAACCCTAATTCACTACAAGCAGCAATTTGTTCTCTATTCGCCCCTCTCGCAAAGCTTTTTTCATGGAATCTGTTTATTACAAACTTTGTATCTATTGCATGCAGCTTTTTGGCTGGAGATATCAATGCAGAAGCTACAATCAGTCCTGTTAAAGGGTCAGTGCAAAATAGTGCTTTATCCATTAATGATTTTCTTTCTAATCCATGCACTTTATTATGCGCTTTCACAGCATAAACAATATCTTTATCATATCCTAATTCTTCCAGCATCGCTCCTCCAACTAAACTATGTCTTTCTGGATTATCTGCTGTAGTATCATAATCTATATCATGAACTAATCCTGCTATTCCCCATTTATCTTTGTCTTCACCAAATTTCTCTGCAAGTCCTCTCATTACAGCCTCTGTAGCATACATATGTTTTAGCAGGTTTTTATTTTTTATATTTTCTTTTACATGTTTTAATGCTTCTTCCCTATTCACTTACTCTCTCTCCTTTTGCAGTATAATTATTTATTCCATATTATAGCATAGTTTGTGAAATATAGTTAAGAATTCTTTATTTGTATATAAAAATATAGTATAATTATTTCATAACCCGAAATAACCAATAGAAGGTGCTAGTATGACAGAAAACAGTGTTTCAATTAATGGGAATCTTAATTATAACATGAAAATAAACGTTATTAATGGAGTATTAGCTACAATTGCTACGAATCTCGTATCTCCTTATTATTCAAAGTTTGCAGAACGACTAGGTGCTACAGACTATCAAATAGCTTATCTTACATCTCTTCCTTATTTTATTAGTATACTAGCTTATATACCAGGGGCTATATTAATTGAATCTTTGAGCAACAAGCAAAAGACTATTGGCAGCATTATGTTATTGCAAAAAATCTTCTTTTTGCTTATTGCATTTATACCTTTTTTAAATGTCAATCAAGCAAGCTTATTTGTCATAATGATAGGTTTAATGAATTTACCTGGTTCCATTGGAAGTATGGGTTATCAATCAAGCATAGGTGAAATTTTTAATCCAAAAGATCGTGGGACAACCATGGGGCTCAGAAATAGATATTCTTCAATTGTTGGGATACTCATAACTTTCATATCAGGAAAATTACTTTCATTAATACCTAAAACAAAAGAAGATACCATACTCCTATACCAAATTTTTTTCATTATTGCCTTTTTAGTATCTGTAATCGAAGTCATCTATTTTTTTAGATTTAAAGGTTTTTCAAATTGTAACAATAAAAAATCTACATATTTGCAAAACTTAAGAAAAGTAATTAATGAAATTCCAAAACATAAAAAATTTATTGTATTTATGCTTTCATCCTTATTTTTTCATATTGGATGGATCGGCGCCCAACCTTTATTTAATATATATACTATCAAAATACTGCAGGCAAATGAATATTGGCTTTCTGTTATATCAATAGCTAGTGGAGTATCATCAGTTATATCATATACAAAATGGGCAAGCTTTGCAGATAAGAAGGGAAATAATGTAGCTTTAAGTATTGCCATTATAGGTATGGGAATAACACCATTATTATACGCCCTTAGTAAGCATATTATTATGCTAGTTGTTTTCAATGTTCTTATAGGAATATCAGTAGCTGGTACGTCTCTCATTCTCTTTAACATATTGCTAGAAGTTACACCAGATGAAAATAGAACTATTTACATAGCCATATACAATACATTGATAGCTATTATATCGGGAGTTTCTCCTATTCTTGCTGTTAAGGTAATGAATATTACTAACATAACTATTGCTTTAACTGCTGTAGCTGTTATTAGACTAATACCAAGTATATTCTTCTACAGAATGTCTGAAAAAGAGAATTAAAAATTCAAAAAAAGAAGCATCGCAGACTGCTTATTTAGAAGTTCTACGATGCTCATTTTTTTATTTTATTATATCTTCTTTACTTTACTTCCGCCAAATTCTATTCTTTTAAATAAATCTACATCATATGAATACATATTCTCATTTTTTTCTCTATGTGCAACTAATGCTATCTCAATAAGCTCATCTATTAAATCCTTAAAGCTAATTCCCATTGGTTCCCATAGATAGTATGCAACTGAGCCAGGAAGAGTATTGATTTCATTAACAAAAACTTTTCCATCCTGATCTAATAAAAAATCTATCCTAGCATTACCTCTACAGTCTATAGCCATAAAAGCCTGTTTTGCTGTCTCTTGTATTAGCTTAGTTGTCTCTTCTGGTAAGTCAGCTGGTATGTTTCTTCCTCCACCTTTTGATCCTTTACTATTGCTACTAATATATTTATCTTCATAAGTAAGCAACTCTTTCCAGCCTACTGGCTCTTCACATAATGATGCTTTTACATTATCATTATATCCCATGACAGCACAGTTGATTTCTCTAGGATTCTCAACGCTTTTCTCAACTATTATCTTTCTATCATACCTAATTGCTATTTCTATTGCATCTATTAGCTTTTCTCTATCTTTAGCCTTTGTAATTCCCACACTTGAACCTAGATTTGCTGGTTTAACAAAAACAGGATAGCCCAATTTGTTTTCTACCTCATTTATTACAGCATCCCTATCAGTAGTCCACTTCTTTCTAAAAAACCAAATATAGTCTACTACAGGTAATCCATGAGCTCTAAATACATCTTTCATAACCACCTTATCCATTCCAACAGCTGATGACATAACTCCTGCTCCTGTATATGGAATATCTATTAACTCAAGTAGTCCTTGTACTGTTCCATCCTCAGCATTAGTCCCATGAAGTGCAGTAAATATTATATCTACTTTTTCTACAAGTTTCTTCCCTAAGAAACCTATGCTTTCAGGATGAGAATATATTTTGTCATCTTCATATACTGGCGTCATTATGATTTCTTTTAGATTTTTCAAGTTATCATTTTTAAAATTCTTAAAGTCCATTAAAGATTCCCCAGTAAACCATTTACCATCTTTACTTATATATATAGGTAATACATCATATTTTGCTCTATCAATATTCTCTATAACCTGCATACCTGTAATGACAGAAACTTCATGTTCTACGCTTCTGCCACCAAAAATAACTCCTACTCTTTTCTTCATAAAAATCCCCCATTCCTATTTAATAGTAATACTTTTACATTCTGAATATGTGGGAAAATAAGAACTTAAATTTCTCATTATTTCAGAACAACACATTATCATATATTATTCATTATAATTATCAGGTAAATCATTTTCAAACAGTACTACATCTTTAGGTCTTAATATTTTTTGTAGTACCTCTGTAGCTTCTTTTAAGCTATTTACTACAAACACATTATCTTTCTTGAAATCTTTTTCAAATATCCCTTCATATATAGGAATAGTTCTTTTCTTACCAACAAGTATTACATAATCACAAGTTTCTCCTATATATCTTCCAAACTGTCTATTAGCTTCTTCTTCTTCTTCTCCTAGTTCTATCATACCTGGAGTAACTATTATTTTTCTTCCTTCCCTAAACTGGCTTATTACATCTAATGCAGCTTTAGAACTAACTGGATTTGAGTTAAATGCATCATCTATTATAATTACTCCTGTACCAGGGTTTATAAGCTGTAATCTATGTGGAACTGGCTCTATTTTCTTAATTCCTCTTGCAATCTCTTCAAATGTAAGTCCTAATGCTACTCCTACGGCAGCACCTGCAAGTAAGTTTCCTATGTTATGCTTTCCTAAAAGTTTAGTTTCGCATTTGATAGAATTGCCTTTCTTGTCATTAAGAATAAATGTAGAACCAAATTCTGAAACCTCTATGTTAGTTGCATAGATGTCTAATAACTCAATATTTTCTGTACCATAAAGTATTTTTTCCTTAAACGTCTTATCTGCTAATTTTCTCACATATTGATTGTCATAATTAAATATGGCAATTCCATCTGGTGGTAGGGATTCAATTAGTTCATATTTGGTTTTCATTATATTATCAATATTTATAAATGTATCTAAGTGGGTAGGTCCAATTGAAGTAATGACACCAATTTTAGGCCCTGCCAGCTCTGCCATTTCTTTGATTTCACCTATTTTTCTTGCTCCCATCTCTACTACAAATGCATCATATTCATCAGTCAGTGTATTATTAATTACCTTACTGACTCCCATTGGAGTATTGTAGCTTTCTGGAGTTTTTAATACGTTGAATTTTTCTTCTAATATCGTTGCTGTAATGAATTTAGTACTTGTCTTTCCATAACTGCCAGTTATTCCAACTATTCTAAGATTTTCAAAGCTTCTCACTTTGCTTTTAGCCATATCATAGTAATACTGGTTTATTGCTTTCTCTATAGGTTTTACTAATATATTAGCTAAGCATAAAGTGTAAGGTGCTATATAGTACAATAGTGTTCCTATTATAAGTAAAACTGGATAATATAAAAAGAATTCTGCTGAAATTAGGCAATATATAACTACAGAAATTACCAAAATTAAAATGTTAACTATATACATAGAAGCTAATAGTCTTAGTGCTCTTTTTGTATATACTAAATCTTTTTTTACATTTTCCTTTTTAAACTCAGTTGAAAGAATTGTCAATACAGACCAAACTATGATACTGGCTGGAAGTAATAGTTTTTTCCCCGTTCCTGGAATTAAAGTAATCAGTGGAAAAATCACTGAAACTATTACAGGTATATTAATCTTAGTACCAAATACCTTATACCTGAATTCTTTTAACCATTTTAAATAATTTCCATTTGAATATCCTTCTAACTGCATCATATGTAGCATATATCTACTTCTATAAAAAAAAGATATATTCCAGATGACAATACTAATTGCTACAAGTATTATCATAAGGCCATTGTTTTCTAACATCATTTCACTCTCCTAAATAATTACAATTTATTACTATATAATAATTGCCTGTTATAGACAAGCAGCATTACAGCTAAGTTTAATTTTATTAAACTCTAAAATTATTAATACATTGTTTATTTCTATTATTTTATAATTTATTATTAAATTTTTACTTAGTAGTTTATTTCCTATATGTGAATAATGCTTAGTGCTCTCCAGCACTACTGCCTACTGTCTTTAATCTTCTTCTATACACTATCTCTCCTATGTATAAACAAGTGTTACAGCATCGTCTTTATATCATATTAGAAGTATTGACGCTTTTATATATTTTAACTGGTCATAGCTATTTTTATATTTTATTGTCAAAGATTTTATATTAGTAATTAATCTCTTTTATTCCTTTATATTTTTATAATTTTATTATATAAATTTTTTTAAAATTAAGTAATTAAATATTTTATATTCTACATTTTAGGAGTATATTTATCTTTTTCTAAAAAGCTATCTAAAATTGCTTTAAATCTGCCAAACTGGTCAAGATATGAGTAGTGTCCAGCATTCTCCAGTACTACTAATCCACT
>Ga0134091_1002561_pt1 | contig 12139 bp, 8 predicted proteins | sample 2_5taG_FD_94451 | JGI IMG/M metagenome (GOLD analysis project Ga0134091, IMG submission 94451) | Switchgrass degrading microbial communities from high solid loading bioreactors in New Hampshire, USA - 2_5_20_6_A2 metaG | ecosystem: Engineered > Bioreactor > Semi-continuous > Anaerobic > Digestate...
AGCGGCATGGCGACTTGCCGGTCTATGTAAACCCCACCCGGAGCAACACCGCAGAGGGATATATGGTGGCCCGCCAGTCCCGGGCAGGTGGCTTGAGCCATGCAGAAATGTATGGCCTAGATAGATGATTATCTAATACAGAACCCGGCTTACAGACTTACTCATACCATATATCAGAAACACCGGCTGAAAGGCTGGTGTTTCTGCATTTTTTTGATTCATTGCATTAATAATATATAAAGATATTATATTAATCGCGTTTAAGAGGTGCTTATGCCAAAGGATGAAATCAGAGCCATGCTGGAGCGTTTGCTGGCTGCCGAAGCTGAGCAGGCGGAGCAAAGAAAAGAACTGGACAGAACAGATGAAATCAGAGAACTTGGAAAAACAACAGTTGTCAACCCAAGAGGAAATATACACTGCCTTACCATAATCGGCCAGATCGAAGGACATATCGTACTGCCGCCGCAGAACAAGACTACAAAGTATGAGCATGTGATACCTCAGCTTGTGGCAATAGAAGAGAACAATGAGATAGATGGTTTACTGCTCATACTCAATACTGTCGGAGGAGATGTGGAGGCCGGTCTGGCCATTGCTGAGATGATAGCCAGTATGGATAAACCAAAGGTTTCACTTGTGTTGGGAGGCGGCCACAGTATAGGCGTGCCGATGGCAGTATCAACCGATTACTCATTTATTGCTCCATCTGCAACGATGACAATACATCCTATCAGGCTAAATGGTCTTGTCATAGGTGTGCCGCAGACATATGAATATTTTGACAAAATGCAGGAGAGAGTGGTCCAGTTCGTTTCAAAGAATTCAGGCATATCAAAGGATGTCTTCAGGGAGCTTATGCTCAAGACAGGGGAACTGGCAAATGATGTAGGAACGGTTCTGTTTGGGGAAGATGCCGTCAAATATAAGCTTATAAATGAAGTCGGCGGATTGTCGGATGCTATGAATAAATTATATGAACTGATAGAACAGAAAAGAAGGTCAAAGGAAAACATTACTGCACCGGGAGGGGAGCTGCAATGATCCTGTATTCGATTGTTCCTCCGGAAATAGTATTCAAAGGGACAGAACAGACAGTCACCAGATTCCTTGAAGCTGAATACAGGGGAGAAAAGGTAATAGTAACAGAAACTCCAGACAGGAAATATGAGATATCGAGATTATTGAGCACACGCCCGTCGGCATTCCTGGATCCGTTATTCCAGCCAGGAAGGGCTGTCAGTGAAAGAGAACTGAAAATATCCGAACACTGACAGCCCAATGTATTTGATATTAATCGAGCTTGAATATCGATATGGCCTTCTGTAATGCTTCTGAAGATTCTCTGAGTTCATCGGCGTAACGAGAGAGCTCTTCGATACAGGACAACTGTTCCTGTGTGGAAGCAGTGACTTCCTCGGATGATGCTGCTGTTTCCTGCGATACGGCTGATATGTTCTGGATGGAATTAATGGCCTGCTCTTTATTATTTGCCATTTCAACTATCCTGTTCATAATTTCATTAACCTGTTCGGAAAGTGTTTCCATCGACTCCATGATTTTCTTGAATATTTCGATGGTTCCGCGTACCGCTTCATTCTGTGATTTCAGGATATACTCAGCCGTCGCTGTTTTTTCAACTGTTTTGGCTGTCTGATCCTGGGTGGACTTGATTATATTTGCGATCTCTCTTGTAGAATCCATCGACCTTTCAGCAAGCTTTCTTACTTCATCTGCTACGACTGCAAAGCCTTTGCCTGCTTCTCCGGCTCTTGCGGCTTCTATTGCAGCATTAAGGGACAGCAGATTGGTCTGGTCCGCAATATCTCTGATAACCTTGACGATTTTTCCGATCGATTTGGAGTGGGCGTCAAGCTGTTTTATATCCTCCGTGATTTCTCTGGTTATGTCTGTGGTCCTGCCGGCTTTTACATCAAGGTCTTCAACAGTGGCGAGACCGCTCTGGGTCAATGCTTTTGCATTGGTTGTCAGTTCGTCGATATATTTCGCATTCCTGGTGACATCGTTGATTTTTTCAGCCAGCAGACTGATCTTTTCGACTCCGTGTTCCGCATCGACTGCCTGTGCCGATGCTCCGGTCGAAATTTCCTGGATGGCACGCGTAATATCCTTCGATACATTGGTTACCTGCTGTGATGTGACCGAAACCGTTGCCGCCGACTCGGTAACCTTCATTGAAACGTTCGTTGCCTCCTCGATAAGTGCTCTGATATTCGCTATCATGGAGTTGATGCTTCTTGTAAGATTGCCAAGTTCATCCTTCCTTCTTGACTGAAGAGTAACTGTGAGATCTCCGGAAGCTGCCTTGACGGATGCATTCAGTATTCTGTTGATTGTCCTGCCCATGCTGTCGGCCATCAGTATGCCTGTTGCAAAGGCTATTATAGCTGCTATTGTAGCCATGATCACTGTAGAAATGATAATTTGCTTCGTTGATGCGTAAAGCACCTTTTCAGGTATCATGCCAATGATTATATTTCCGGTGGAGGCCAGCTTTCTGAAAATCATCAGATATTTTTCCCCGTCGGCGGTAACACTTTCGGAACCGATCATTTCATCCGACGCAGTCAGCTTCCTGTATAAATCCTGTTCATGAAGGCTGCTGCCGTCAGTAACATCGATTCCATTGGTGATGATTCTCTCATCAGGTGTGATCAGAGTGAAAAGCTGGCCTTCATACATCATCTGTGATTTATACAGTTCTTCTATTACTTCTGGTTCCAAATCTATGACGATTACGCCGACATCCTTGTAATTCTTTGTACTGCGGACAATCCTTACAAAAGAAAGGCAATAGTTTTCTGTTGTCAATTCAAGCTTTTCGTCCAGTTCCGGGTGCAGTCCGAACCATGCGCTTCGTGATGATGACGCTTTCGTTGTTTCTATAAAGGAACTATTTGCAATATCACTGTATTTAACTGTGGATTTTATAGAAAACTTGGTTGCGATTGTATTGATGCTTTCATCGACAGGGATGATCATTATGTTACTGATCTCAGGATAAAACTGAGTAATGTTCATTAATGTGCTGTTTATATGTGATATGATCTCTCTTTTTTCAAACAAATCATCCAGATCATAATTATTAGTAAGATAGTCCTGTACATCAGTGTCTGCGAAAATCTGGCCGGCAAGATTCTCAACAGTCTGCAGTATAACTTCCATATACTTGCCGCTGCTTTCCATTGATGCTATCGATCCGTCCTGCATATTTTCCATTGACATTTTGGATGAATTTATATACATGAAAAAACCCTGAAACACAATCATTACGATCGGTATAAGAAATACCAGAATCAATTTGGTCCGGATTTTAGTAATACTCATAAATCTCTTGAAGTTTATTTTTTTAATATTATCAGCAGTAAAAACAGATGAGAAAAATTTCTTCAAATTTTGAGTTATGGATGCTAGCAGTTTCATATAACATTTAACACCATCTTTCATTTTTTGATATATATATATTTAGACAAAAATCATCAAAATCCTTCAAATTATGAAAGCTTTTTAGCTAAATTGCATAATTAATGCAGTATTTAAAAATGGATAATATCATTAATTAAATTAACATATTATTTTATATAATCCTCAGGGGCATAGACGCTGCTAATCTGGAATACAGGCGGGAATTATGGTAGAATTGTAAAAGGGATGCAGAACGCGGATTTGCATCACTTTACAGATATTACACCGGGGGTGGGGGTTTGAACAGAAAAAAAACACAAAAGAAAAAGTATAAAGCTAAGAAGAAAACCCAGGTCAGTTATCTTAACGAAATACAGGGGATATTGGTTCTGGCTCTTGGCATATTGATGCTGCTCAGTTTTTACATAGAAAACTCTATAGGGCTTTTCGGTACATTTATAAGACAGGCTTCTCTTGGAATGCTTGGTATCACTGCCTTTCTGATACCGCCGCTCGTTGCTGTGTATGGTTTGCTTCTTCTGTTTGCTCACAAAAAGCTGGATATGAGGAACAAGCCATTATATATCTTATTGCTGATGATTCTTGTATCCGCACTCATACAGACCGGCAACTACAAGCCTGAGGACTACAGCAATCTTACACCGATCAAGGCACTGGAAATGTTTTATGTACACGGTACTTCGCTTATGGGCGGGGGCGTACTGGGCGGATTGCTCAGTCTGCCTTTTCTGGTCACATTCCAGGTGCCCGGGACCATAATCATACTTACGGCATTATCACTAATAGATATAATCCTGCTGACCAACAAATCGATAGCAGCGTTCTTCAGAAGCATCAGGATGCTTTTCATCCGCAGGGAAAAAGAAGCATATGATTATGATGAGCAGTCTGATGATGATACGCTGCCCGTTGTAGAGCAAAATGGCGATGAAATGTCTTTGCGTTTTGACAAGAAGCCAAAGGTGATAGATTTCAGGATAGAAAAGACAGCCAGAGAACTGAAAAGTAAGGGAAAAGGCAAAAAGAATACCGCTGCGGATCTGAAGATAACTGAACCCGCATTAACCGATGAAAATGAAAACGATGAAAACGGCGATTCAGCTTTTGAACTGGTTATCAGTGACATGAAGAAGGGCAGGGAAAAGCCGAAAACTGTCAGAAAGGAGAAAGCTCCGGACACAGTCGAAGAAGATATTACAGAGGATGATGCAGTTAACGCTGCTAAAGCTGAAGCAGATAACAGTCCCAAACTGCAGGAAATCGTAATCAAGACAGCAACGCCTGCGAAGGCAAACGCAAAATATGCTTTTCCGCCTTATGACCTGCTTATCGAAGATACAGCTGAAGCCGGAGATGTGAAGAGCTACAGAAATCAGGTTCTGGAGGGCGCCAGAAAGCTGGAGGAAACACTGGCCAGCTTTGGAGTATCCGCCAAGGTAGTCAATGTCACAAGGGGACCTACGGTTACAAGGTATGAACTGCAGCCCAGTGCCGGTGTAAAAGTTAGCAGGATAGTCAATTTGTCCGACGATATAGCGCTGAATCTGGCGGCTCCCGGCATAAGGATCGAAGCACCGATACCGGGAAAGGCAGCCATTGGGATAGAAGTGCCGAATAAGGAAGTAAATATGGTGCGCCTGAGGGATGTCATCGAATCGAATGAATTCGCCCAGCATCCGTCAAAGCTGGCATTTGCCGTTGGAAAAGACATATCGGGAGAGATCGTGATTGCCGATATAGCCAAAATGCCGCATCTGCTTATAGCCGGAGCAACAGGATCAGGAAAAAGCGTATGCATCAACAGCCTTATCGTCAGCCTGCTTTACAAGGCTTCTCCCGATGAGGTTAAGCTGCTGCTGATAGATCCTAAGGTTGTTGAGCTCGGTGTATACAACGGGATACCGCATCTGCTCATCCCTGTCGTCACAGAACCCAAAAAAGCTGCCGGAGCGCTTAACTGGGCCGTACAGGAGATGGTGAACAGATATAAGTTGTTTGCAGAAAAATCTGTAAGGGATATCAAGGGCTATAACGAACTGATGGCCAGAACCGGAGAACAGCCGATTATGCCGCAGATCGTCATAATCATTGATGAGCTCGCAGATTTGATGATGGTCGCTCCCAATGATGTCGAAGATGCAATATGCAGGCTGGCACAGATGGCAAGGGCTGCCGGAATGCATCTTGTTCTTGCTACACAAAGGCCTTCGGTGGATGTCATAACAGGCGTAATCAAAGCCAATATACCGTCGAGAATATCTTTTGCGGTATCCTCGCAGGTGGACTCAAGAACGATACTTGACATGGCCGGCGCTGAAAAGCTGCTGGGCAGGGGCGATATGCTGCTGCATCCCGTAGGAAAGGCAAAGCCGATACGAGTGCAGGGCGCCAATATAACCGATGCGGAAGTGGAAAGGGTCATCGAATATGTAAAAGCACAGGGCAATGCAGTGTATGATGACAATATTATTGAAGAAATAAACAGTGAAGATACAGCTGCCGCCAATGACAGCGGTGACAATGACGAACTGCTTCCCAGAGCTATAGAGATGGTAATGGAAGCAGGCCAGGCATCAGTGTCGCTGATACAGCGCAAGTTCAGGGTCGGTTATGCAAGAGCAGCCAGGATCATCGATCAGATGGAAGCCAGAGGGATCATCAGCGGTTTTGAAGGCAGCAAGCCAAGGCAAATACTGATTACCAAACAGCAATGGCATGAGATGCAGATGAATGATAAATAAATGAAGTCTCAATAGTGATAAATAAGGACCGGAGGGATCGGTATGTCAGTGGTCTATGGATTCCTTACCATAATGATGCTTCTTTTGCTGGCTTATTCATTTCACAGGACGGCAAAAACAAGAAGCCTGCCCATGCTGATCCCCGTCAGTTTCCAGCTTTTTGCACTGGTTCTGATATTCCTGTGTTTCATTAATGATGTCGAAGCTGTAATGGCAGTTGAAGCATTATTTATTGTATGCGGTATCATTCCTCCGTTGATCATGCTTGCTTCAGATTATCGCAGAATGCTGAAGATATTAAGATGCAAGGGCTGCAACAAAGAGATGGGTGGAAAGGTACCTTCTGATGAACTGCCTTTCCCTGAAGAAGGCATAAATGATATCGAAGGTTTGATGACTGCTTCCGAAATCCTTGCCGAGCTGAAAGAGCTTCCTGAAGAAGTTCGGATGAATTTCATAAAAAGCGCGGCAAAGGCTGAAATATATCTGAAGAGCGATGAACCTGCCGCGGCATCCAGTATTTATGAGACACTTCTGATGCTTACCGGAAAAGCCGGCTCACTGTATTATAATTACGGCTGTATTTGCTACCGGCAGGCATTATTTGAAAAAGCACTTGATTCATTTAAAAAATCACTGGAGCTCTATCAGGGTGGAGATGCAGGGAAACGCCGCATTTTTTACAACCTAGGAAACTCATCATACATGACCGGCAGATTTGCGGACGCTGCAAAATATTACGAAAGATCGCTGCAGATCAGCCCTGGCGATCCAGGAGTACTGGAAAACCTGTCGTATACATATTTCAGGCTGGGAAACGAAGCTAAAGGCATTGAAATTCTGAGAAAAATCGAAGCAGATAAGGGAGGATACCGCCCGCATTACGTATGGGGCAGATTACTCGCTGAAGCAGGCAGATTCGAAGAAGCAGAGGCAGAGCTGAGAAAAGCGGCAAAACTGAAGCCAGACAGTATAAAAACACTTGAGGAACTCGGAAATGTCCTGATGAAAGCTGAAAAACCGGATGAAGCGATAGCCATATATAGTGAATTACTGCAAATGGACCCGGGGAATTATTCATACTGGTATAAAACTGCCAATGCATATACAGGGAGGAAGCGCTGGAAAGATGCCGTATCCTGCTACAGGGAAGCGTTACGCATCAGACCTGAATCATACATGGCGTATTACGGCATGGCTGTTGCTTTGGAGGAGACCGGAGACAGGAAGGCAGCTGTCAAGGCATATGAAAAAGCAAAAGAGCTCTGTCCTGATTTCATCGATGCTTATAACAGCCTTGGCGTTGCGCTTTCGCTTGAAGGCAGGCTGGAAGAAGCGATTGAAGTGTTTGAAGATGGCATAAAGAGGAGCCCCGGGGAATCCGGCCTGTATTCCAACCTGGGGATTTGTCTTATGGAAAACGGCCGGTATATTGAAGCTGCCGGAGCCTTCAGGACAGCACTGGACCTGATGCCTGAAAAAACGGAAATATATTTCTGGCTTGGCGCTGCTTTGACTGAAATGAGCCATTACAATGATGCAGCCGAAGCATATGCTTCAGCATTCAAGGCAAAGCCTGCAGATGGAGAGATTCATTACAATCTTGCTTCGGTGTATGCTATGCTGGGCCGTTATGATACAGCCCTGGAATTTTTGAAACGGGCAGTTGAATCAAACATAAAGTTTATTGAAGACATAAGGAATGATTGTGCTTTTGACGGAATGCGCAGCAGGGTCATTTTCAAAACGATGATATCGTGAAACCTCTCATCTGTTTCTTATATTTCCAGCCTGTATAATGAATATTTTATGTTTAAACGCATTTTTTTGTGATAGAATTAGCAATAGCGGTTTGACGCTGAATTTGAGCCTGACATGGCGAGAACGGATTACAGGAGAGTACTGATGGCTTTTTTACCTACAAACAGGAGCGATATGGAAAAGAGAGGCTGGGACAGCCTTGATTTTCTTTATATAAGCGGAGATGCGTATGTTGATCACCCAAGCTTCGGAACAGCAATAATCACCAGACTGCTGGAGAGCGAAGGCTATCGTGTCGGCGTATTGGCACAGCCGGATTGGAGAAGCAGTAAAGACTTCATGAGGATGGGACGTCCTAACTACGCAGTGCTCATATCTTCCGGAGTCATCGACTCCATGGTAATCATTACACAGCCAGCAGGAAACCAAGGAGCAGTGACAGCTACTCTCCCGGGGGGAAAGCAGGACTGAGACCGGACAGGGCTGTGATAGTATATGCCAACAAAGCCCGTGAGATTTTCAAAGGTATCCCTGTGATAATTGGAGGCATCGAGGCAAGTCTCAGAAGATTTGCCCACTATGATTACTGGGATGACAGGGTCAGACGCTCCATACTGCTTGACAGCAGAGCTGACATGCTTATATACGGAATGGGCGAAAGGCCGATTCTGGAAATAGCGTCACTGCTGGCAAACGGTACAGATATAGGCAATATCAGAGATGTAAGAGGGACCGTATACCTTTCGGATTCATATGATCAGGACGGCCGTCATATCATGCTGCCGTCGTTTGAACAGGTGAAGGAGAGTAAAAGGTCATACGCAGAGGCCTTCATGCTGCAGTACAATGAGCAGGATGCGATATCCGGAAGAACCTTGATCCAGCCCCATGGCAATAAGCTGGTGATACAGAACCCGCCAGCTTATCCGCTCACGGAGAAAGAGATGGACAGAGTATATGCACTGCCTTATGAGAGAACCTACCATCCGTTTTATGAAGATATGGGAGGCATTCCCGCGATCAAAGAGGTGGAGTTCAGTATTACGAGCCACAGAGGATGTTATGGGGGATGTTCCTTCTGTGCCCTGAATTTTCATCAGGGCAGGGTAATACAGAAAAGAAGTCAGGCTTCCATAATCAATGAGGCCAAAAAGCTGATATGGCTGCCGGGATTCAAGGGGTATATCCACGACGTGGGCGGCCCGACTGCAAATTTCAGGGATACGGCCTGCGAAAGGCAAAAGAAATATGGTACCTGCAAGAACAGGCAGTGTCTGTATCCTGAACCATGCAGAAACCTGAAGGTCGATCACTGCGAATACCTTGAACTGCTCCGCAAACTGAGGGAAATGCCCGAAGTAAAGAAAGTATTCATACGTTCGGGGATCAGATATGATTATCTGATGCTGGACAAAAACGATGAATTTTTCAGGGAAATATGCGAGCACCATATAAGCGGCCAAATGAAGGTGGCACCGGAGCATATAGTTGACAGAGTTCTCGAAAAAATGGGCAAGCCGGGTCGTAAAGTGTATGATGCCTTTGTAAAGAAATTCTATGAAATCAACCGGGAGCTCGGCAAAGAGCAGTATCTGGTGCCTTACCTTATTTCGAGCCATCCGGGGAGTGACCTCAAGGCTGCAGTGGAGCTGGCGGTCTATCTGAAAAAAATCGGATATACACCGGAGCAGGTTCAGGATTTTTACCCGACACCAGGTACTCTGTCCACATGTATGTTTTATACGTCACTGGATCCGAGAACCATGAAAAAAGTATATGTCCCGTCATCTCCTAAGGAGAAGGCGATGCAGAGAGCATTACTTCAGTTCAAGCGACCGGAAAATCATGCCCTGGTCAGAGAAGCTCTTCGCCAGGCAGGAAGGGAAGACCTGATCGGATATGGCTCCCAATGTCTTATAAGACCGGAACAGCATAAAGCTGCCGGCAGGAAGGCGGGCATGGCTGATCGTGGCAGGAGCAGAAAAAACGGTGCTTGCGCAGAACAAACCTGTAAAAAAACGGATCGAAGCGGAGGAAGCAGTAAAAAATCGACTGTTCAGGTGAAAAGAAGGAAGAGAGCCGTCAGGTGGAGAAACGACCGGTGACTGCTGGAAGTTTTGTTTTTCTTGACATAAAAATTAAAAAAGTTTACAATTAATCTATGTTTCGTTAAAAAGCAGACGGGTAAAGCCGTCCAGGCATTATTAATAGCCGGTTTTCAGCCGGGTCGGCAGCTGACTGATGTCAGAGTACGGCCCATGTATCCGGCACTGACCATTGAAAACTGAATATTAGGAGGTGTGTGCTATTACTCAATTAATTATTGGTATTTTGATTGGCCTTGCAATTGGAGCAGTAGTTGCTTCTTTAATATCGTTTCGTATCGGATATAACCGAAGAAAGATCGATGCTGAAGCTGAAATAGGGAGCGCTGAGCAGGAATCTCAAAGAATCATAAATGAAGCTTTGAAAACTGCTGAAAGCAAAAAGAGAGAAGCACTTCTAGAGGCAAAGGAAGAGGTCCACAGAAGCAGGATCGAGCTCGACAGGGAGATCAAGGAAAGAAGAAGCGAAATCCAGAGGCAGGAGAGAAGACTCCTGCAGAAAGAGGAGTCCCTCGATAAGAAAGTGGAAGCTCTGGAGCAAAAGGATGAACTGCTGAACAAGAAACTGAAGGAAATCCAGGCGACTCAGGAAAAAACAGAGGAGCTCCACAGGAAACAGATTGAAGAACTGGAAAGGATTTCGGGACTGTCGATCGAAGATGCCAAGCAGTATCTGTTAAAGAATGTTGAAGATGAAGTCAAGCACGAGTTAGCAGTTCTTGTGAAGGATCTTGAAGCCAGAGCAAAGGAAGAAGCCGACAGAAAGGCTAGAGAAATCATTGCCACGGCAATACAGAAATGTGCAGCAGATCATGTTTCTGAAACCACAGTTTCAGTGGTGCCGCTGCCCAATGATGAAATGAAGGGACGTATAATAGGCCGTGAAGGCAGGAATATCAGAACCCTCGAAACTCTTACAGGGATTGATCTTATTATCGATGATACTCCTGAAGCAGTCATTCTTTCAGGATTTGATCCCATAAGAAGAGAAGTGGCCAGAATAACTCTCGAAAAACTCATTCTTGACGGAAGGATTCACCCTGCGAGGATCGAAGAAATGGTTGAAAAAGCAAGAAAAGAAGTCGACAATACGATCCGCCAGGAGGGTGACAGAGCAACATTCGAAACCGGTGTACACGGACTGCATCCTGAACTCATAAAACTTCTTGGTAAACTGAGGTTCAGAACAAGTTACGGACAGAACGTACTGGATCATTCCATAGAAGTATCCAATCTGGCAGGCATAATGGCAGCAGAACTCGGGGCCGATGTGGTACTTGCAAAAAGAGCAGGACTCCTGCATGACATCGGCAAGGCTGTGGACCATGAGATGGAAGGTTCCCATGTAACAATCGGAGCTGATCTGGCAAAGAAGTACAAAGAAGGAAACGACGTAGTAAATGCAATTATGTCACACCATGGAGATGTAGAACCTACATCAATCGTGGCAGTGCTTGTACAGGCGGCTGATTCTATATCAGCGGCAAGACCAGGCGCAAGAAGAGAGACTCTTGAATCATATATTAAGAGGATAGAGAAACTCGAAGAAATTGCAAATTCCTTCCCGGGAGTTGAAAAATGCTACGCTATACAGGCGGGCAGGGAAGTAAGGATAATTGTCAAGCCAGATGATGTATCAGATGACGAAATAGTATTGAAAGCAAGAGAAATAGTAAAGAAAATCGAAAGCGAACTTGAGTACCCTGGTCAGATTAAAGTGAATGTTATTCGTGAAGCCAGAGCTATTGAATATGCAAAATAGTATTAAGGTCAGAATAAAAAGCGTGCTGTGCACGCTTTTTATTTTTTACATGTTATAGTAGAATAAACGATGGACATATTAATTATAAACGGAGGATCGGGATTTGAAAGTACTGTTTATCGGAGATATAGTCGGAAGTCCTGGCCGAAAGGCAGTTAAGCAATATATAGGTGAAATTAAAAAGGAGTATGGATTCGACTACTGTATTGCCAACGGCGAAAACGCTGCAGGCGGTTCAGGGATTACATATGTCATAGCTCAGGAGCTTTACAAATGCGGTATCGATTCCATTACGATGGGAAATCATACATGGTCTAAAAAAG
>Ga0134091_1002573_pt1 | contig 12108 bp, 7 predicted proteins | sample 2_5taG_FD_94451 | JGI IMG/M metagenome (GOLD analysis project Ga0134091, IMG submission 94451) | Switchgrass degrading microbial communities from high solid loading bioreactors in New Hampshire, USA - 2_5_20_6_A2 metaG | ecosystem: Engineered > Bioreactor > Semi-continuous > Anaerobic > Digestate...
AATCTGGTAGGAATGCTGGACGGATATTTCCACAGCAGAGGGCATCACATCAACGTCAATGTCTTTGACCGTGAAACCCTGCTTGACGCTATGGAACATCCGGAAAAGTATCCTCAGCTTACTATCCGTGTATCCGGTTATGCGGTTAACTTTATAAAACTGAACAGAGAACAACAGCTTGATGTAATCAATCGTACTTTCCACGAAAGATAAGATTAGACTGCATTTAACAGGTCATAGGCGGACATGGCATGTCCGCCTATTATCTCTTAAGATTTACAGCCTATATACAGTAAGATGTTTATTTTATTATAAGACAGCCGTATATTAACAGAAAGGGTGATGGCTGTGGCTAATTACGGAAGAATTCATTCATTAGAAAGTTTCGGTACGGTAGACGGGCCGGGAATACGATTTGTTGTTTTTATGCAGGGCTGTCCTTTACGGTGCCAGTATTGCCATAATCCTGACACCTGGGATGTAAATAAAGGTAAGGAATATACTCCTCAGGAACTAATGAATGAAATAATAAAATATAAGCCCTATATAGATTACTCAAAGGGCGGAGTAACTTTTACCGGCGGAGAACCTCTGCTTCAGGCCGACTTTTTGTTGGAAGTAAGCAAATTATGCAAAGAAAAAGGAATTTCGGTGGCGATAGATACATCCGGTTTTATATTTAATGAAAAGGTAAAGGAACTGTTGGAATATACGGACTTGGTCCTTCTTGATATAAAAAATTATGACCCTCTTGTATATAAAATCGTCACAGGGGTTTCACTAAGTCCTACTCTGAAATTTTTAGATTATCTTAAAGAAAAAAATATAGCCACATGGGTACGATATGTGGTTGTACCGAATCTTACCGATAATCTGGATGCGGTAAAAAAATTGTCAGACCATCTGGACGGATATCCGAATGTAGAAAAAATAGAGCTTCTTGCTTTTCACAAAATGGGCGAATATAAATGGAAAGAGCTTGGCCTTGAGTATAAACTTACCGATACCAAAGAACCGAGTAAAGAACTGATGAAACAGATAGCCGAAATACTGTCGGCAAACGGGAAAACGGTAACTTCAAATAAATAGGTTGAAGTAATAAAAATCAAACAATATCGGCATTAAGCCATATTTTTATAGCAAATAATACACAATATAAGTTGTTTGGCCAATAACTGAACGGCAGTATATTAAATGAGGGCATTGATGTTTTTGGTTTTTCAAAAACCAATTAACAGATGCCCTTTTTAAGTGCATGCGGCAATCCGATTTTATTTGCATAATAGTATTGACAAATCTCAAAAGACTGAATATAATTAAAAAGTGCTTCTTGAATATGATTTATGATATGGCGAAGTAGCTCAGTTGGCGAGAGCATGCGGTTCATACCCGCAGTGTCGGCGGTTCGAGTCCGTCCTTCGCTATTTTTTTATTTTATCTGCAACTGATATGGTTTGATTTTGAAAAATATTTATTAAGCACACAGACCTTCTTGAATGTCATCGTAAGAGTGCGATGCGTTTGGGAAGGTTTTTTATATAATTTTTTTATATAAGATAAGATATAAGTTTAAACCGGCTGTTTTACATATTAAGTTAACTTAACAATATCTGACATATCCTGGTTCTTTTGGTTGACTGATTTTAAAGGTAAACTTACAATAAAGGTATAGTTTTCAAGTATCGGCATTTTAGGTGGTGAACTTATGGAGAAAGCCGTAAAAGTTAAAATAGTAAGGGCAGGGACCGATACAGTAAGGGAAATTTGCCTAAATCCAAATGAAAGTTTGTATAATGCCATGATAAGGTGCGGCATACCGGTTAATGGAGTATGTGCCGGAAGGGGAACCTGTGGAAAGTGCAGGGTAAAAGTTTCGGAAGGATTTCTAAATATAACATCGGCCGATAAAAAATATTTTACAGACTATGAGCTTTCTTTGGGTTTTCGTTTGGCCTGCATGGCTTATCCTGAAAGGGATTGTACTGTAATGGTGACGACAGAAGAGGAAAAGAATTTTAAAGTAGTATCTGAAGGCATTGATATTAAGAAGGGTTTAACTAAAGACCTTTCATTTGCCAAAAATGAAAAAAGGTATGGCATTACTATAGATTTGGGGACTACTACTTTGGTTATTGCTTTGATTGATTCGGCAGACGGAAGCATCCTTGAAAAATACACAGCAGCCAATCCCCAAAGGGTTTACGGAGCCGATGTGATATCAAGAATAAAAGCATCTAACGAGGGGAAAGGAGAGCTTTTAAAATCCCTTATAAGAAGAGAGCTTTCAAACGGAATAAGAACTTTAACTTATTATCGGCAGATAAGGCTTAAGGATATTGAAAATATAGTCATATCCGGAAATACCGCTATGATTCATATTTTAATGGGTTATCCCTGTGAGGGCCTTGGGGCTTATCCTTTTACTCCTTATAAGGAAGGATTTATTTATTCATATTCGGATGAACTGTTTGACATAGCTGAAAAGATACCGGTTATCATTCTTCCGGCCATATCGGTGTTTGTGGGAGGAGATATAACCGCCGGACTCTTAGCTTGTGGGTTTGACAAAATAGATAAACCTTGTCTTTTTATTGATTTGGGGACCAACGGCGAACTGGCCCTGGGAAATAAAGAAAAGATACTTGTGACCTCTGCATCTGCGGGACCGGCATTTGAAGGAGGAAATATTTCCTGCGGGGTCGGAAGTATTCCGGGAGCTATATGTCATGTATCTTTATCCGGCAATAATTTAAAATATGAAACGATTGACGGGCTTGCTCCGATTGGATTGTGCGGGAGCGGAGTTATTGATCTTACCGCACAATTGCTTAAAGAAGGCATAATTGACAGTACAGGGCTTTTGACCGATGAGTATTTTGAAAACGGATACTGTATAGACGGAATCAGATTTTTGCAGGAGGATATACGAAACGTTCAGCTGGCAAAAGCTGCCATAAGAGCGGGAATTGAAGTTTTGTTAAAAAGCTACGCAATATCAATTGACGAGGTGGAACAGGTATTTATTGCCGGGGGATTCGGGTATCATCTGGATATAAGTAAGGCTGCATATATAGGGTTGTTTCCTCAGTCGGCAGTAAAAAAAGCAAAAACTTTAGGAAATACAGCCCTTTCAGGGGCGGTATTGGCTTCATACGATAATGGGGCAATAAACAGGCTGGAACATATTATATCTGTTTCTAAAGAAATACACTTATCGGATGATAGGGATTTTAATGATTTGTTTATTCAGTATATTTCATTTAACATTATTATTTAACATTATAATTTAACATTTCATATAACATTATTTTCAACATTATAATTACGGGAATGAAAATATATTATTCAGGAGGACAAATAATGAGAATAGGTGCAGGTTATGATGTTCATAAACTGGTTGAGAATAGAGAGCTGATTCTGGGGGGAGTAAAGATTCCTTTTGAAAAAGGGCTGCTCGGTCATTCCGATGCGGATGTGCTTGTACATGCCATTATGGATGCTTTACTGGGAGCCGCAGCTTTAGGAGATATAGGAAAGCATTTTCCGGATACGGACGAAAAATATAAAGGAGCTTCCAGTATTGAGTTATTAAAACAGGTAGGGGCCATGCTGGAGGATAACCTATATTTGATTGAAAATATTGACGCCACCGTTATTGCCCAAAGGCCCAAATTGGCAGCCTATCTGCCGGAAATGAAAAAAAATATAGCGGATGCTCTTAAGATATCCGAAGATCAGGTTAATATAAAAGCAACTACTGAAGAAGGTTTGGGTTTTACGGGAGCAGGACTTGGTATTGCTGCCAATGCCGTATGCCTCATTGAATCTATGATGAATTATCAGGCAGATGTAACGCCATATGTAAATGGGCGCAGTTGCGGTGCATGCGGAGGCTGCCGTATGGGGCGGTAATCGTAAAGGTATTGACAAAACCGGTATATACGCATAAAATGTATTAAAGATTATATATTTTTCTTATAATAGCCAATAGGAAAATCAGATAACCATAAAATATATAGAATTAAGCATAAATACGAAGATAATACAAATATTATATTAAAGGAATAATTTAAGCTATATATCATATAAAAGCTATGAACGGAAAAGTAACCTTAGGGAATGCATCAGAGAGGGAGTGTCGGCGGCTGAAAGCACTCCTTGCTGGAACTGGGGCGAAGTGCATCCGGGAGCTGATTCGGTGAGGAAACTAGCCGAATCCGGTAACGGCCGTTAACCTGACAAGATGTATGCATTTTATTGGCATACAAGTAGAGTGGAACCGCGTATAAAACCGCCTCTATATTTTAGAGGCGGTTTTTTTAAACAGTATTTTTAAACGATAAATCAATATTTTAACTTACCTTGAGGTCAAATTATATTTACATACTGCAAAATAGGTTCGATCCGGCATTTATCTGTTTTATGATTTGATAAACTTTTTATTAAAATTAAAAAATTTGTATATCGGATTTAAAAAAGCCTTCAGATTTTAATTTGAGGCATAGATTTCCGGATAATTTACTTTTAAACAGTTATAGCTAAACATTATACATCTCAAGAATTAAGGTAATTCGGTGACTTTAAGCGGGAGGTATCAATTCATGGGTTTAATTAAATATATAAAAGAAGAAATGCAGATTATAAAGGAAAGGGACCCTGCCATAAAAACCCCTTTGGAAGTTTTTCTGTATCCCAGTTTTAAAGCTATGCTTCATTACAGGATAGCTCACAAACTTTATAAAAAGAAACGCTTTTTCTTGGCAAGATGGATATCCCAAAGAGCAGCCCGTAAAACCGGTATAGAAATTCATCCGGGAGCTACCATAGGAAAAGGCCTGTTTATTGACCACGGCATAGGAGTGGTAATAGGGGAAACCGCCATAATCGGAGATAATGTTACCCTTTATCAGGGAGTTACTTTGGGAGGTACTGGTAAGGAAAAAGGAAAAAGACATCCTACCATTGGAAACAACGTTATGATAAGTGCGGGAGCAAAGGTGCTTGGTTCATTTACCATAGGAGACAATTCCAAAATCGGGGCAGGCTCAGTGGTGCTGTCGGAAGTACCGCCAAATTCTACAGTTGTAGGAGTACCCGGAAGGGTGGTAAAACGGGACAATGTAAAAATACCCCGTGAGGATTTGGATCATGTGCATTTGCCTGACCCTATAAAAAATGATATTAATGGTTTAAAAAATGAGAATCAGGAACTGAAAAACGAACTGAAGAAGATTTATGAAACCATTGATGAACTTAAAAAAGAGATTGAACAATTAAAAACTGCCGGAAAATAAGACATAAGCAATGAATATACATTAAATAATTATGTTAGGAGGAAGCTTATGAAAATTTACAATACATTGACACAAAAAAAAGAAGAATTTATTCCTGTCGAAGAAAACAAAGTGCGAATGTATGTGTGCGGCCCTACCGTATATAATTATATCCATATCGGAAATGCCAGACCCGCCATATTCTTTGATACGGTAAGAAGATATTTTGAATATAAGGGTTATAAGGTAAATTATGTATCAAATTTTACCGATGTAGACGACAAGATAATCAAAAGAGCTATTGAGGAAGGCGTCGATGCTTCGGTTATATCCGAGCGCTTTATAAAGGAATTTAGGACTGATATGAAAGCCTTGAATGTTAAGGAAGCCACATATCATCCCAAAGCTACCGAGGAAATCGAAGGGATGATAGAGATGATAAAAACACTTATAGATAAAGGCTATGCTTATGAAAAAGACGGAACAGTTTATTTCAGGGCAAGAAGCTTTAAAGATTACGGAAAGCTGTCCAAAAAGAATATTGACGATTTGGAAGCGGGAGCAAGAATTGCCGTAAGTGAATTAAAGGAAGACCCCATGGATTTTGTCCTTTGGAAGCCAAAAAAAGAAGGAGAACCCAGTTGGCCTTCACCCTGGGGAGACGGCCGTCCCGGCTGGCACATTGAATGCTCGGTCATGAGCAGTAAATATCTGGGAGAGCAGATTGACATACACGGCGGCGGTGAAGACTTAATTTTCCCTCACCATGAAAATGAAATTGCCCAAAGTGAAGCCGCAACCGGCAAAGAATTTGCCCGGTACTGGATGCATAACGCGTTTATTAATATAGACAACAAGAAAATGTCCAAATCTGAGGGAAATTTCTTTACCGTAAGAGATATATGCAAAGAATATTCGGGGCAAGTCTTAAGATTTTTCATGCTGAATGCCCACTATCGCAGTCCTTTGAATTTCAGCAGAGATTTAATGGAGGCGGCTGCAAATTCGCTGGAGAGGATATTGACTTGCGTGGGACAGCTTGATTATTTGCTTAAAAACGATTCGGTAAAGGATGGAGATTTGACTGCCAAAGAAGAGGCAGTACTTAAAGAAGCAGACTTGCTGAGGGAAAAATTTGAGGCGGCAATGGATGATGATTTTAATACTGCTGATGCTATTGCGGCTATTTTTGAGCTGGTTAAGCTTGCAAATATAAATTGCGGCACTGACAAAAATAAAAAATTTATTTTATCGATGAAAGAAAGAATTGTATCCTTATGTGATATACTGGGAATAGAAACAGAAAAAGAAGAAGAAATTCTGCCTGAAGAAATCGAAAAGCTTATCGAAGAAAGGCAGGAAGCAAGAAAGAACAAGGATTATGCGAAAGCAGACAAAATCAGGGACGAGCTTTTAAAGAAAGGTATAATACTTGAGGATACAAAAGAAGGTGTAAGATGGAAGAGAAAATAAACATGGCGGCTTATATCAGACAATCTTTTAATATCCAGGATACGGACATAAAGTCTTACTCCGGTCTTGCACTGGCTTATATAGGAGATGCCATTTATGACCTTGTTATCAGGACTATTATAGTGGAACAGGGTAATGCCCCGGTTAATAAGCTTCATCAGAAAGCTATTAAGCTGGTACAAGCTTCTGCCCAGGCAAAGCATTACCATATGATACAGGATCTGTTGACAGAGGATGAATTGGCAGTTTTTAAACGGGGAAGAAATTCCAAATCCATTCATGCTTCTAAAAACGCAGACTTATCTGACTATAGGATTGCTACGGGCCTGGAAGCCCTGATGGGGTACCTGTACTTAAGCGGCCAGACTGCCCGTATGATGGAACTGATGCAGCTGATATTTAAAGATAAAAAATAGATAGTTAAAGCAAAAGCTGACCTGATATGGGGTCAGCTTTTAGTTGTTTTATACAAAAAATTTTATAAGCTTATTTTCTTTATTTTCGCAAATATGGAGTTATCCCATTGTTATAGTATTTAGTGTGATTAAATAACATCTTTAGAGGACCATTTTCTTTTTTCCACCTTAGGAATAATTGGGAATGGTAAATTATTCTTCACTTTTTTGCCATTCTTTTGCCTTAAAAATTTACTAAAATATACCCTGGATGTGAATGGCTGGCAAAAAACACAAAGATTTGAAGAACAATCGTGACACAAGTCACAATGATTGATTCTTCTTAGTAAGGAGGAATAATGACGAAAAGAAGGACAAAATATTACATTTTAACAGCAGTTTTATCGTTTCTTTTATTGGGATTCTTTATCGGCATTAATAAATCCGATGTTCGAAGCGTAAATGCAGCTATTAATGATAAAGAGACAGTAAAGCTAAGAATTATCGGAACCACGGATTTGCACGGTCAGCTTAAAAGCTTCGATTTTGAGCAAGGCGTGGATTATAATAACGGGGGTTTGGCCAGAGCTTTTGACCTTATAAAAAAAGCAAAAGCCGAATTGCCTGATGGAAATACCATCGTTTTAGATGCCGGGGATTTCTTATTTGACTTTACAACCGAATATATTTTCTCGACAAATCAGGATGCAATACAGCCTATATTACAGGCTATGAAATATGTTGGTTATGATGCCATAACTTTGGGCAATCATGAATTTGACTACGGGTATGATTATATCTTAAAGCAGCTGGACGGCTCAGGCCTTAGGGATATTACCGTTGTATCCAATGTAACAGATGCAAGAACAGGGGAACATCCTTTTCTTGAAAATATGCTTATTACCCGTAAATTAAAAACCACGTCCGGCAAAGAAGTTGAGGTAAAGATAGGAATTATGGGTCATACTATTCCCCATCTGACGGGTAAAACCCATAGCTATGCAGGTATCCTGACCGGTGAAGATATAGTGGAAAATGCTAAAAAACAGGCTAAAAAGCTTAAAGAAATGGGAGCCGATATTATTATTTCCTTGTCTCATACCGGAATAGGCCCTGTTAACCCAGAACTCAATTTTAAGAATGTTGCGTATGCTCTTTCAAAAATAGATGAAATTGATGTTATTGTATGTGGCCATGAGCATAATCTTTACCCTACTACCGATATGACATCACCATACTATAAGCTTCCGAATGTTGATAAGAAAACTTATCTTATGAACGGAAAAAATGTTGTGATGGCCGGTGACCGGGGAAGGGCTGTCGGAGTTGTAGATTTGGTATTAGAGACAGCGGGAAATTCGGTAAAGATAGTTGACCGCAAATCCGAACTTCGAATGGTCACGGAAAAAGATACGAAGGAAGACAAGACCATAGCTGCTATGTTTGGAGAATGGGAAAAGCAGCTTCTTCATTATTCAAAAGATGTTCTTGCTCAGCTGGAGCCTGGCTCTTTAATTCACAATTATTTCGGCTTGCTTTCCGACAATGCCGCCATACAGTTATTGAATGATTCAAAGATTTATTATGCCTTGTCCAAAATAAAGGCCGATTATAAAGAATACATAAATTACCCCATTATAGCCGCTTCTAGCTATGAAAGCTACGGGGTTAAATCTATAGATGATTTCGTTAAAATCAGCGGTGAAATTTCGGAAGCGAATCTCGCCTCCCTGCAGAACTATAACAGTTATCTATATGTGTATACGATTACGGGAGCCCAACTGAAAGAGTGGTTGGAATGGTCAGCCAGTGCTTATGAGACCATAGGTAAAAATATGAAATGGTCAGACAGCACCATGGCTTCTTTGATGAAAGACACAGGTTTACAATCCCTTATTAGGGAAGAGTGGCTGAATGACTGGAGCAATTTCTATATATTTGACGGCATCACCTATGAAATAGACCCTAGTAAAGATCCAAGATACGATTTTTCCGGCAATATTATTAGCAGCAACAGAAGAGTGTCCAATGTCCGTTATCAGGGAAAAGAAGTAACCGATGATATGGAACTTCTGATAGCTACCAACAAGATTACTAAACCTGTTGTTGCAAACAAGGGTGTTGAAGAACAGATAGTTTTAAAAGGCTTTGTAAGAGGCCAGGCTATACTTGGCGATTATATAAAGCTTCTGGCACAAAGTGGCAGCATAATGCCTCAGGTTGATTACAACTGGAAGTTGAAACTTCCTGCCGACTATCAGTTTATAATAAAAGTGCCGCATTATGCAGGAGACTTATTTGAAAAGACGCCATGGTTTGTAAAATATCTGACTGTAAAGGATCAATATAAGTATTATATTGCATCCTATCCGACAGAAAAAAATGATACCACACCACCACATTTGGTTATAGCTCCATTAATTACGAATCCTACAGCAAGCTCTTTTGAGGTTGCGGTTCAGGCCGTGGATGATTCCGAGATAGTAAGTTTAAAATATCTTGACAAGGATATGGAGGCTGACCATGATATTTGGGCAGTTGCCTATAATATCCCCAGCAAAGGCTTTACTGTGCATAAAAACGGCGTTTATACCGTATATGCAGAAGATGCTCATGGGAATAAAACAACCAAGAAAATTGTAATAAGCAACTTTAATGACAATTTACTGCCCAGGCCAACCGTAGACAATTATACCAACAGGAAATCAAAGATAAGCGGAAAAGCCGAACCGAATACCACCCTGGTAATCGAAACTCCCGGAAAAGTTTATGAGACAAGAGTAGGATCAAGCGGTAGCTTTTCTGTTGCATTGCCCGGTCAGTTGGCGGAAACATACATTACCGTGTATGTAAAAGATGAAGAAAGAAATCTAGAAAGTGAACGGGTTGCGGTACGCATTAACCGAACCGGTCCAAATCAGCCACAGGTGAATGCTATATATAACAATATGAATTATATAACCGGTAACGCCAGAGACGATGTAATGGCGGTTGTAGCCCTTGTCGATGATATTGCTTATGTTTACGGAAAAAACGGCAAAAAACTTTTTGAAGCCAATACTGAAGTTTATAATAAGTCAATTAAAATAGTTGAAACCGAAGGAGTAATATCCTCAAACGGGCAGTTTATCCTTATGCTCCCGCCTCTTGAGGCCGGTACATCCGTGAAAGTTTATACTCTTGATCATGTTTCAAGAAACAGCAGAGTAACGACAGTAACGGTTAAAGAGGTTGGACCAAATGCACCGGTGGTTTATGAAGTAAGCAATATTGAGAAAACTATAAGAGGTTATGTACCTTCCTCAACAAATACTATTTATACGATAAAGTTAAATCTTGGTAATAAAGTTTATACTACCAAGACTGATAAAAACGGCAAATTTACATTTACCTTAAGTGACCAGCTGTATGCGGGACAGATTTTGACAGTTGTGGCTTACGATACTAAAGGCAACAAGGAAAGAGCAAGTATTCCCGTTGAAGTTACGGTTAATGATATTGAAAATTATGTAAAGCCAAATTCTGCAACCTTAATCGTTAACAAAGTAACCAGCAAGTCCTATGTAGTATCCGGTTATTATTATTCCGGAGGAGATGTATATGTTGCTATTGCGCATGGAGAGGGTAAAAACTTTAAGAGCAGGATATACAGTGTCAATGTAGATGACGATGACAGTTTCATATATTATCTGGACGAAAAATTGGATGTAGGTACCAAGATATACGTAATGGCAAGATTTATAGACGGGAAAATCCTTGTGGCACAGAAAGTGACGGTAACAGCGGGACGGCCTGATACACCTGCATTGTTAAATGAAATAGCAAATACGGACAAAGAAGTAAAAGTAATTGCCGCAAAGGATTGTACTGTTACCCTTACCATAGGTAAAAAGACATATAACACCGATAAATACCAGTATGACGAAGCAAGCGGTAATTATATTTACACTTTGGAAATCGACAGAGACCTGTCGGGTACGGCCGTAACCGTAACCGCATCTAACGAAGCCGGAACCAGCGATCCTTTAAAAAGTGCAGTCGTAAAGGCGGCACCGGATGCTCCTGCAGTAGATCCGATCCGGAAAGGAGACAATAAAATAACCGGAACTATTGAACTACTGGATTATGTATCTTCCTCGGGCGAAAGTTCGGAGGATATTCCGAAAGAGTTTAAGGATGCGGCTCTCAATGTGGCAAAAACCCAAACAAGGGTTTATGCCCAGATAGGAGATAAAACCTACAAGGGCACCATGGATAATGACGGTAAGTTTGTAATTGAAATTCCTGCTCAAAAAGAAGGAACGGCAATAAAATTGTGGGGTACGAATAAGGCAGGAAGAGGACCTTTGGTTAAAGTCAAAGTAAGTAAATAAAACCATTTATAATACACATTCTTTATAAGATCACCGATGGGTTTATGATGTCATAGGCAGACATTTATGTATGCGGTAAATGCCATTTCAAAGCCCATCGGTGTTCTTTTATAAATTTTTGCTGCCGGAATTTTTATCATATATAATATAATTATTATAAATTTTTAATCAAAGGAGGATGCCATGGAACTGTGGGATATATACGATAAATGTTTTATAAAGACCGGAAGATTGCATGAACGGGGAAAGCCGATGGCAGACGGGGATTACCATCTGGTTGTACATATTTATCCGATAAACAGTAACGGACAGATTCTTATACAAAAACGGGCAGATACGGTCAGTTGGAAACCCGGATACTGGGCCGTAACCGGTGGCTCGGCAGTATCGGGAGATGATGCATGGGCTACCTGCCAAAAAGAATTATGGGAAGAATTGGGGTTAAAAGCTGACAGGGAAAATGCCAGTCTTGCCATGATGTACAGAAGGCATAACAGTTTTTGTGCGGTATGGATTGTCAGGACCGACGTAAGCATAGACGAGCTTAGGTTACAGGCTTCCGAAGTAAAAGAGGCCAGATGGGCTACCCGTGAG
>Ga0134091_1002581_pt1 | contig 12092 bp, 8 predicted proteins | sample 2_5taG_FD_94451 | JGI IMG/M metagenome (GOLD analysis project Ga0134091, IMG submission 94451) | Switchgrass degrading microbial communities from high solid loading bioreactors in New Hampshire, USA - 2_5_20_6_A2 metaG | ecosystem: Engineered > Bioreactor > Semi-continuous > Anaerobic > Digestate...
TCTATAGTAAAATTCTTTAAGTATTCGGGAATGTTTTCATATACCGTATTGGTTTCTTCAAGTTTTGGATCCCTGTAGGAAACAAAATATACATCCCCGTCAACAGCCGAAAATCCGCACATGCACCCGTAAGCTCCCCCTTTAATCCTTATATGGTTCCACAAATAATCATAACTTAAGATAGTTCTAAGAACTTTAAGAGCCCCGGTGTATTTATAACCTTTACTCAGAAAATTCCCTGCCCTGGCCACATACTGCACCTGCATGGCAGCTTTAAAGCCTTCATTCAAACATTTAGGCGAAAGAGGCGCACATTTATATCCTTTAAGTAGGTTCTTAGGTGTTTCTTCCTTAAGCCCTCTTGTAAACTGCATAAAGCTTTGTGAAAACAGCTTAAAGCCCTCGTCTTCTGCAGTAATGCTTACCATAAGCCTGTTTTTAGCAAAAATTATTTCTATAAGTTCTTTTAATTTGGCAATTATGGTATCCTTCATCAGGCCAAAATTTACGCTTATATCATCTATAAATTTGTAAAACGATATTCCCTGGGTCAATTCTTTAAACAAACCATGTTCAGAATAATAAGACATGGCTCTGTTTACTGCTACAGAATGGCCTGAAGACTTAAATCTCATTTGCATCCGGGATTTAACTTCATCGATAATTTCTTTAAGCCGCTTATAGTCTCTCAAATCGGTACGATATATCATTTCTTCCGTAAGCCTGAATGATTCAGGTATCTTTTCGTACAGAACTTTGGTTCCGATTTCAAACATTGGCAAATAATCGTTGGTACCGCCTTTTTTAGCAAAACTTACAACGTTGGTATACAGTCCGCCGGTATGCAGATTAATCTCATTTGTAAATTCCGGATAGCTATAATTTTCGGTATCCACATATCCCAGTACAAAAGACAATAATGACACATAAGGCAGAAGCTCTTCAGGTATATCTTTTATATCAAACAAAAGCCTGATATAAGCTATTTCATTGGTAAATAAATTGTGATGGATAACCTTAACCCCGTCTATATCCTTTTCTTCATTATATATAGGCTGGGGTTTTGGTTCTATATCTTCTCTTGTAAGCATAGGAATTTTCTCAAGTTCATCCTTGCCCAAAGGCTCCTCCTGGTATTCCTTTAATCTGACGGTTTCTTTTATTATTCTTTGAATTTCGCCCTTAGACAAGCCTTTTTTATATTCGGCAAGTTCTTCTTTTAATTTACCCTCACGAATCTTATTGTAACCTGCCTTAGGTTTAAGCACGACAAGAGAAGCATGATTATTGTCAAGCAGATAGTCTTTGATTAATTTTTCAAAAAAGCCCGAATTTATTTTTTCCTTTAGGCTGGAATAATGAACAGAATCTTTCAGATTTTGGAACAGGTCGCTGTCATCATAAAGCCAGCTGCTAAGCACACGAAGGCCGTATATCAGCCCTTTTGGCAACTGGCCATAATCAGCTTCACGGTACTGGAATTCAAAGTAGTTAATGGCTGCCTGAAGGGATCTTTCATTCAGTCTGTCAGAAGCAAGCCTAGATAAAGTTTCCCTGATAACCGATAAAAATTCATGCTTTTTATCTTCATCCGCATTTTTTGCTACAATGGAAAGCACCGACTGAAGGTACTCCACCCCAAATTGACTGAATATGTCTTTGCCAATACCCTTATCAAGCAGGGCCTGCTTGACCGGAGCCCCCGGTGCATCAAAAAGAACATAGTCAAGTATCTGAAACGCCAGGTTAAGCTCCTTTGACTTTGAGTTTCCTATGGCTACGTTAAGGCTCAGATAAGTTTTTTCATCTGGGCTTTCTTCCTCACTCAAAGAATAAAATGCTTCTATTTCTTTTAGAGAATCAAATCCCTTTTGTAGGGGTATCTCCGAATCTATTTTAATATAATCAAAATGAGAAAGATATGCCTCATCCAGCCAAGTCAGCCGTTCCGAAAAATCCATATCCCCATACAGGAAAATATAGCTGTTGGCAGGATGATAATATGTCTTATGAAATTCCAAAAATTCTTCGTAAGAAAGCTGTGGGATAAAATCAGGATCTCCGCCTGATTCGACACCATAAGGTGTATCGGGGAACAGTGAGTTGAAATTTAACCTTATCAGTTGCTGTTCGGGCGAAGAAAAAGCTCCTTTCATCTCGTTATAGACTACTCCGTTTATTTTAAGTTCGTCCTCTTCACTGTTTAATTCATAATGCCAGCCCTCCTGTTCAAATATTTCTTTTTTATCGTATATGTTGGGATAAAAAACGGCATCCAGATATACATGCATTAAGTTTTTAAAATCCTGCATGTTTTGGCTGGCTACCGGATAAACCGTTCTGTCCGAATAAGTCATGGCATTCAAAAAGGTATTAAGCGACCCCTTAGCCAGTTCTATGAAAAGATCCTTGGCAGGAAAATTTTTAGAACCGCATAATACACTGTGTTCCAAAATATGAGCCACACCGGTACTATTTTTCGGAGGTGTCCTAAAACCTATATAAAATACCTTATTGGTATCATCATTGCTTATCAGAGCTATCTTTGCACCGGTTTTTTTATGCACCAGATATGCTCCCCATCCATTTATATCTTCCAGTTTTTCTTCAAAAACCAATTGATATTGGGCAGGTATGTCAAACTTCATCCTGTTTCCTCCTACACAACTATTTTATTATATATTTAGTAAAATATCATTGTAAATGACTCTTTATCACAAAAAATATAAGAATTCATTATAATAAGTATGCCAATATATAGTAAGTACTTATTCATGATATCATAATTTTATTTATTTGTCATTTCATAACTTTTTTTGTACATAAGATTATTGTAAATAATAGCAAAGAAAGTTTGACTTTTTTCCGTAATTATGTTAAGTTTAGACTAACATTACTAAGAGCGGTAATGGGAATTATTTAAGTTTTAGGAGGCTTTTTAATGAAAAAGGGCACAGTAAAATGGTTTAACGCAAAAAAAGGGTTTGGATTTATCTCAGACGAAGAGGGAAATGATGTATTTGTACACTATTCCGCTCTTTTGATGGATGGCTTCAAAGTGCTTGAAGAAGGCGACCAGGTTGAATTTGAAGTTGTCGAAGGTGAGAAAGGCCCTCAAGCTGCTAATGTGTCAAAGTTATAATCAGGACTATAAGTAATTTTTATATATATATGTAATATATAAAAAGTTATAAAGTAGTATGATTGTAACGAAAAAGGTGTCAGGTACCATTACGATACCTGACACTTTTTTATGTTTAAATAAGGCTACTTCATAACTTTTTATAGGCATACAGATTTTTATGCAAGACATATTATAAACATCTGCCAGGATTTGTGATCATTGAAGGCTCCTTCTTTTCACTTTTTAGTGTCTGAAATGCCTCATTCCGGTAAATACCATGGCAATTTTATATTCATTGCATTTCTTTATAGAATCCTCATCTCTTATGGAACCACCGGGCTGGATAATTGCCGTAATTCCGGCCTTGTGCGCTGCTTCCACACAATCGTCAAAAGGAAAGAATGCATCGGAAGCAAGTACGGCTCCTTTGGTGGCATCCGGACCGATTAATTCAGCCGCATGCTCTATGGACTGCTTAGTAGCCCAAACTCTGTTAACTTGACCCGGTCCGATACCTATGGTCTGCTTGTCCTTTGCAAGGGCAATACCGTTGGACTTAACGTATTTTACAACCCTCCATGCAAAAAGAAGATCTTCCATTTCTTTATCGGACGGTGCCCGGTCTGTTACAACTTTCAGCTCTCCATCCGGTAAAAGTTTGCTGTCTATGGTCTGTACAATAAGCCCGCCGTTTACCTTCTTAAGGTCATATGCTTTTTCATATTGCGGCACTTCAATATCTGCAAGCTGCAAAAGCCTGATGTTCTTTTTGGTTTGTAGCAGTTTAAGAGCTTCTTCTTCATAAGAAGGTGCTACGACTACTTCAAGGAAAATATTCATCATTTCTTCTGCAATATTACGAGTCAATTCCCTGTTTAAAACTACTATTCCACCGAAAATCGAAACCTTGTCTGCTTCGTAAGCTTTTTTCCATGCGTCATAAATGTTGTCCGCACTTCCCACACCACACGGATTACCGTGCTTGCATGCCACTACAGTAGGTTCGGTAAATTCTTTCAGGAGTTCCAAAGCCCCGTTGGTATCGTTGATATTATTGAATGATAATTCCTTACCGTTTAACTGTATTGCATCTGCAATAGAGCCCTTTCTTTTTCCTGTTTCCCGATAGAATGCCGCTTTCTGGTGAGGGTTTTCTCCATATCTCATATCCTGAACTTTCTCAAAAGTAAGTGTAAGTGTTTCAGGGAAGGAATCATCGTTTCTTTGTTCTCTTAGATAATTAGCAATTAAAGTATCATAAGCTGCAGTATGCATAAAGACTTTTTGCATTAAATAAAACTTGGTATCTAGAGTAACTTCACCGTATTCCTTCAGTTCCGACAAAACCTTATCATAATCCTTAGGATCAACAACAACAGCCACATCCTGATAATTCTTTGCGGCGGCGCGGAGCATAGTCGGCCCTCCGATATCTATATTCTCAACTGCTTCCTCCCTTGTAACCCCTTCCTTCATGACGGTTTCCTTAAAAGGATAAAGGTTTACAATAACAAGGTCTATAGGTTTTATACTAAGATCTGCCAGTTGCTTCATATGAGAAGGATTGCTTCTTACGGCAAGCAGTCCGGCATGTATAACCGGATGCAAAGTCTTTACTCTTCCGTCTAAGCATTCGGGAAAACCGGTAATCTCCGAAACTTCAACTGCCGGGATCTTTGCTTCCCGTAATTTTTTATATGTACCCCCGGTTGATATTATTTCAATTCCAAGCTTATTAAGCTCCCCGGCAAACTCTACTATTCCGCTTTTATCCGATACACTGATCAAAGCTCTCATACTTACACTCCCTTTTATAGTTTATCTATACTGATATTAACTTACCTGTTTTTATTATACAACTTATTATTTCTAATCTATCTTATTATATCTGCTAATGTTCAAACAATGTTCAAAATAAATTTCTACTCTAAAACGGATTTTTATATCAAAATTTATATATCCGTTTTTATCTGTATATGGCGCTCCCAAATTATACAGTTGCAAAGCTTTTCAAAGTATACTATAATTCCTATGTTAATAATTTAAGGAGAAGCCATATGCTAAGGTTAAGACGATTTAAAAAAACGGATTTATTGATAGGTGTGGTATTTTTTCTTTTGTTATTATCCGTAGGGGTTGTATTTACCGTAAATTTCAGGCCTTTATACTACCTGGATGTAAAATTGCTTAAAATACCTGAAACTTCCGGTTACCCTAAAGAAGAAATAATTGCCAATTATAATGCATTAATTGATTATTCGTCTCCTTTTTACAGGGGCAGCCTATCCTTCCCGACCTTGGATGCTTCTCCCTCGGGTATTCAACATTTCAAGGAAGTAAAAGATATTTTTACCCTCTTTTACATCCTCGCAGCTATTACCCTTATAGCGGCTGTGATAATCATAATATATAAATCACGTAAAAGGGATTTTTCCTATCTGGCCGTTTCTTCTTTGGTATCATGTCTGCTGCCTGTAATAATTGCCTTGTTGCTGGCAATAGACTTTGATACTGCCTTCATTATATTTCATAAAATATTTTTTAATAATGATTACTGGATTTTTGATCCGATAACCGATCCGGTTATCAATATACTGCCTGCAACATTCTTTTTGCACTGTGCCTTATTGATTATTTTTATAATCTTATTAGGCAGCCTGATTATGTATATTATTTATCTCTGCCTTAAGCGCAGATCGGGAATTAAATACCGAAAAATTCGGGGCTTAAAATTATAGCTATAAAACTTTTATCTTTAAAATTAACTTTATAAAACAATAGCCTAAAAAATACAGTCAATTAAATACAAAAATTATTAGCTAAGCAAAATTACTATGTATGTAAATAAGCATAAGATAACTTTTATATTTACTTATCTTATGAATTTATGATAAACTTGCCTATGGTGCAAAACTTTACATAGGCAATCTGCTGTCATACAGCAGGTATGATATGTATTAAACATAAATTAAAATTATACGTTACTATAAAAAATTAGAATATTATAGAAATGGAGAAACTATGAGAAAGACAAAAATTATATGTACCTTAGGTCCTTCAACGGACAACGAAGAAGTTATCAAACAACTTATACTTGAAGGCATGGATGTTGCCAGATTTAATTTTTCCCATGCGGATTATGAAGAACATCTCAGACGGTTAAGAATAATAGAAAAATATCGCAAAGAACTGAACATACCCGTTGCCACCTTAATGGATACAAAAGGTCCCGAAATAAGAATAGGAACCTTTAAAGAAAAAAAAGTTAAGTTAAAAGCAGGACAATTATTTACCCTGACATCCAGAAATGTTGAAGGCGACGAAAATCAGGTTTCAATCACCTACCCAAGCCTGGTCTATGACGTGGACCCCGGAGTTAAGATCCTGATAGATGACGGTCTTATTGAAATGACTGTTGAAGAAGTTACGGCAACCGATATTGTCTGCAGGGTTAATAATGACGGCGTTATATCAGACAAGAAAGGTGTAAATGTTCCCGGGGTTCATTTATCCATGCCTTATATAAGCGATAAAGACCGGGAGGATATCCTTTTTGCCATTGAACATGGTTTTGATTTCATAGCCGCTTCATTTGTAAGAAGTGCCGATGATGTGCGCGAAATCCGCAAAATGCTGAACAAGCATAACTCATCCATAAAAATAATTGCCAAGATAGAAAACCTTCAGGGTGTAAATAATATTGACGAGATTATTGAAGCAGCTGACGGAATAATGATAGCCCGCGGAGATATGGGTGTAGAAATCCCTTATGAAGAACTGCCGTCCCTGCAAAAAAAGATTATCAAAAAAGTATATAATAGCGGAAAACCGGTTATAACCGCTACCCAGATGTTAGATTCCATGATTAAAAATCCCAGACCTACCAGGGCGGAAATAACCGACGTAGCTAATGCCATATATGACGGAACCAGTGCCATAATGCTTTCCGGTGAAACGGCCGCCGGAAATTATCCGGTTGAAGCCTTGAAAGCTATGGTAAAAATAACTTTACGTACCGAAGCAGATATAGATTATATTAAACGCTTCAATCAACGGGAACTGCCTTCCAACCCCGACATTACCGATGCTATATCCCGTTCAACGGTTACCACAGCTCATGCCTTAAACGCAAAAATGATTATTACGGTAACCACTTCCGGAAAAACCGCCAGAATGATTTCAAGACATCGTCCTCAATGTGACATAATGGGCTGCACCACAGATCCGGTCATATGGAGGCAGATGAATTTGATTTGGGGTGTCACACCTCTTCTTATGGCAGTGGAGCATGATACTTTTGAATTATTTGAACATGCGATACAGGCCGTAGAAAAAGCGGGATATATTAAAAAAGGTGAAATTGCGGTTATGACCGCGGGAGTACCTTTGGGAGTATCGGGAACCACCAATATTATAAAAGTTCAGATTGCCGGGGATACTGACTGCAAAAAGGCAAAAAGAAATCCTAAATCAGCCAGCTAAAACGGGGAGGAAAGCATATGAAGCGAAAGGATTACATCAATTGGGATGCTTATTTTATGGGAATTGCTCTCTTATCTGCAGAGCGCAGCAAAGATCCCAGCACAAGTGTTGGGGCTTGCATAGTTAGTATGGATAATAAAATTCTTTCTGTCGGTTATAACGGCATGCCAATTGGTTGCTCCGATGATGAGTTCCCCTGGAATCGGGAAGGAAATCCCCTGGATACAAAATATTTTTATGTATGCCACGCCGAACTTAATGCCATTTTAAATTATTCGGGAACCGATATGAAGGGTGCAAAAATATACACAACCCTGTTCCCCTGCAATGAATGTACAAAAGCTATAATTCAAAAAGGCATCAAAGAAATAATATATATGAGCGATAAATATGCCGAAACCGATTCGATTAAGGCATCAAAGCGGATGCTTGATGCCGCCGGAATATCTTACAGACAGTATGTTCCTGTCGGTAAAGATATAACCTTGTCTTTATAACCAACATTTCGGCAATAAAAACAGTACGCTTTACAAATAATAATGTTGTATTATATTAAACCTCCTAAGCAACAGGTGTATATACCAATCAGCTTAGGAGGTTTTTATTTCAATATCAAAAACCGCAAAACACCGCCCGAAAATATTTATTGAATATCCTGACTGACTTGATTATAAAAGGTTTTTTAACACCGATTAAAGTGATTTTTTATAAAACAAAAAGACATAAAATAAAATGGATTACAAAAACAAACGACCACAAATATACTGTGGTCGTTATCAACACTAATACAATTTTACAGCAAAGTTATCAACAATATATTGGATTATACCTTAATCTTCAACAGTATAGTTTGGTGCTTCTTTGGTAATCTGAATATCATGAGGATGGCTCTCTCTTAAGGAAGCTTGGGATATCTTTATAAATCTTCCGGTCTTTTGCAGAGTTTCTATATCTTTGGCTCCGCAATAACCCATACCGGCCCTTAAGCCACCGACTAACTGGAATACAGTATCCTCGACTGTACCTTTATATGCAACCCGTCCTTCCACGCCTTCAGGAACCAGTTTCTTTGCATCGGCCTGGAAATACCGGTCTTTACTTCCTTTTTCCATAGCAGCAATGGAACCCATACCGCGGTAAACCTTATATTTTCTTCCCTGATACAATTCAAATGTTCCGGGACTTTCATCACAGCCGGCAAATATGCTTCCCATCATGCATACATTAGCACCTGCCGCCAGAGCTTTTGTAATATCTCCCGAATATTTGATGCCGCCGTCGGCTATAATAGGGATTCCGTATTCTTTTGCCACTTCATAAGCGTTCATGATAGCCGTTATCTGTGGAACACCGATACCTGCTACAACTCTTGTGGTACAGATTGAACCCGGTCCTATTCCGACCTTAACTGCATCAACACCTGCCTTGATTAAATCCAATGTTGCTTCTCCTGTTGCAACATTTCCCGCAATTATCTGTAAATCGGGATAAGCGTCCCTTATCATCTTTACCGTACGGATAACATTGGCAGAATGACCATGAGCCGTATCTATAACAACAGCATCCACTTTAGCATTAACCAATGCTTCAACTCGATCCATAACATCTCTTGTAACACCTACCGCTGCAGCACACAGCAGCCTTCCCTGATCGTCTTTTGCTGAGTTTGGATACTTAATTTGCTTTTCTATGTCTTTTATGGTAATTAAACCTTTCAAATTTCCTTCATCGTCGACTAATGGAAGTTTCTCTTTTCTGGCTTCTCTTAATATTCGCTTGGCTTCTTCTAAGGTAATACCTTCTTTGGCAGTGATTAATCCTTCAGAAGTCATGCATTCCTTTATTTTCTTTGAATAATCCTCTTCAAATTTTAAATCACGGTTAGTTATAATTCCGACAAGCTTTCTCCCTACCGTTATCGGAACACCGGAAATTCTGTACTTTGCCATCAGTTCATTGGCATCATGCAATGTATGTTCAGGAGATAAGTAAAAGGGATCGGTAATAACTCCATGCTCCGACCTTTTTACCTTATCTACTTCCTGGGCTTGTTCTTCAATAGACATATTTTTATGAATTACACCGATACCGCCCTGCCTGGCCATGGCAATAGCCATCCGATTTTCGGTAACCGTATCCATTCCGGCACTCATCAACGGAATATTTAATTTAATCTTTTTTGTCAGCCAAGTTGTCAGATCCACCTGGTTTGGTAATACCTCCGAATAAGCCGGCACTAGCAATACGTCATCAAATGTTATTCCTTCGCCAACGATTTGGGCCATTTTAAAAACTCCTCTCTTTCTTTTTCTAAATAGTGATTGTCTTTTACATATTTTTCTGCATTTTACGGGGCTTTGCGCGCTGAATTATTTTTAAAAGTATAACGAATAATCTTACCCTTGTCAACATCAATCGGGGATGAAAAAAGTATTAAAACCGGTATATACACAAATATTTAACCCAAAGCAAAAACACCGCCATGATTAATAGTCTTATCCGGCATATCGACCGGTAATGATATAATCACTGCGGTGTTTTCTTATTATTAATTTGGTTTAAATAATCGAAACAATCAAATTATTCCAATTTTATCTGTTTATGCAGGCAATCCTACAGGTTATAAGTTAATAATTTGATACTTTTCTCGGACTCTTTTGCTTAATCATGGCAAGCATTTTCTCGCTGGGTTCAAAAAGAATCTTAAGTTTTTTTCCGTCCGCATTGGCAATAATAACATAGGGCTTGCTGTCTTTGTTGAGCGACGAAAAATCTTTGGTTTCCAGTTGCAGATGCTTATAGTTGTCCAATGCTGCCGAATTATACGGAGCCATTATTTCTACCTGCTCAAAATCTATGCGAAGCATAGTTTTACGCCTTGATTTTCCGCTTATTTTGTCAAAATCCAATTGTCCGTCTACAAAGACGTATTCATACTCCACACTTAATTTAGGATAAAAATAAAATACTGCAACCAGAATTGCTATACCTAAAAAACTCAACATATTTCCGGCCACTATCAGGAAAAAACCTGCTAAAGAACCGATTATCATCAATACCCTAAGTCCTATGGTAGCAAAGGTATCTTTTCTTTTAACAACTGCTTCTGCATACAGCTCGTTCATCGTAACACCTGTACCTTCCTTTATATTATTTATAATATATATTCAATATTAATACATAATCGGACGGTATGCAACAGTTATTCGACTACCACTGTCCAGTTAAAGATATCTTTAAGCTCGCCAAGCTGAATTCCCGTTAAACTATCGTAAAGTTTGCGGCTTAAAGGCCCTGTATTTCCGTCACCTATCCTCATAATATGATCTTTCCATCTGAGTTGTCCCACAGGGGATATTACAGCTGCAGTACCGGTACCGAAAACCTCTTCCAGCTTTCCCTTTTGATAGGCTTCGTATATTTCATCTATTGAAATAAGCCTTTCTTCTACTTTATATCCCCAACTTTTACATAAGGTAATTACCGAATCCCTGGTTACACCAGGCAGGATGCTTCCGCTAAGTTCAGGTGTAACGACAACTCCGTCTATCTTAAAGAATATGTTCATTGATCCGACTTCTTCCACATACTTTCTGTGTACTCCGTCCAGCCACAAAACCTGAGAATAGCCCTCATCATGGGCTTTTATCTGAGCCTTTAATGATGCCACATAGTTTCCTCCTGCCTTAGCTTCTCCGATACCGCCTTTTACCGCTCTTACATAATCATCCTCGATCCAGATCTTAACCGGATTTATTCCCTCAGGATAATATGCCCCGACAGGAGACAGGATTATGATAAACTTGTAAGTCTTTGACGGCCTTACTCCAAGAAAGGGATCGGTTGCGATTATAAAAGGCCTTATATATAAAGATGTGCCCTCCCTTGTAGGAACCCAGGCGCTATCTATTTTTACCAGCTCTTTTATAGCTTGTATAAAGTCTTCTTCAGGTATTTCAGGTATGCAAAGTCTTCTGCAGCTTCTGTTGGTTCTTTTGGCGTTCATATCCGGTCGGAACAAAAGTATTCTTCCGTCTTTAGCCTTATAAGCCTTAAGGCCTTCAAACATTTCCTGCCCGTAATGAAATACCATGGCCGACGGCTCCAGGCTTATGGGCTGATAAGGAATTATCCTGGCATCATACCAGCCGATTCCCTCTTTATAGTCCATCATAAACATATGGTCCGTAAAAATTGTCCCGAAGGTTAACGGATCATCTTTATCGGGCAGCTTTTTAGGTGCAGTAGTTTTTGTAATTTTGATGTCTAACATTTTTTCAACCTTCTTTCATAAAATTTATCCGTTAATTTAATAGATTACAAAACCATATCACTAATTTCGGCAATAGGGTTAAGCGTAATATCTTATTATAAATTAATGTACATTATATCTTTAATAAAAACCATATATATTAAGATATAAATATATTACATAATTAAAATGTATCAATACATTTTATAAAAATTTAATTTAAATATTTGCCCA
>Ga0134091_1002586_pt1 | contig 12085 bp, 9 predicted proteins | sample 2_5taG_FD_94451 | JGI IMG/M metagenome (GOLD analysis project Ga0134091, IMG submission 94451) | Switchgrass degrading microbial communities from high solid loading bioreactors in New Hampshire, USA - 2_5_20_6_A2 metaG | ecosystem: Engineered > Bioreactor > Semi-continuous > Anaerobic > Digestate...
GGTAAATCGCCATTATACTGGACTTACAGGTTTCTTAAAGATACAAAGCCGTCAGTTAATTTGTTTGGAATACAAATGCCTTTTGATACCGCGACCGACATACTGGATGACACCCATTCAATGCAGATGTTCATCCTTATCCTGCTCAGTATGATTGGCGCGGCTTTCAACCTGAAGGACAAACCGGATGAAAAGGTGCTTCTTTATTTCCTGATTGTGCTTTTTACGGCAGGAATCTATGCCTTTATAGAAGTGCAGATGCGCTATGTTTATTTTGCCCAGCACATACTTGTAATTCTTGCTGCAACCGGGCTTGAAGCAATCCTTAAATTTGCAGCAGGTCTGCGGGTGCTGACAGATCAAACGCAAAACAGGGTGGGAGACACATAAAAGATTGAACCGAGGAAATCAGGTATATCATAAGGCAATTGAGACAGAATTTTGCCCCATGCTTTTCATGAGTGGAATTTATGTATACGAACAAAAAAGGGCCGGTTGCAAAAGAAAATTATAGCAGGTACTGGACAAACCAAATAGCTTGTGTTAAAATATTCTTCGCTGCATGACGCTGTTCATGCGGGCGTAGTTCAATGGTAGAACATCAGCTTCCCAAGCTGACAGCGAGGGTTCGATTCCCTTCGCCCGCTCCAACAGAACTATATTTGCCCTCATAGCTCAGTAGGCAGAGCGCATCCATGGTAAGGATGAGGTCACCAGTTCGATCCTGGTTGAGGGCTCCAGAGTGTAAGTCTCTCAAATGCTTAGTTTTAAGGTGTTTGAGAGATTTTTTTGACTTCTTGCATTGGAAATAATTTCTAAATTTTTTCGATTTTTTATGAACTTTTGCGTTATTAATGGGTACTTAATGGGTACTAACTTCTCCTGCATGCGGTTTTCATGTCTCGTCGATGATTTCAAACGCTGTAGATTGTCCACAATCACAAGGTCAAGCTGTCCGAGTTCCTTTTGCGTTCACATTTGTTCCGGATTTTCTTAATAGTGCTGTTTGTTTGGTAAAGCCTGTAAAATAGTGGTATACTATAATTGTTAGAAATAAATAACAAGGTGGTATCCACTATGAAAAAAAGGGTTCAAGGTTTCATTTGCGGCATCTTGACTGGTTTAGTATTGTTCATGTGTATATCTGTTTTTGCGCAAACGGCACAAACAATTCAGGCTTATTTTAACAGATTGAACCTAAAGATTAATGGCGAATTGGTAGCAAAGGCCGGACAAACATTTACGCTTCATGATGGTAGAAAAGTACCTTACACGATTTTGTATCAAGACACTACTTATTTACCTTTGCGAGAAATGTGCAGACTGCTTGACAAAGACATAGAATATGATGGTACAACAGGTACTATAAGTATCACGGACAAGACTGATACAAAAGAACCTGAAAACGGAACCGCAGACAAAGGGGGCGGTATTGTGAGCGAGCAGCAATATGTAACGCATAAAGAGTTAGCTTCTTTTATAGTAAAGTCTTTCAATTTGAAGGATAAAGGCATAAGATACAATATAGAAGGCATTGAACAGAATGACCCATATTACATTGATTTGTGCATAGTTTTAAGTTATGGTATTTACGGGAATCCGAGTAATTTTAAATATTCCCCCTCTGTATTAACTCGTGCTCATTTAGCTTACTTGATATGCAATAATATTTTATTGCTCGACACAAATATGACTAAACCTGATAAAAATATTATTAAAGATATAGATACAATAAATTGGACTCAAAGCGTTATGACTGCCGTACATTATGGCTTTATGGGGTTATATCCAGATGGTACATTTCGTGGATATGAGCCTTTAACACTGCCACTCGAACCTCGTACAGATTATTTGGATATTATGAAACAATATAATTTAAAATTTAAGTTTGACCAATAAAGAGGCAGAATAAAGCCTCTTTTATTTTTTAACCTTTCCTAACTTATCACTCTCTTATGCTTAATATAGAGATGTTGCAGGCATAAGGGAGTAAAGTTTTTATGCAAAAGAATGTATATAATGTTAACGTAGCCAAAACGCCTGACATTTTCAGAGCCGATATGAAAGTAACACAGAACGACAAAGACAGTAATGAGATTGTTGTTAGAATATTTAATGATGACGGCTCTGAGATAGATTATGCTCAATTTTCTTCTGCTTCAATCATATTTACGAAGCCAGATTACCATACGGTCCAGAGTAATCCGGAGAGATTAACTCATTCATCTAATGGTATCAAATATATCATGGGAACAAATGACGACTTCCTGTTTCTGTCTGGAAAAGCGGGGCATGTGGATCTTTATTGGGCTGCATCAACATATATTCTTGCAAGAGCGGAATAATTTTATCTGGAAGAGGAACTTTTCTCCGGCTGGAAGCGGTTTTAGGAACATTATGGACTTTCCTCAATCGCTCTATAAATGTCCTGTTAACATCTATATACTTTTTACTGAAGTTTATGTCGCGCCTTTCCAATGCTATGGCTTTCCCTGGACGTAAACCTGTATTGCTCATTAATAATGCGATCATGTAATGTTTTGTTCTTTGCCCCAAGTCTTGCAAAAATGCTTTTTCATGTTCTTCGGTCAGTGCTTTTGCTTCCTTGTTTTCTTCATTAAAAATATCCGTTTTTGGTATTTTGCATTTACTGGCTTCATTCCTGTTTACCATATTCAGTTCTCCGGCTTTAAGAAAAAGGCATAGCCTGCATTAATATGTTCTACTACCACATTTTTTCTATAAAACCGTCTGTTTTCAGCAGAGGATGATCATATTGGGGATTCTTGCGAAATTCTTTCGGCACTATTCCATAAACTTTTTTAAATAGTTTTGTAAAGTAGTTGCTGTCAGGAATACCCACAGCCGAACTGATCTCATTGATGCTCATATCCGTAAAGGCGAGATATTCAGCCGCTGATCGCATCCGTTCCTGAGTTATGAAACTTGTCAGTGTACGGCCTGTCTCCTGATGGAATTTTCTGGAGAGCCAGGCTGGAGAAATTCCTATTTCACCAGCCAGAGTATCCAAAGTTATAGATGTGTTCAAATTACGCCATATATATTCTATTGCCTGCCGGATTGGCTGGCTGTATCGAAGTGTGGCATATCTCCTGACTATGGCACATATGTCGCTGATGAATTTTTTCGTCAATATTTCAATTTCATCCGGGTTCTGGGCATTGTTTACCCTGTTTTTATAAGCTTCAGTCAGCATATGTAAGCTTGCAGCAGGGACACCGCTTCTTCGGGCCGCAATACGCGTTATACTGCGAAGTATGGTGAAACCTTCCTTGTTCATCTTTTCAATTTGAGGTGAACTCTGGCGGAATAACTTCTGAAATGCGGAATAAGCTGTTGTAAAATTTCCCCTTGTAATCTGACTTAAATAAAAATCTTCCAGACTATGGCGACTTTCAATATTTTCCACAGAAAGCTGGACATCATCCGGGGTATCATAAAAAACAAGAATATTTTTCTGTGTACTCATATCTATACTCCGTTCAGAAATATTGCAATCTTCCCTGTTCAAAGCAAACAGGGTGGTCTGTGCAATAATTCGTGCATTTTCCTCAGATTGGTGAGGTAACGCATTGTAATATTCAATGTACGCTTGAAGAAGGGATGGCGAAACATGGCATTCGTTAAGTCTTTCCATGGCTTCGAAGCGACGGAGATTCTTTGTGCGATATGGCCCTATTGCGAGAACAGAATCTGCCAAACCCACAAAACTGTAGGAAACAAGAAGACGGTCTATGACAGTAACAACTGAATCTTTTGGAAACAGTGAAGAAAACTCTTTACTGTCTTTAGGAAGGGGGAGTTGCTTATCAGGCAGAAATAACCGGAGACCCTCCAGGTTTGGAAAGGTTCTGTCAATTTCAACAACATCCAAAAAAGCCAAAGCGCGTATAAATTTAATCGCTATATGTAGTTTTTCGTTCATAAAAACATCTCCTGGAGTTTTCATTTTAGTAAAAATAAACAAAACGCAAATATTTACTATTCATTATAATATTTTTCTATTTTTTTGACAACGTATATGTTAGAATACAAGAGCAAAACAAAAAGACTTATGAATTTCGACTGTGGAAGCCAATCTATGAAATCGTTTTGAAAACATATAAGTCGGTAAAGGATGAAAATATGCATGAATGATTACATACTCGAAGCGCGCAAGCTGTCAAAAAATTTTGGAGTAACCGTTGCTCTGGATCAGGTTACATTTGGAGTCAGACGAGGAGAAATCAGGGGTCTGATTGGTGAGAATGGCAGTGGCAAATCAACCGTGGCTTCTATTTTCGCAGGGATGCAGAGCCCATCGGGGGGCGAAATGATTTACAAGGGCAAACCCTGGAGGCCAAGCAGTATACTGGAAGCACAGGAAAACGGGATATGCATGATTGTCCAGGAAACAGGGACTATTCCTAACATTTCTGTGGCAGAAAATATTTTTTTGGGACATGAAAGAAAATTTACCAAAGGTCCTTTTGTAAGCCGACGAAAAATGATAGCAGCTGCCAATGAGCTTCTGAGAGAACTGGGCATTGAGGGAATTGATGCAGGAAGGCCGGCCAGAAGTTATGATTTTCAGACACGGAAGCTAGTAGAAGTTGCAAAAGCGTTGTATTGGAATCCTGACGTGTTCATTGTTGATGAGACGACGACTGCACTGTCACAGAATGGACGCCAACTGATATACAAGATAATGCGGCGGCTTGCGGCAGAGGGAAAAAGTGTAATCCTTATCAGCCACGATCTGGAAGAGCTGATGGAGCTGTGTGATACCTTGACGGTTCTTCGTGATGGTGTGATTATAGGGAATCTTGAGAAACACGAATTCGAAGCCAATAAGATCAAGTACATGATGGTTGGTCGTGAGATTGTCGGAGATTATTACCACAATGACCTTGAAGGGTACAGTGATGAGGTTGTCCTGAGGGCAAACTGCATTACCACACTGAAAGATCTTTTATGCTTCAGTCTGGAACTTCATAAGGGTGAAATTCTTGGAATTGGAGGCTTATCCCATTGCGGGATGCATACTCTTGGGAGGGCTCTTTTCGGTCTGGAAGAAATCCTTGACGGTGAAGTGACTGTCGGCCCGAATGCGGTTCCAGTAAAAAATCCTGTAGATGCGATCAACAATGGAATTGGTTATGTTTCAAAAAACCGAGACCTTGAGTCCCTTTGTCTCCAAAGTCCTATTTCGGACAATATTGCGTCAACAGGCTACAAAGCTAACCGTATAGCGGGAGGTCTTATATCGCCGCGCAAAGAAAAGAACTATATTATGCGGCAGGTGAGAAACCTGTCTATCAAATGCGCCAGCATTTATCACAGGGTCGCGACTCTTTCCGGAGGAAACAAGCAGAAAGTTGCAATTGGACGCTGGATCGCTGCCGACAGCAATATACTTATTCTGGATTGTCCAACACGGGGCATAGATGTAGGGGTCAAAGCAACACTTTACAAGTTAATGTATGATATGAAAAAAGCAGGAAAATCCATTATCCTCATCAGTGAAGAACTGCCAGAGCTGATTGGAATGAGCGATCGCATCATCATTATGAAGGATGGCGAGATTTCCTGTGAAATCAAGCGTACTGAAGGTTTCAGCGAGCATAAGCTGATAGAGTACATGATTTGAGGTGGAATGGATGGAAAAGGCAATATCAGCCCGCTCAGGGCTATTCACCAAATTGATGTCAATAAAGGAAAACCGATGGATCGAACGTCTCCTGCCTGTAGCTATCCTGGCAGTATTGGCTGTTATCTTTACAGTGGCGACCAATGGTCGTTTTGCAACACAGAAGAACATAAAGATAATTATGGATCAGACGTTGATAGTCGCAACTGTTGCCACCGGAGCATCGTTCATATACGCAAGCGGAAATGTCAATATTGCAATGGGGGCCTGTACTGCTTTGACGGCTACCGTTGCCGCTAAGGTTTATTTGGCGACAGAATCTGTCATCACCATGGTAGCTTCCGCATTGTTTTTTGGGGTATTCCTGATGACTGTATGTGCCCTGCTGAGCACAATATTCAATGTGCGAGTCATGTTTGTTACCATTGTTATGATGGTATTGCTTGCAAATATTAAGGCAGTGATTTTAAAGGGAGAAAGCATCGCATTTCCCTACGAATTAATTTCAGCGCTCCAGCGGAGCAACATTTCCTACATCATATTCGGAGCTTACTTTGTTTTTTGTTACATCATCTTCCATCATACAAAAGTAGGACGGGCAATACGTTTTGTTGGAAGCAATGAGGTATGCAGCGAACAAACCGGTATATCACCTAAAAAATGGCTGATGGTTGCTTTTTTAATATCGGGTATAGGTGTAGGCTTAGGAGCTTTTCTTGTCATTATCCGCTCAGGTACTATCACATCCTCTACTGTCGGTTCCCTGAATATGGACTGCATGCTTGCCATTGTTCTCGGAGGCATGCCCATATACGGAGGAAGCAGAAGCAGATCTTATGCCGCCTTGATTGGAGCAATGACGGTTTCAGTACTGAACAACGGGCTGCTGATGATGGGTGTGGATGCTACTGTGTTGCAAGGTGTACGCGGACTATTGTTTCTGATACTAGTCCTTGCAGGCTCCGAAAGGCCTGAGCTATTGCCTTCCAGAGAATAATTTTCATGAATTGGTCCAGCAAAATTCCATTGTCATCAAATTATTTAAATAAAATAAAAAAAGGAGAGAATATGCATGAAAAAATTTTCAAAAATTCTGGCTATTTTACTCATTGCTGTATTGATGCTTAACTTGGCTGCTTGCGGCAAAAAAAATGAAAAGACTCCGGACGCAAGCAACACGGCTTCACCCAGTTCAACACCAGTTCAGAATGAAGTCGAGCAAGAGCCTACATTGAAACCACACAAAATTGCTGTAGCTTTCGCAAGCTTGAGCAGTGCGGACATTATGCAGAAAAATTATCTTGAAAATGTTGTAGGACCTGCCTTCAATACGGAGTTTGTATTTTCAGAGGAACTGAGCAATGCAGAAGAAGTCATTTCTTTCCTTGAGACTGCATATGCAAGTGGATGCGAAGGCGTTATGGTGTTCCCTACAGATGGTCTTGATCAGGTAATTGCAAAGGCAGATGAATTGGGCCTCTATGTGGTTACAAATTCTGCCGACATTGTGCAAAGTGTCAAGAATTTGCCCCACTATGTAGGTAATGTTTCCAGCGGTGCAAAGATTACAGCCGGTATTTTCAGTGAAGTTGTGATGAAACTGGTGAGTGACGGAGAGAAGCACAATGTCATCATAGTTTCCGGTGGAGCAGGAATGGGAAGTTCCCAGCACTATGAGACAACAGTTTCAATTCTGCAGGTTCTTCAGAGTACCTATAATCTTAATTACAGCAGTCCGATTGAAGAAATCGCACGTTCTACCAGTCCCCTTGAGGTTGATACTGGTTCTGACGTAAAAGTGTACATTTATCCCGGTTTCCCGTATGGCGACTCATATGTTTCCGGACTTTCCAGCGTACTGCAGACAGGTGAATATGACACTGTTATCTGCTGTTTCAATGCATTTTCCCAGTTCAGTGTAGCTATAGATGAAGTTGAAAAGGCTTTCGGAAAAAATATCAGGGTTGTTTCTCTCAGTTCAGTTGACGATACCACTGCGAGTGCCTTCAATACCCTGGATGCATTCGGCAATCCAAGTATAGATGCAGTAATTGTCAAACCTCTGTGTGCTATGAGTGCCGAGATGTTCGTTCTGCTCTACAATGCAATTGAAGGCGGTGTAGACCAGATCCGTCAGACACCCGGTGAGGCTACCATGTTTATTATGCCCATGTGGTATGCTTATGGAGCAGATGAATATAATGCTCTTTCCAATCTGGACAATTCACCTGAGACATACGCCTTTAAACCCGAGGAGCTCAAACAATTCCTGATTGTATACAATCCTAGTGTAAATTATGAAACCATTTATACCGCATGGTACACATGTACAGCGCAGAGCCTAATGAACAGATAAGGAGATTTGAGGGCTGTGAACAAAACTAAATTAAAAAATATATTAATCACAATTGCAATACCACTTTGCATGTGGCTGCTGCTGGAAACCTTATGCCGCATCATTATGGGACGCGGCGTGATCGTAACTTCACTTGACTTTAACAACTTTGTGAGAGGAGCCGGCATTTCGACGTGCGTCGCGCTGGCGCTCTCCTTCAACCTTGGAAGTGGACGATTTGACCTCTCATTGGGGGCACAGAGGATGGCGGCTACAATTGTGGGTGGTAACATTGCCCTTAAACTTGGTCTTGGAAGTGTTGGTGTAATGGTGTTTGCGCTGGCTTTCGGACTGATTTTCGGGGCATTGGTGGGCCTGATTTTTGTAACATTCAGGGTCCCCCCAATGGTCTTGGGGGTCGGTATGGCTCTGATTTATGAATGCGTTGCCTTTGCCTCATCCAATGGCAATGGTCTGCAATTGTTCGGAAAAGGTGTCGAAAGGCTGTCTGACATGACTGTGACCATCGTTGTGGTTGCAATCGCAACCTTGGTTGTTGCGATTATATATCAGTACACTACTTTTGGCTTCCATATGCGGGCAATCCAAGGCTCTCAGCGCATAGCCAGCAACAGTGGCATTAACATATTTCTGCATGCATTTCTGTGTTACAGTTTTGCAGGTGGACTCGTAGCTGTCTCGGGAGTGTTTGATACTGCGTTTAAAGGAGCGATGAAAGCCGAATTGGGTTTCAGCAGCAACACCACAGTAGTAGCCAGCTGTTTTGCAATGTTCCTGGGCAAGTACATTGCCCGCTGGTCCAACGATTCAATAGGTATCCTGAGCGCCACTGTCACTCTGAAAATGCTGGATACAGGTATGATGGTCATGAAACTTGGAACTAACACGGTCCAGCTGATCAATATGTTGCTTTTCCTTATTTTTCTCATTTTCCGTGCCAATGAGAACTTTGCGAGGAAGCGCCAGTTGAAAGCCGAGCGTATTAAAGAAGCACAGGAGAAGAGAAAAAGACTTGCAACAGCCATCTGAATAATGTCGCCCCAGCGGAGGGCGACATAACTTTTAAATCCTTTATAAAATCTAAAAATCAGCCTAAGTTAGATAGACAGAAAGAGAGATATACATGATTGATTTAAAGAAAGCACCATTTTTTCTTGATGATCACCAGATAAAATGGGTTGAGGACACCATATCAGGAATGACACTTGATGAGAAATTCGGGCAATTATTTGTTCTATTGAAGACAGAGCCTGGAGTAGATGAACAAAACATCAAAGACGTCCTTGCAAGGGGTCATCAGGGCGGTTTGCGCTGGCAGGGGGGTAATAAGGAACAGGTTTATGAGCAAAATCGCCTGTATCAGAAATACAGCAGGATACCTTTGCTCATAGCGGCAAATTGTGATGAAGGAGGTTCCGGATGCCTGCCTGAAGGTACATTTGTGGCAACAGCTGCACAGGCCAGTGCCGGTGGAGATCCTGAGATTGCATACCATATGGGGCTTGTGGCAGGCAGAGAAGCAAGCAGCGTGGGATGCAACTGGATGTTTAATCCTGTTGTAGATATTTATATGAACTGGCGGAACACTATAGTCAATACCCGTAGTTTTGGGGGTAGCGCAGAAAAGGTTATAGATAATGCCCGTGCATTTATCAGGGGGGTAAAGGATGCGAATCCATATATGGCCTGCTGCGCGAAACATTTTCCCGGTGACGGTGTGGACGAACTGGATCATCATCTGGCACTGGCCATTAACAATTTGTCTGTCGATGAGTGGAATGCTACCTTCAGGAAAGTCTATCAGACTTTGATTGATGAGGGGCTGGAAAGTATTATGGTAGGGCATATAGCACTGCCCGAAATGAGCCGTAAACTGCGACCGGGCATCCGCGATGATGAAATCATGCCTGCAACGCTTGCTCCTGAATTGATCCAGGGTCTTTTGAGGGAAGAGATGGGCTTTAACGGAGTTATCATTACTGATGCGACGCATATGGTGGGTATGACTGCCATGGCACGTCGTTGCGACGCTATCCCGGGCGCAATTGCTGCAGGTTGTGATATGATTCTTTTTGCCAACGATCTGGAAGAAGACATTTCTTTCCTTCGTGCCGGATACGAGGCAGGAATTATTACTGAAGAACGGCTAAATGATGCACTATACAGAATACTTGGTTTAAAAGCCAAACTTCATTTATATGATGAGACAGTTAGAATTCCGGATCCGGAGCTTAAGAACCGCTGGATAGGCTGCGAGGAACACAGAAACTATACAGTGGAAGCTGCAGATAAATGCATTACACTTGTCAAGGATACACAGAAATTATTGCCTGTGAATCCTTCCGAAAAGAAAAGGGCATTCCTGGTGTATGTCCAAAGTACTCCAAACAGCAAAGGATATACTGGTGATCCGGCAAAGAAGATTGTCATTGAGGAACTTGAGCGGGCGGGATTTGAAGTTCATTTATGTCCGAACTTTTATGACTTGGAAGTTGAGAACGGCGTTTCTCCCGCGAATTTCCTTAAAATGCTGGAAAAAAGGACACGGCAGAGTTTCAGGGAATCCTATGATATAGTATTCCTGTTCATCAATGTGAAAGGCTATGCACAGGAAAACAATGTGCGTCTGCGCTGGAGCTGTCATCATAGCTGTGAGATGCCGTGGTATAATATGGAGGTACCTACTATAGGTGTGAGCCTGAATTTTACCAATCATCTTATTGATGTTCCACAGCTTCGCACCTTTATAAATGCATACAGTGACAACCGCGCAAATATACGTGCCGCAATTGAAAAAATCTGCGGGAAAAGTGAGTTTAAAGGTACTCCAGAGGAAACAGTATACTGTGGACGATGGGAAACCAGGCTTTAAAAGGGGGAGACAAATTGAAACGTCCTCATATAATAATATTTAATCCTGATCAGATGCGTGCCGACAGCATGGGGCATCTGGGGAACCCTGCAGGTGCTACTCCCTTTCTGGACAGATTTGCTTCAGAAGAAGCAGTTTCTTTCAAAAACGCATTTTGCCAAAACCCTGTCTGTGTACCCAGCCGGTGCAGTTTTACCACGGGGCTCTATCCTCATGTAAACGGGCACCGTACCATGAGTCATTTGCTGCGGGCCCATGAGACCAGTATGTTTGAAGAGCTGAAAAATGCTGGATATTATGTGTGGATGAATGCGAGAAATGATCTTGTGGCAGGACAAATACCTAGTTTAGTGGAACGACATGCAACTGAGATTTATTATGGAGGTAAATCCTTGAATGCCCCAGGTCTGGTCAATATAGAAGATAAGGGGCCTGGTGGCAGGCACTTTTATGCCATGTACGGCGGAGAACTCGGTCTTGAGGAAAACGGTAAGCGCTTTGGCAGTGATGATGAAGATTTGGCAGCAGCTATTGAAAGAATTAAAAATGCGCCTGAGGACAAACCTCTTTGCATATTCCTCGGACTACAGAATCCCCATCCTCCTTATCAGGTGGAAGAACCATATTATTCCGCCATTGACCGTACTCTGGTACCACCACGAATACGCCACGAGGAAGGAAAAGGGAAAGCCCGCATACTGGAACTCATCCGGCTAAATCAAGGGCTTGATTACAGTGAAGAAGACTGGACAGAATTAAGGGCAACATATCTTGGTATGTGCAGAAAAGTTGACCATATGTTTGAAATGTTGTGCCGGGCATTAAAAGATGCAGGGATATATGATGATTCCCTGGTGATTTTCCTGTCCGATCATGGTGACTATACCGGGGATTATGGGATAGTAGAAAAATCTCAGAACACTTTTGAAGACTGCCTGACACGGGTACCTTTATTGATAAAACCTCCAAAAGGAACGAAAACCGATTGCGGTATTGCAGAGGGGATGACGGAACTTATTGATTTTTATGCAACTGTAATGGATTTTGCCGGAGTTGAGCCATCACACAGCCATTTTGGCAGGAGCCTCCGTCCTGTGCTGGAAGACAGGTCATTGGAGCTACGGGAGTTTGCATGCTGTGAAGGCGGACGGTTGCCCAACGAAAAGCACTGTGATGAGTTCCATGTATCCAATGGCGCCAAGGGAAC
>Ga0134091_1002589_pt1 | contig 12078 bp, 10 predicted proteins | sample 2_5taG_FD_94451 | JGI IMG/M metagenome (GOLD analysis project Ga0134091, IMG submission 94451) | Switchgrass degrading microbial communities from high solid loading bioreactors in New Hampshire, USA - 2_5_20_6_A2 metaG | ecosystem: Engineered > Bioreactor > Semi-continuous > Anaerobic >...
CATATATTCAATTATATCCTTATCAGTATACTTGCTAACAAGTACATATCCTCTCTTAAACTTATCTTTTAGATCTTCTGGACTGCTGCCAACACAAACTGTTCCGCTAATTGATTTCTTTCCTATTCCCGTTCCCTTTAACAACACTTTTCCTACAGTATGGGCTTTAATCAAATTAGTAGTTCCAGAAACTCCTACTGGAATTCCCGCAGTTATCACTATTAAATCCCCCTCTTTAACATATCCTTTCATCATGGCACTATGAATGGATATATCAATGATCTCGTCAGTATTCTCACTTCTTGCACACAATACTGGATACACACCCCATACTAAAGCCAATTTCCTCATAACCTTTTCACTTGTTGTAGCTGCTATAATTGGTGATTGTGGCCTAAATTTGGATACCGCTTTGGATGTATATCCTGAAGAAGTAGCTGTAATAATAGCGCTAGCCTTTAAATCTTCTGCTGTTGTACATGTTGCTCTGCTGATGGCATTTGTAGTGGATATATGACTGTCCAAAGTCCTTTTAGAATGTAAAGTCTCCAAATACTGGGAAGAGGATTCAGTGTTTATAGCTATATTATACATAGTTTTAACAGCTTCTAAAGGATACTTTCCTGCTGCAGTTTCTCCTGATAGCATTACTGCATCAGTTCCATCAAGAATGGCATTAGCTACGTCAGTAACTTCAGCCCTAGTTGGTCTAGGATTTCTAATCATGGAATCGAGCATTTGAGTAGCTGTGATAACAGGTTTTCCTGCTAAATTACATTTCTTTATTATCTGTTTTTGTACAATAGGTATCTTCTCCGCTTCTATCTCTACTCCCAAATCTCCCCTTGCTACCATTATTCCATCGGAAGCTTCGATTATCTCATCTATATTATCAACACCTTGCTGATTTTCTATTTTAGAGATTATTTCAATATATTCGCCTCCATTGTCCTCAAGGACTTTTCTAATTTGCAATACATCTTCCGCTCTTCTAATGAAGGAGGCAGCTATAAAGTCCACGTCATTTTCTATTCCAAACTTTATATCCTCTATATCCTTTTCAGTTACAGCTGGTAAATTTATAGGAATTTTAGGTACATTTACTCCTTTACGATCCTTAATTGTACCGCCATTTAAAACACGACACTTTATATCCGTTCCATTTTCTATCTCAAGTACTTCTAGTTCAACTAAGCCGTCATCAATTAGTATTCTATTTCCCTTTACCACATCATTAGCCAGTCCTTCATATGTAACGCTTACTATATTTTCATCTCCTACTATATCCCTTGTGGTTAAAGTGAATATATCTCCTGATTTCAAAGTTACTTCTCCATTTCTAAAATGCCTAAGCCTTATTTCTGGTCCTTTGGTATCCAACATTATAGCTATGGGTAAATCCAATTCATCTCTGACCTTCTTTATAGTATCTATTCTCTTTTTGTGTTCTTCATGACTTCCATGAGAAAAGTTAAGTCTTGCCACATTTAAACCATTCAACATTAGTTCCTTTAGCACTTCTTCACTTTCAGAAGAGGGCCCTATAGTACAAACGATTTTGGTTTTCTTCATGTTATCACTCCTCATCCTATATTGAAACTATATTGAAAGTATCTTTGATATTTCAAACATGGATCTATCAAAATTCTTCTCAGTATTAAGTGCTTCATCTAAATCGACGCTTATTATTTCGTTACATTTAATTCCCAGTGCTTTCCCTTTCTCATTATTTAACAGCAGTTCAACTGCTTTATATCCCATCTTGCTAGCTAATATTCTGTCAAAAGCTGAAGGGGTTCCTCCCCTTTGTATATGGCCTAGTATAGTTACTCTTGTATCAGTCCCTGTCCTTTCCTTAATGGTTTCAGCTACTTCATAAGCATTTCCTACTCCCTCAGCCAATACTATGATGTGATGAAGTTTTCCTCTATTTCTTCCCTGTATTACTCTTTTACAGACTTCATCCATATTCAATTCAATTTCTGGAACTATAATGCTTTCAGCTCCTCCTGCAAGTCCTGCATAAAGGGCAATATCACCACATGCACGTCCCATTACTTCTACTACGTTGGCTCTTCCATGGGATGTGGAAGTATCCCTTAACTTGCTCATTGCATCTATAACCGTTTCTATGGCAGTAAAAAATCCAATGGTATAATCAGTATAACCCATATCATTATCTATTGTACAGGGGATACATACAGTAGCTACGCCTGCATCGTGTAACTTTTTTGCCCCTCTAAAAGTGCCATCTCCTCCTAATATTACTAAGCCATCAATGTTGAATACTCTTATAATGTTTAACGCTTTATTAAACCCTTTTTCTGTCATAAATTCATCTGATCGTGCACTTCGTAGCATAGTGCCTCCTCTATGGATAATATCTGCTACAGAGGATAAATTCATTTCTTCTATTTTCCCATTTATTAAACCGTTATATCCTTCCTTAATGCCTAATACTTTCAATTTGTTATATATTGAAGTCCTTACAACAGACCTAATGGCTGCGTTCATTCCTGGAGCGTCTCCACCGCTTGTTAATACCCCTATAGTTTTCATCATTTCCCTCCTAATAGATAACTAGATAATGCCAAGATCTAATAGTACCTGTTGAACCTCCTCTGCTTCAAATTCAGGTGCTAAAATTTCATACAGCTCTTCATCTCCTTCTTTAGTAAATAGATTGATTTTCACTAAGAACCCCTCATTTTTTAAGATGTTTTCAACTTTTTTTGCATTGTCTAAACCAGATACTAGATGAATTACAGTCCACATATTGCACTCCCCTATCCATAAATTATGGAAATTATGAAACTTTAACATTTTCTTCGCCTAGAATTTCAACTAATTGCTCAAACAAAGTTTTATCATCAACATCAACCCATAGGTCCCTATGGGCCATTACCATCTTATTGTTCTCTTCCATGTATACATACACGGGATTTTCTCCTTTATATTTTGACAGTATTGTTTTTATTGATTCAAAAATATCCATCGGCTTCCCTTTTGGAATCCTTAAATATACTTTGTTTTTTCTGTATTTGTTTAGCTGATATATTTTCTCGCAGATTATCTTTGGATCTTCTTCTTCGTTTGTGCTAATCTTACCTTCAATCACTACGATGTTATTCTCTTCAATTAAATTGCTATACTTATCGTATGTTGCAGGAAAAACTATACATTCAACAGTACCATAAAGATCCTCTAATGTAATGAAAGCCATAATGTTGTTGTTCTTTGTAATCTTATTCTTCTTAGAATTGATGATTCCTCCAATAGTAATGCTTTTCCCATCCATATTTTCCGATACGGATTCGCCAATTTCGTCCTTTGCTTGATACAATTCCGAAGTGCTAATTGTAGATATGCGTTTTAGTTCCTCTTCATAGGGCTTTAGAGGATGACCGCTAATATATATACCTAATGTTTCCTTTTCCATGTTTAATAGAATCTTTTGAGAGAATTCTTTTAAACTCGGTAAATTATCCTCAGGCAAATCAATATCAATTTTGTCAAAGAGGGAAAACTGTCCATCTATATTCCTCTTTCTGTCAGAGTGAATTCCATCCATAGTCTTTTCAAAGATGGCCAACAGTTGAGCTCTGTTACATCCTAAGCTGTTCATAGCACCGCATTTTATCAAGCTTTCTACAGCCCTTTTATTCATCAGAGCTGGATTTATATCCTCTATTCTCTTACAAAATTCTGAAAAACTCTTGAAAGGACCCTTTTCTCTTGCTTTAATAATTCCATCAATTAATCCTTCTCCTACATTCTTAACAGCCATCAACCCAAATCTTATCTTTCCATCCACTACCGTAAACTTTTTATAGCTCTCATTAATGTCGGGAGGTAATATTTCTAATCCCAGCCTTTTGCACTCCTGAATGTATAGGGAAATGGAATTAGTATCTCCCATAACGCTGCTCAATAGTGCAGCCATGAACTCTACTGGATAATAATATTTTAACCATGCTGTCCTATAGGCTACTACTGCATAAGCTACAGAGTGGGATTTGTTGAAAGCATATTTAGCAAAATCTATCATCAAGTCATATATCTTATTGGCAGTTTTTTCGTCTACTCCATTTCTTATGGCACCCTTTATAATCACATTGCCTTCTTCATCAGTTTCCCCATATATAAATCTCTTTCTTTCCCTTTCCATTATGTCCATTTTCTTTTTACCCATAGCTCGTCTCAACAAATCAGCTCCGCCCATGGTGAATCCACCTATATCCCTTACTATCTGCATTACCTGTTCCTGATATACAATACAGCCATAGGTTATCTCTAGTATGGGCTTCAATTTTGGATGTAGATACTCAATATTCTCCGAGTGATTCTTATTCTCTATATACTGGGGAATTTGGCTCATGGGTCCAGGTCTGAAAAGGGAATTTGCAGCTACCAAATCCTCAAATCTATCAGGTTTCAATTCCTTTAAAACTTGACGCATGCCAGCACTTTCAAATTGGAATACTCCTAAAGTCTCCCCTTTTGCAAACATCTTCAATACTTTAGGATCTTCGTAATCTATCTTACTAAAGTCAATCTTAACTCCATGATTCTTCTCAACTAAATTTACAGCATCTCTAATAACAGTAAGAGTCCTCAAACCAAGAAAATCCATCTTAAGCAAGCCCAGTTCTTCCAACTCAACCATGTTAAACTGGGTTATAAGAGCATCATTATTTCTAGCTAAGGGAACATAATTGGTTATAGGCTCCTTAGATATTACTACTCCAGCAGCATGGGTGGAAGTATGTCTTGGCAATCCTTCCACTGCCATGGCCAAATCTATTAAACGCTTTACTTCATCCTTTGTATCGTATAGCTCTTTTAAAGGCTTGCTTACCTCTAAGGCTTTAGCAATAGTCATGCCTAGTTCCATTGGAACCTGTTTTGCTATATAATCTACTTCACCATAAGGCATGTTCAATGCTCTTCCCACATCTCGGATGGACCCCCTAGCAGCCATAGTACCAAAAGTAGCAATTTGTGCCACTCTGTTTTCTCCATATTTCTTCACAACGTATTCTATAACTTCTTCTCTTCTTTCATAGCAGAAATCTATGTCTATATCTGGCATAGAAACTCTCTCAGGATTTAAAAATCTTTCAAATAGCAAATCATACTTAAGGGGATCTATGTCGATTATTCCTAAAGCATATGACACAATACTACCTGCTGCAGAACCTCTACCTGGACCTACCATTATGCCATTATCCTTGGCAAATTTAATAAAATCCCAAACTATAAGAAAATAATCAACATAACCCATATTTACAATTGTGTTGAATTCAAAATTAAATCTTTCGACTATTTCCGGGGTAATATTTTCATATCTACTTTTTAATCCTTTTATACACAATTTCTTCAAATATTCTACATTTGTGTAACCTTCTGGTACTTCATATTTAGGTAAATGTAGAGTGTGAAAATCTAACGTAACATTACATCTTTCGCCAATCCAAACCGTATTGTCTAAAGCTTCCTTTACATATCCAAATATTTCTTCCATTTCATCATAGGATTTTAAGTAGAATTCACTAGTTGGAAACTTCATTCTATCTTCTTCATCAATAGTCTTTCCCGTTTGTATACATAAAAGCACATCGTGAACCAAGGCATCTTCTTTTTTCAAGTAATGCACATCATTGGTAGCCACTAATGGTATTCCTGTATCCCTGCTTAATTTGACAAGCTGTTTGTTTATCTCCTTCTGCTCTCTTATTCCATGATCCTGAAGCTCCAAAAAAAAATTATCCTGTCCAAATATTTCATTGTATTCAAGAGCTATTTTCTTAGCCTTCTCATAATTGCCATCCAATAGATATCTTTGTACTTCTCCAGCTAAACATCCACTTAATGCAATAATTCCTTCACTGTACTTTCTCAAAATATCATGATCAACTCTAGGTTTATAGTAAAATCCGTTAACATAGCCTTCCGATACAATTTTCATCAAATTCTTATATCCTTTATTGTTTTCTGCAAGTAACACCAGGTGATACTGGTTCTTATCCTTCTGTTCCTTTTCAGTGTACTTATTGATAGCTATATAGACCTCACAACCTAAAATAGGCTTAACTCCTCTTTCTACAGCCTTTTTATAGAAATCCACAACTCCAAACATGGCCCCGTGGTCTGTTATGGCTATAGTATCCATGCCTAATTCCTTTGTCCTATCTAAAAGATCTCCAATTCTACTAGAACCATCTAATAAGCTATATTCAGTATGGACATGTAAGTGAACAAATTTATTTTTATCCATAACAAAACCCTTCCTACTATTAGTCTAATTATATTTTATCACAAATATTAAATAAAAAAACTCTAAATGTGAGGCTTGTTGACATCCTATTTCATATTTGATAAAATCGTATCAAAGTTTTAGTTGTTAGTATCATACACTGTACTAAAATAAACAATAAAGGAGGACACAAAATGAACCTAGAAAATGCTAAATCAACAGAAACACCACCAATTGTTAACAGTAAAAGCAATGTAAATAATAGGCCAAATGTAAAGAAAGCAGTTAGCTTAGAAGCCTTTGTTTTTCTTGGCTTATTTATTGCATTATTTGGAGTTTTGGGAAGTATAATGGGCGGTATAAACATGGTAAACACAATGATGAATACAGCTTATTCTCTTCTCACTGACACAGTATTCTATATAATGAGTATTGCAGTAGTTGCTGGAGCAATTTCAGGATTACTTTCTGAATTTGGAGTTATTGCCATGATGAATAAATTATTATCACCATTGATGAAGCCAATTTATGATATGCCTGGCGCATCTATTATAGGAGTGTTTGCAACATATCTTTCAGACAATCCAGCTATACTTACTTTAGCAGATGACAAAAACTTTAGAAAATATTATAAGAAATATCAATTACCAGCACTTACCAATCTAGGCACTGCCTTTGGTATGGGGCTTATTATTACAGCTTTTATGATAGGAATACCTTCTCCTAATGGTGAAAACTTTATACTAGCAGTTATAGTTGGAAATATAGGTACTATAATTGGAAGTATTGTAAGTACTAGACTTATGTTAAGATATACATCAAAGATATATGGTAAAACTGAAATGTGTATCCCTTCTGAGGATAACCTTTCTGATGATAGTATCAACTATCGTACTATTCGCAGCGGAAGCGTTGGAGCAAGATTTTTAGACTCCATGCTAACTGGTGCAAAATCTGGTGTAGATATGGGCCTTGCAATAATACCAGGAGTATTAATTATCTGTACAATTGTGATGATGCTAACTAATGGTCCTTCCCCTGAAGGATATACTGGAGCAGCCTATGAAGGCATTGCTTTCTTACCATGGCTTGGGGAAAAGCTTAAGTTTATATTAGTTCCTCTATTCGGATTTTCATCTCCAGAGGCCGTATCCGTACCACTAACTTCTTTAGGTGCAGCTGGAGCTGCTATCGGCCTTGTGCCAAAGATGGTTGAAACAGGTATTGTACATGCCAATGATATTGCAGTATTTACAGCTATGAGTATGTGTTGGAGTGGATATTTAAGCACTCACGTTGCTATGATGGATAGTTTAAAATGCAGTCATCTTACAGGTAGGGCTATATTCAGCCATACAATTGGTGGATTAGTAGCAGGAATCTCTGCAAACTGGATATTTAAACTTTTAATGATGATATTTTAATAATAAAAGCACAGGGTTGGCATAAGATGCCAACCCTTTCCTTTCATTCTTTTATAATTGTCATATTTATGATAGAATATACTCAATAATATTATGGAGGTAACTATGGATAATATAATAATTACAAACAATAAATTAGTATTCGAAAAGTATAAAAGTCTATACAATGTAGTATATGATGAGAATTATTCCTATTTAGATGTTTTGGAGTATGTAAGGAATAAAGTACATGAAGGCCATATACTAATTACACATCCCTTATCAGGTAGCATAAAGCCTAATGAAACTCCATATAAAACTATAATTATAAGTAAAAAGAAAGAAAGTACTGTTGATTTTAGTAGTCTATCCATAATAGAGGATAGCATCGCTACTGCTAAAAAGTTTTTAAACAATAAACCTACTCCCAACTGGACTGAAAGAGTCCTAGATGATTTTAGAGTTATAGACTTATCTTTAATAGAAAATGCAATAAATAGGATTGTATAAAATAATTAATCCCTTTCCAGGGATTAATTAACTACAATCCTTCATTCCTTCTTCAACTAATTCCGTCAGAGTTTCCAATGCCTTTTTTTCATCTATTCCATTTGCAGAAATGGTGATCTCTTCTCCACCAAAAGCTCCCAATGACATTACACCAATTACACTCTTCCCATTTATTTTCCTGCCTTTATACTCTATGTATATATTGCTGGAAAACTTATTAGCTTCTTTTACAAATAGTGCAGCAGGCCTTGCATGTAATCCTACTTCATTGTTTATTGTTACTTTTTTAGATATCATATCCCCCTCGCTCCCTTCTTCTTAAATCTTCTGCTATTTGTTCTATCTTTTTAAATCTATAATTTACACCAGATTTACCAACTGGTGGGTTCATCATGGCACCTAGTTCCTTTAAGCTTGCATCTCTATTTTCTAATCTCAATCTTGCCAATTGTTGCAAGCTCTTAGGTAATTTTTCAATACCTATCACACTATCAATATATTCAATATTTTCAACTTGTTTAATGGATGCATTTACTGTTTTGTTTAAATTTGCAGTCTCACAGTTTACTAGCCTATTTACATTATTTCTAACATCTTTAACCACTCTGATGTTTTCAAATTGCAATAGTGCTTGATGAGCCCCTATAATATTTAATATATCAACTATTTGTTCTCCTTCTTTCAGGTATATTACATAATTTCCTTTTCTAGTAACAATTCTAGCATTAAGTCCAAAGGAATTTATTAGATTCATCAGGTCATTGCCATGTTCTTCATCATTTGTAACAAATTCCATATGGTATGATTTTTCTGGGTTGCTAATAGATCCTCCACCAAGAAAAGCTCCTCTAATATAAGCTCTTCTGCAACATCTTTTTTTAATCATTTTTTCCGGTATTCTATGGTCAACTATAAAATTGATATCATTATCGTTTGGTATAAGACCCACATCAAAAAGTATCCTTTTGCATATATCCGTTCCCATGACAACGACCATGTAGTTATTGTTCTTTTTCAACTGCCTATTTCTCCTGACCATTACCTCCAGATTGGCATCATATAGAGTTTTTAAAAGAAGAAAAATTCTTCTTGCTATGGAAGCGTTTTCAGTAGCAAACTTTATACTCACATTTCCCATGCTTGACAGCTGTATTGTTCCACTCATTCGGATTATTGCTGCCAGTTCTGCTATTGAACAACAACTTCTATCTATGGGCAATTTAGATATTTCATTTTTAGTCAATGATGAAAAAGACATTTAATCCTCTCCCATATCATATTATTCATTTTTAATTAATTTCAAAGCTTTGTCAATTACTTTTCTCTCATCCTTATATTTAACCAAATCTGGAACTTTATCCATATGAACAAATCTGGCTTCTACAAATCCTTCTCTTTTTTGAGGAATGGATTTTATGCTATCAGTTTTCATTAAATACCAGTGAACAGTTTTATAAACAATCATATTACCTTTCAGATTTCTATATCTATAATTAACATTTCCTAAGTATTCTATTATTTGTGCTCTTACTCCACTTTCCTCATATACTTCTCTCAATGCTGTAGTTGAAGTGTCTTCATTTTGTTTAACTCTACCTTTTGGAAGAACCCAATCACCATTGAATTTCTTCAAAAGTAGTATTGTATTACCAAATACCACAACACCTCCAGCACTAACCTCTTGTAACATCAAAACCATCTCCTAATATAATTACTACAGGGATATTAAAGTTATTATACTATAAATAACGATAATATGCTAAAATATTTTTTAATATTAAAAAAATTTATAGGGGGTTTTATTATGAACATAGATATGAATTATGTAGTAGATAAGCTAGTAGCTTTACTAAATATTCCTAGCCCTTCAGGTAATACAGAAAAAGCCATAGATTTTGTAGAGAAGGAATTTAAATCCTTAGGGATAACCACCAACAAAACCAATAAAGGAGCATTGATTGCCACTATAGCTGGTGAAAATCAAGATAAGGAAGTAACTTTATCTGGTCACGTGGATACTCTAGGAGCAATGGTAAAGGAGATAAAATCTAATGGAAGAATTAAGTTTACAACAATTGGTGGATATTCATTAAATACTGTAGAAGGCGAATATGTGTACATAGAAAGCACCAATGGTAAACTGTATTCAGGAACCATATTGACTACAAAATCCTCAATACATGTTCATGGCAAAGAGACAAGTAGTATTGAAAGAGATATGGAAAACATGGAAATAAGAATAGATGAAAATGTCTCCTCTAAAGAAGAGGTAGAACAACTTGGAATCAATGTAGGGGACTTTATTTTCTTGGATACTAGAACAACCGTTACAGATAGTGGATTTGTGAAATCCAGACATTTAGATGATAAAGCTGGCGTTGCTTGCATTTTAGCAATAGCGAAATATATGGTTGAAAATAACATTAAGCCAAAATACACTACCAATTTCTTCATCAGCAACTATGAAGAAGTAGGCCATGGTGCCAGTGCATCTATCCCAAAAAAAACTTTTGAGTTTATAGCAGTAGATATGGCTGCTCCTGGTCAAGGACAGACATCTGATGAATATAGTGTTACCATATGTGCTAAAGATAGTACTGGACCTTATGATTTAAACCTTAAGAAGAAACTTATTGGTTTAGCAAAAGAAAATGGCTTAAACTATAAAGTAGATATTTACCCAAACTATGGTTCTGATGGTTCTGCAGCTTTAAGATCAGGATATGATATTAAAGTAGGATTAATAGGCCCTGGAGTTGATGCTTCTCATTCTTTTGAAAGAACTCACAGGGATGCTTTAGAAAATACCATTAAGTTAGGCATTTTATACTTAACTAAATAGATATTCATTAAACCACCTGTACTTCTTAATTTTCCCATGTTTAATTTAGCATAAATTCAGCAAAATATATTAGAGGTGGTTTAATGACTATTAATGAAAAATTTATTATAAATTTACAAGGTAAATCCTACGTTACCTATGAAGGGCTTTTAGACCTTTCTCACCAAAAAAATTTGAAATCTATTGAAGTAGAGCTAATACAAGTACCAACACCTGAAAACAACATGACAGCCATCTGCAAAGCAACTGCAACAACAGAAAATGGAATTTTCACTGATATAGGAGACGCAAGTCCTCAATCAGTAAACTCCAATATAATCCCTCATATTATAAGGATGGCTTCTACCAGGGCTAAAGCTAGAGTCTTAAGAGATTTAACCAATGTGGGCATGACAGCAATAGAAGAATTGAACATAGACGACAATATTGTGGAGACTAAAGATATAAATATAACTGCTGACGAAGAACCTCCTACTAAAAGGCAATTGGATACCATAAAAAAATTAGCTGGTGAATTAAATATTCCAGTAAATTACGACCAGCTAACCAAAAAATCAGCAGGCAATTTAATTTCAAAGATGATCGATGAGGTGAAAAAATAACATTTTATTCTGGGCGACTGAAGTCGCCTTTATTTGCTATATTCATCAATATTTTGCTCAACTTAATGGAGTCATGCCTTATATATTTCTTTTTAATCTCCACTAAATTATCCTTTATAATGCTGATCCCCTTTTTATTCAGATATTCCTCATCCTTTTCTCCCAATAAAACAGGTTTTGAACCGTCATGTATATATTTATTCAATGTATCTTCAGGTATCTCTTCAGTATTGACAATCACATAATCTAAGAAATCATCTCTACTGTGTTTTAATATGGCTTCAACATGGTCAAGTACTGTGTAATCATCAGTTTCTCCTGGTTGAGTCATTATATTGGATATATATACTTTTGGAGCTTTGGCCTCATAAATAGTTCCCACTATATTGTTTACCAATAGATTGGGAATTACACTGGTATAGAGACTTCCAGGACCTAATACTATTACATCTGCCTTTTCAATAG
>Ga0134091_1002592_pt1 | contig 12063 bp, 8 predicted proteins | sample 2_5taG_FD_94451 | JGI IMG/M metagenome (GOLD analysis project Ga0134091, IMG submission 94451) | Switchgrass degrading microbial communities from high solid loading bioreactors in New Hampshire, USA - 2_5_20_6_A2 metaG | ecosystem: Engineered > Bioreactor > Semi-continuous > Anaerobic > Digestate...
ACCACCGCATGCTTGAAGGCGGAGAATATGTCTATTACTTCTTCAGCAACACCGAAATCACTTTCCCCGGATCGCAGTTCACGATCCTTACCGGAAACGGCTACGTATCGGTCAAGAACGGGAACACCCTGGTGATCGGCAGCGAATACACGACCGGAGAAAAGATCGTCGAATTCACGTTCACCGCATCGGTGGGAGGAACCGTTTATAAAGCGAGGATTTATCCGTACATTTCCCAGTTTGAACTCGGCGAAAGCCTGACGGATTATCTGAACACGGTCGGCAACATCGAAAACACCCTTTACTACAACAAGGATGTCGAGCCCTACTATGTCGGCAAAGCCCTCTTCGGTACGGAGGCCGACGTCCTGCAGAACGGTAACGCCTTCCGCTTCGACCTTTTGATCAAGACCACGGGCGGAAAGAAGATTGAGCTGGCACCGAATCAGTTCATCTACAAGGCCTATGAAATTGCGGGCGGTTCCAAAGTGGAAGTCCCCATCAGCAACAACACTTCCGGTGATTGGCAAATCTACCGCGACGGGAACAATTTCTATTTCCGCTACAGCGGCAAGACCTACGAGATTGTGATTGAAATCAGGGATGAGTATGTGCCGAAGGTCCTGAAACCGGATCCGGAGGACCCCGAAAAACCGGCGCTCATCAACCCGAAGTCCTTCACGATTACGACCAACGACGGAGTCAACGTCTTCACGAACGAAGAATTGCAGATTGCGTATGCGGACACGCGGGTGAAGGCGATCAACATCCATAGGAACATTGAAGCGCAACTTCGTCCCGAGCAGACATATACAGTCGACGGCGTGACCTATCCGTACAATTATGCCTCAGAGGATATCGTAAGCAGTTTTTATTCGAACAACCTGCATGGGAAGGTCGGAAACGTCTATCAGAGGATTTCTCCTGCGGACAGCGAAAACCCCGACAATCTCGTCGTGAACGGCAACTACTTCACAATCGACGGAAGCAAATTGCCCTATACCAATTACGAACCCGGCTCCATCGGTATTGAACTTCCTGGCGGCAGTGTGCCGATTCAACCCGGAGCGTTGAATACAATTCCCGGCTACAAGATCAGAAACGTGCAAATCGCAATCTTCAACCACATCGCCCTCACCACGGTCAATCCCGCAAAGGTCAACTACGGCGGTGTCACATATAAGAACCTGACCGTAATCGGCAATACCCGGACTCCGAACGTCAATTACTCCGAGGGTACGGACAAGATCCAGGAAGCTTTGGAGGTCATGGGCAGGAATTCCGGCGGATATGTGGCGATTGCGAACAGTTTCAACCTGAGGCTCGAAGTCGACAACGTCGTCGTCGGCTCAAGCACGATCGCGATTTGGTCCAAAGCCGAAACCGATGTCATCGTGAACAACGCCTATCTCTACAACAACTGGGCGAACACGGTATATGGTTATGGTCCGAGTTCCGTATACATCGCGAATTCGGTTCTTGAGGAAAGCGGCGGCGCGGCGATCCACATTGAAGACACCAAGTTCTCGAGCGATTACGCGCAGACCGTCACCATCGACACCGCGACAGTCGAAGTCAACAACTGGGTTTCCGGTGAAGAGGCCTGGTTCAAAGCCTACAGCATGGAACTTGCGGCGATGAGAATGAAGGCGCAGATCAACTCCGGCGTCCGGACAACCGGAGCAAGCATTTTGAGGAACATTACGGATCCGAGCAGCGGACTGGTTTCGCGGAAGATGAACTTCGTCATGCTTATTTTGCCGGTTGATGAGCAGCTTTCTCCTTCGGAAAAAGTCAAAACCGACACCCCGGCTGAGAAGCACACAGAGATAGGGTATACCGACATGACGCTGCACATGCTGCAGTCACAATCTTTCGGTTACAACTATGGGGCTTCTTCCGGCGACAAGTTCGTCATTCAACTCAACGAACCGTTCTTCCAGGAGCATAACGCAACGGCCATCCCCTTCGGGGAAAAGGTTGACGTGACCTTGCCGAGCGGGGTCTCCGATATCGGAACTGCCATTTCCACCAATTTCCTTGCCGTCCAGGCGGATCTTTCAACCGTTAGCCGCGGCCACGGAATTGTTGTGCTCGGCATGGATAACCCCAGATAATGAAGCAAAGGAGATGAAATCCGCTTTCATCTCCTTTTTTTCTTGGGTTAAAGAATGTCGATATGGTATAATTATCAAAAAAGGGAGGGATTGCCATGAAGGTATTGATAGCAGGCGGAGCGGGTTACATCGGCAGCCATTGCGTGAAAATCATGAGCGAAAGGGGTTACGATGTCGTCGTCCTTGACAACCTTTCCACGGGGCACAGGGAAGCCGTCAAGGAAAAACTCTATGTCGGGGACATCCGCGACGAAGCCTTTCTTGACGAAGTGTTTGAAAAAGAGAAGGTCGACGCGGTCATTCATTTTTGTGCGAAGTCCCTGGTCGGGGAGTCGATGCAGAAACCTCTCGACTACTTCCATAACAACGTCTACGGCACCTTGGTGCTCCTCAAGGCGATGGCGAAAGCGGGTGTGAATAAAATCGTCTTTTCTTCCAGCGCCGCGGTCTACGGGGACCATGAGAAGATGCCGATTACGGAGGATTATCCGACGAACCCTGCGAGTTCCTACGGCGAGACCAAGCTGATGATGGAGAAGATGATGAAATGGGCGGAAACCGCCCATGGATTCAAATATGCGAGCCTCCGCTATTTCAACGTCGCGGGGGCCGATCCTGATGGTTCGATCGGCGAAGACCACCGGCCGGAGACGCACCTGATTCCGATCGTCCTTCAGGCGGCGCTCGGGAAAAGGGAGTTCGTGGAGATCTATGGAAACGATTATCCGACACCGGACGGGACCTGCATCCGCGACTACATCCATGTCGTGGATCTTGTCGACGCCCACATTTTGGCTTTGGAATATCTCTTCAAAGAGGAAAAAAGCGAAATCTTCAATTTGGGGAGTCAGGACGGTTATTCCGTATTGGAGATCATCGAGGCCGCCCGCGAGGTGACCGGAATCGAGATCAAACAAAAAATCGCACCGAGACGCCCCGGCGATCCCGCGAAACTGGTCGCTTCAAGCGAGAAGATTAAACGCGTTCTCGGCTGGACACCGCGTTTTGGAATCAAGGAAATCATCAGGGACGCTTGGCGCTTCCATAAATCCCATCCCGACGGGTTCAAAGAGTGAAACTCCTGAGAGATCAGGAGTTTTTCTTATCCAAAAGCTTTTTGAAACAGGTGAAGATGATTTGGGTTTCCGGGGAGTCGGGGAGGAGTTCCGGATGCCACTGGATTCCGATGATCGGGAGTTCCTCGTGGACCACCGCCTCCACGGTTCCGTCCATGTGCCTTGCGACGGGGATGAGACCCGGGGCGAGGGCTTTCACCGCCTGGTGGTGGAAACTGTTCACGGAAAGCGACCCCGGAAAGGGCAAAAGGCGGTTGGGTACCGCGGTCAGATGGTGCCCGGAGATAATGTGCCTGTGGTTGGATCCGATGTCCTGGTGGATCGATCCTCCGAGGAAGACGTTGATCGCCTGCATTCCCCGGCAGATTCCGAGAAGCGGCAGGCCGTTCTCCCGTGCGTATTGGACAATTGCCTCATCCAAAGCGTCCGTTTCCGGATTCACATTCTTCGAGAAACCTTCATCCTTTTCCTGAAAACGGACCGGATCGATGTCTCCGCCCCCGGGAATGAGGAAGGCGGAGCAGAGGTTGAAGAGGGATGTGGAATGGAGGGAGAGGGGGAGGGGGATAAGACCGAAGGCTTTGAGGATGTCCAAATAGCTCCGGCAGACATAGTCCCTTGTTTTGCCTTCAAAAACTATGGTTCTTGTCGCGATTCCGATGATTTTCATGCTGTCACCCCATGACAATTTATGAAGAAATGGCTTCCGTTTATGCCCAGGAATTGCTTTCAAAAGCCGGCCTTCCGTGGTATAATAAGAATGAAGAGGTGGACGATGGATACTCTCAAGGAATTGTTCAAAATCGGAAACGGACCCTCGAGTTCCCACACGATGGGGCCGAAAAAAGCGGCTGAGATCTTTTTGGAAAGCAATCCCGGAGCCGACAGGTTCGCCGTGGAGTTGTACGGATCCCTGGCCTCGACCGGAAAAGGGCATCTGACGGATTGGATCCTAAAAAAGGTGCTGGGGGAAGAGAGGACGGAGGTGGTCTTCCGCCCCGAGGTCGTGATTGATTTCCATCCCAACGCCATGAAACTCTCCGCTTTCCGGGGCGGGGAGTTGCTTGCGGAAAAGCTGGTCTTTTCCGTCGGCGGCGGGACTTTGAAGGGATACGAGGAAAGCGAACGATCGGTAAATTATTATAAATATGGAACAATGCGGGAGATTCTGGAATATGTCGAGGAGAAGGGGATTTCCCTCTTGGACTATTGCCTGGAATCGGAACCGCAGGACATCCTGGATTACGCCCGGACGATGGTCGACGCGATGTTCGCCGCCGTCGAAAGGGGATTCGCCACGGAAGGATTGCTTCCTGGCGAATTGAAACTCAGGCGCCGGGCGCCGAGATTCTACAGGAAATACCTCGAAAACGGGAACCCCAACAGCCTGGTTTTCGCCGCCGCCCTCGCGGCTTCGGAAGAGAACGCAGCGGGCGGGGAGATTGTGACGGCGCCCACCTGCGGGTCGTGCGGGGTGCTGGCGGGAGTCCTCTACATGTTCCACCGGCATTACCAGATAGGAAAAAAACGCCTGGCAAGAGCGCTTCTGGTCGGCGGTCTGATCGGGAACCTTGTGAAGCACAACGCTTCGATTTCGGGGGCGGAGGTCGGCTGTCAGGGCGAAGTGGGAACCGCCTGCGCGATGACCGCTGCGGCGAGCTGCTACCTGAAGGGCGGAAACAACAAACAGATCGAGTACGCTGCGGAAATCGCCTTGGAGCACCATCTCGGCATGACCTGCGATCCGGTCATGGGCTATGTCCAGATTCCCTGCATCGAAAGGAACGCCCTTTCCGCCCAGAGAGCTCTGGACTCCTGCGATTTCGCCCTGCACACGGACGGGGAGCATTTCATCGACCTGGACGCCTGCATCCAGACCTTGAAAGAAACGGGGAAGGACCTGAATCCGAACTACCGGGAGACTTCCCAGGGAGGGCTCGCGAAAGCGGTAAGGAAAAAGGCATCGTCGGATTGACTATGCCTTTTATTTCACATTCGGTTTTTTGCATCTTTCCCTGATGATCCTCTCGATTCTTTCCGAAAGATTCTCCGGAACAAAATCCTTGATATCCTTTCCGAACAACACCAGTTCCTTGATGGCGGAGGAAGAGAGGAAGAGGTTGTTTGTGGAAGGGAAGAGGATGAAGGTGTCGATGCTCTTGTCGATGGAATAGTTGAACTGGAACAAAGTGATTTCGTTCTGGTAATCGACGGTGTTCCTCACACCCCGGATGATGACGGTCGCGTTCTTTTCTTTCGCGAATTCTAGCACCAATCCCTGATAGGCTTCAACATGCACGTTCGGAAAGTCCTTGGTCGCTTCTTCGAGAAGTTCCTTCCTTTCCTCGGTCGTGAAGACATAGTGCTTCTGGGGGTTGATGGAAACCAGAACGTAGACTTCGTCGAAGACTTTTGCTGCCCTTTTGATGATGTCCAGATGTCCGTTGGAGACCGGATCGAAGGAACCGGGATAGACGGCTATTTTCATGTTAACACCTCGAAAATATTATACTCCAAAGTTTGTTTCTATGCAATTTAAATTGTTCTTTTTCGAAAGAAATGGTATAATATACGAAGAACACTGTGTTTTGGAGCCGCCGATGTTGAAAAAGACGATAATTGAAGCGGAAAAGGATTTTTTGCGTCTCTGGAATGAAGAATTCAAAACTCATCCTTTGACGGAAAGGATTTTCCGGGAAAGGATGCACGACCTGCTGGAGGGAAGTTTCGCCCTGTATGCGGGAAGCGAACTCGCGGCTCTGGTGGTTTTGAAAAAGGGACCAGATTTCGACGAAAGGGCGCGGGAAGTCTGCTTCATCGCCCTCCTCTATGTCGCTCCGAAATTCCGGAGGCAGGGCCTCGGCGGCAGTCTCCTCGCTTCCGCAAACTCCCAAGCCCGGAAGCACGGCTGCAAGTACATGCTCACGGGCTGCGATTATGACAATCTCTTCTCCGGCGTCTTCACCGAAGAAGCTAAGGACTTCTTCCAAAAGCACGGATTCGTACTTTTTGAAAAAAACTACAATCTCACGACCGGCACCTTCAATCCCGGAGCCGACCCCCGGGTCAGGCTCTGCGGGAACGAAGAGGAAAGACGGGAAGTTTTGGATCTGATCGAAAAAAACTTCCACATCCGCTGGTCCCATGAGCTTAAGGACATAGAACTAAGAGACCTGGTGGTCCTGGAAGAGGAAGGGCGCATCGCCGGCTTCGCACGGATTTCCGACCTTTCCTCCCGGAAACTTCCCAACAGCATGACCTTTTACGCCCGGCACGAGAACCTGGGCGGACTCGGTCCCCTCGGTGTCGATCCCGCCTTCCAGGGAAGGGGTCTGGGCCGGGTGCTTGTGGAAAACGCGGTCAGGCTGCTTTTCCTGCGGGGCGCGGGCGAAGTTCTGGTCGATTGGACCGAAAAGACGGAATTCTACCGGAAATGCGGCTTCCAAACGATCTCGGACGAGTTCCAAGCCCTGGGCCTGATCCTCTGACAAAACAAACCAAGGATGGTAGCGTATGCGAGCAAAAGAAATCATCACCCAAAGTCTAGGCAATAAAATCTCAACCATCATCCTCATGCTTCTCTCCATGATCGTCTCCGTCCTCTGCCAGGTCTTCATGGTCCTGGTCATCAGGAACCTGGTCGACGACGTGTTCGTGAAGCCGATCTCCGAGAATCCGGGACTGGCCCTGCGGGTCACGCTGTTCTGCGTCGCCTTCCTGATTTGGTTCGGAGCAGAAGCCCTGATCAAGAACAAGGCGGTCGCCCTCGGAACCCATGTCAGCACCTCCTTGAAAAAGGCGGCATTCTCCTCCGGGCTTCGGGCGGAACTCGGCGAACTGCAGAAGCTCGACAACAAGGAGATCGTCCGGAAGATCACGGAGGATGCGGAAAAGATTGGCGAGAAGTACATTGGGGGATCATGGGTGAATTTCCTGAACAGGTCGATCTTCCTGCTCGGAGTCTTCATCAGCATGATGATTTTGAACCCGGTTTTGGGACTCATCACCTATGTGACCCTCCCCGTCTTTTACATGCTCCTCAGGACCTTCGATAACTTTTTCAAGAGGATCGAAGAGAGGGGGGCCCTGGAAATCCGGAAATACAACGAGGAACTTTCCGAATCTTTCGAAAAAGTTTCCGGCATCAAGTTGAAGAACGGAGTCGTCCACGAAGAAGAGGATTTCCAGAAGAAGTGCGAGAGGTACATTGAAATCAGGAAACTCAACGAAGGCCTCCGCGACATCAACCAGGATAAGCTTTTCGCCCTGTTCCTCGGCGGCGTCCTCGCCTTGATCTTCGGAATCGGCGGCTACATCTCCACCAGGGTTCAAGACATCACGGGAACGATCGTCGCCTTCCTGATCATGATTCCCTTCGTTTTCTACTCCTTCAGGAAACTGATGAATCCGAACATCGGTTTCGGAAATATCAAGGCGGAAATGGAATCCCTGGAGGAAGTGCTGACGCTGAGAAGCGAAATCAGGGCGGAACCGATCAACAGCCTCGAAGCCGTCACCAACCTGAAATTTGAAAACGTCTCCTACCATGGCGAACTGGGGTCGATCGAATCCCTGAATTTCGAAGTGAAGACCGGTGAGAAACTGGGCATCGTCTCCCTGGACGGAAGCGCCTCCGACGTCATTTTCGCTCTGCTCACGAAGACGGTCCGGCCCCGGGAAGGGCACATCACCATCAACAACTGCGACATCAACAAAATCAACACTTTCTATCTCCGGGACATCGTGACGGGGATAGCGGCGGAGAAGACGCTCTTCAAGGACACGATTGCGAACAACATCACCTATCCTTTCGAATTTGACGAATACAAATACAACGACGCTCTGAACAGGAGCGGTCTTAAGGATTTCCTGAACGGTTTGGAGGACAAGGACCAGACTTTGCTGGATGAGGATTTCCCGCTTTCGAAAGAAATCGTCAACCGCATCTCCTTCGCGAACGCCTTCTACAGGGACGCCAAAATCTTGGTCCTGAACGAAGCGACTTCCGGTCTGGATGTGAAAAACGAAGAGGAACTCCTGGAGGAAGTCTTCAAACTGAAGAGCAAGATCATCATTTTGATGACCGACAAGACCTATCAGATCGTGCGTTGCGACAAGGTCTTGATTCTGGAAAACGACAACGTCTTGGAGTACGGAGCGGTCGGGGAACTGCTCAAGGACCGCGATTCGGTGCTCGCGAGAATGATGAAAAAAACAAAAGCAAGCAGAGGAGTGAAAGTGTCGTAAGGCACTTTTTCCTACTTTTAGAAAAGAGGTAGAACATTTTGAAAGTCAGAACACGATTCGCGCCCAGCCCAACGGGCTTCATGCATCTTGGAAACCTGAGGTCTGCTTTGTACGCCTATCTGTTCGCGAAGCAGAACAACGGAACATTCGTATTGAGGATCGAAGACACGGACATGGAAAGGTATGTCCCGGGAGCCGTCGAAGTCATTTATGAGACTTTAAAGGCAGCGGGCATCACCATCGACGAAGGACCGAACGAAGGGGGACCTTTTGGGCCCTACGTGCAAAGCGAGCGGAAGGAGATCTACCTGAAGTACGCCAAGGAACTCATTGACAAGGGGGTCGCCTACTACTGCTTCTGCGACAAGGAGCGTCTTGAATCCCTCAAAGATGAAAACGGCGTCGCCCGCTACGACAAGCATTGCCTGCACCTTTCCAAAGAAGAAATCGAGGAGCGCCTCCGGAGAGGGGATTCCTACGTCATCCGCCAGAACATGCCCACTGAAGGCGTGAGCGAATTCTTTGACCATGTCTTCGGGCGCATCACGATCAACAACGACGAACTCGAGGACCACATCCTGATCAAATCGGACGGGCTTCCGACCTACAATTTCGCGAACGTCATCGACGACCATCTGATGGAGATCACCCATGTCATCAGGGGAAACGAATATTTGAGCAGCACTCCGAAATACAACCTCCTGTACCAAGCCTTCGGGTGGAAGATTCCGGAATACATCCATCTCACCCCGATCATGAAGGACGAGTCGCGGAAGCTTTCGAAACGGCACGGGGACGCCAATTTCGACGACTTCATCAGGAAGGGATACCTGAGCGAAGCGATCGTCAACTACATCGCCCTCCTGGGCTGGAGCCCGAAGGGCACGCAGGAGAAGTTCACGATGGAAGAACTCATCGAGGCGTTCTCCATTTCCGGCCTCTCCCGGTCCCCGAGCATCTTTGACGAGAAGAAGATGCGGTGGCTGAACGGGGAATACGTGAAGGAACTGTCTTTCGAAGAGTTCATGGAACATGCGCTGCCTTTCTTCGAACAGTCGAAGATCAAGGGGCGCTACGACTACCGGAAATTCGGAAAACTCCTGCAGACGCGGATTGAAATCTTCAGCGAGATTCCGGAAAAGGTGGAGTTCATCACCGATTTTCATCCGATTCCGAAAGAAATGTACGAAGTTAAAAAATTCAAGTTGACTCCGGAAGTCGCGAAAGGGATAATCGAAGCGAGCATCTCCGCTTTTTCTGAGTTGAGTGATTGGAACGAAGAGAATCTGCACGCGGCGATCGGGAAACTCGCGGAGAAACTCGAACTCAAGGCGGGAGCGGTCTATACGGCTTTGCGAATCGCCTTGAGCGCCCATGAGGTCACTCCCGGCGGTTCCGTGGAACTTGCCGACATCCTCGGCAAGGACGAGAGCCTGGAACGCCTGCGGAAAGCCCTGGCCTGGCTTGACTGATGTTTTCGCTGCTGCTTGCGGTCATCTATCTCGCATTCATCAGCCTCGGACTTCCCGATTCCCTGCTCGGTTCCGCTTGGCCGGTCATGCACGAAGATTTGGGGACCGCCATCCAATACGGAGGGATACCGGCGATGATCATCGCCGGGGGAACGATCCTTTCCAGTCTCCTTTCTGACAGGGTGACGGGAAGATTCGGAGCCGGCTTGGTCACCTCCGCTTCCGTGCTGCTTACAGCCTGCGCGCTTTTCGGTTTTTCCCTGGCGAAATCCTTCTTGGCGATCTGCCTTTGGGCCGTCCCCTACGGTCTCGGTGCCGGAGCCGTCGACGCCGCGCTGAACAATTATGTCGCTCTTCATTACGCACCCAGGCACATGAGCTGGCTCCATTGCTTCTGGGGGATAGGAGCGTCGGTGAGTCCTTACATCATGGGCGGCGCCTTAAGCAGGGGCGCCGGCTGGCAGGCTGGCTACCGCACGGTCGGAGCCATCCAGATCATCCTTACCGTTTTTCTTTTCCTGAGTCTGCCCTTGTGGAAGAAAGCAGCGGGGGAAAGGAAAAGAAAGCCGCTTCCTCTCGGGGAAGTCCTGAGGATCCCGGGCGTGCCCCTGGTTCTCCTTTGCTTCTTTTCCTACTGCGCGCTGGCAGCGACCGCCGGCCTTTGGGCGAGCAGTTTCCTCGTGAAGGCGCGGGGGATTGATCCGGGGACGGCGGCGGCCTTCGCCTCCCACTTTTACATCGGCATCACCTGCGGACGTTTTTTGAACGGGTTCATTGCCGACAGGGTCGAACCGCGGAACATCATCCGCGCCGGTCTCGCCATCATCGCAACCGGAATCGTCCTCATCTTCCTTCCGGTCGCCTCTCTTTCCTTGGCCGGACTGGTGATTGCCGGATTGGGGTGCGCGCCGATTTACCCGTCCATCATCCAATCCACGCCCGCTAATTTCGGGGCGGATCGCTCCCAGGCTGTCGTCGGAATCCAGATGGCTTCGGCCTACGTCGGAAGCACCTTCATGCCTCCGCTCTTCGGATTTCTGGCGGGAAAAGCCGGACTCGCCATTTTTCCCCTTTATCTTGCGGTTTTCGCCGGGGTGATGATTTACACCTCGGAAGCTTTAAACAGGAAATCAACGCAAATTTGCCGGTAAAATGCCGAATTCAGTGCAGTTTAAAGAAAACAAGCGCCCAAAAGGGCGCCTTTTCATTTGTCCAGGTGTTTTCTCACTTCTTCGATTTCGATTCTGTACAAATCCCGCAAAGCCGGTCCGTCGAGGAGTTTTCCTTCGTAGTTAAACCGGGAACCGTGGCACTTGCAGTCGTAGGTCTTCTCGATCGGATTGAAGCGGAGACCGCATCTTAAGTGGGGGCAGGTCGCGTCCACAAGATGCAGCCTGCTCTCTTCGTCCTTGTAGATACCGATTCTTTTCCCTCCGAGCTTTGTGACCTTCCCCGTTCCGGGCTCCAGTTTCAGGACCGATCTTTTCGGAACGTTCCGCGTCTTCAGGAGGGTCGCGACCATCCCCAGATTGTAGGAGAGAAGCTTTCCGTTCCACTTGACCCTTTCCGGCCGGAAGAGGTGGGCGTACTTGGAATACTTGTTTACGACCAGGTCCTTGATGAGCAGCGCCCCGGCGGCGGAAGCGGCCATGCCCCATTTGTTGTAGGCCGCCATGATGAAGATTCCTTCGTCCGCTTTTCCGATCAGGGGGACGTCGTCTGTGCAGCCGTAATCCTGGGTGCACCATTCGTAGGGATATTCCGAAATCCCGAAATGGGTTTCCCCGTAGTTCTTCAGGATCTGGAGCTGTTTCTCATAGGGGACGAAAACCTTGGCCTCGTGGGAGGCGCCGCTGATGTTGAGCATTTTTCCGCCTTCGCCGAGCACAAAGCGGAGGGCGAGGCTGGGAGCGTCGCCGGCGCTGATGTAGTTCGCATCCTCGATCTCCAGGTTCACGGGAGGGGTGAGGACGGAGTAGGAGAACTTCGGAATCATCTTCAGGAAATAGAAGTTGAAGCCTTTGTGGATCGGATAATGGGTGGCGATGATGATCCATTTCGCCCGAATCTTATGGCCTTCGGCAGTCAGGGCTTCGGGGCCGTCATCCTTATGGACGTCCACGATCCGCGTCTTCTCGAAAATCCGGACCC
>Ga0134091_1002640_pt1 | contig 11854 bp, 8 predicted proteins | sample 2_5taG_FD_94451 | JGI IMG/M metagenome (GOLD analysis project Ga0134091, IMG submission 94451) | Switchgrass degrading microbial communities from high solid loading bioreactors in New Hampshire, USA - 2_5_20_6_A2 metaG | ecosystem: Engineered > Bioreactor > Semi-continuous > Anaerobic > Digestate...
ATTGTTTTAAATTAAGGAAGCTTTTCTTGAGCTACTGTATAAGCGCTTTAGGTGAAATCAAGGATATTGACGATTTACCAAAAACTCATTATGGCAAGTTTTTGAATAAGGATATTAAGAGAGGACTTTTATTCGTTATAAAAAAAGAGCTGAAGCTCAATAAGTTTAACTTGCTTATTGCGCACAGCTCTTTTTCATTTTTAATAGTTATATAGTGACTCATTTTTTCCTAAAAGTGATTTGCTAGGAGTCCAGTGATAAGTGTTTATGCATTGTATATTATTCAATTAAAGGTATAATATAACAATTATAGTTCTAGTAGCATAAAATGATTGAAAAGCAAAGGGGGATTTTATGCTGACTGAATTTTTCTTTATTAAGAATATAAAAAATTCAATTTTAAATAAAACCTTAGATAAAGTGCAAGTATATAAAGAAATTGCATCTAAATTTAAAGGTAAGGAAATTAATCCATACAAACTTGAGAAGCTCTATAAACATATTCTTTATAAAAAATATGAAAATAATACGGTAATAGAATCTCAGATTGACGGAAGCTTTGCGTTAAAGCCTGAAGATATTGAAGGTTATAAGAAACTGCTAAATGAAGAAGAGTACATTATAAGAATTATTAAAGAAAAATATAATAAAAACACATCTATATCTGATTGGGAAATGAACCTACATCTGCTAAAAGGCTATTATTCTGATTTAACTAGAGATAATAACATAAATATTGAAGCAGTAAATTCCTATATAAATGGTTATTCACTTATTGAAAGTGTGAAGAATAATTCGAAAAAAAGCAGTAGAAGAGAAATATCTATTTTTTCCACCTATTCTCCTGAAAAAGCTGTAGAGTATGCTATAACTTATGCTTTTAACTATAATACAGAAAAATATCCAAGCTATGCTGGTAAGGGTGGAGATTGTGCTAATTTTGTTTCACAAGCACTGCATGCAGGAGGAAAACCAATGGTAGGAACAAATGCTGCTAATTTTAATAGTTGGTTCTGCAGGTCAAATAATTTATGGGATGTAAATAAGATATCTTCAACTTGGAGAGGAGCAGATGCTTTTAGTCATTATTGGATGTCAAAGGCAGTTTCATATAAGGATTTTGACAGCACATATTTTAGAGACAATACTGAGTTTAAGAAGGTTTTAGCATATGCTCATAGAGGAGATCCAGTATCGATTTTAAACAGCAATGGAAGACCATTTCATACATTGATAGTTATTGATTATGGTAAAGAAGATCTAATATGTGCTGCACATTCTAGAGATACAATAAGCGCATCATTAAGATATTATGGGTTATTTAGCGGAGGGGTAAGGATATATAAAATGGGATAAAATCAATATCAAAAAATGGAGAACCGTAGATTTGATTGAATATCAAGTTTACGGTTTTTTTAATATATTAACTTCTTATAGATAATGACACAAATTATGATATAATAAAACAGTGAAAATCGACATATGAGAAAAAATAAAAAATTTTGTCTAGAGGTAGATACTATGAGCAAAAACAAGTTGCAAAGTTTTTTTAAAAGCCAAATAGTCCTAATAATATCCATATTATTAGCAATAATTACATCATTTTTTTCATTTCCAAAATGGAGCTACATAGATTTTAAAGTGCTTATTTTGCTATTCAATCTAATGATAATAGTTGCAGCTTTAAATGAGTTTAAAGTTTTAGATAAAGCAGCTATTACTTTACTTAAAAAATGTACTACGGAGAAAAAAGTTAATTTCGTATTAGTATTAATAACATTTGTAGCATCTATGTTTGTGACAAATGATGTGGCACTGATTACATTTGTTCCACTTACAATAATAGTAGGTAAAAAGGCAAATGTAAAAGTATTAAAAACAGTAGTATTTCAAACTTTAGCAGCAAACTTAGGAAGTTCTTTTACCCCTATGGGAAATCCACAAAATTTGTTTATTTATTCTTATTACAATATGCTGCCAATAGACTTTCTAAAAATAACTTCATCAATATTGATGTTAGGTATTGTTTTTTTGCTGGCTTTAACTTTAATAGGGGAAGATAGAAAATTAAATTTTGAGGTCAGCGACATTATTCTAAAGGATAAAACTAAAATACTTATTGTTATACTGCTATTTTTTATAGTTATTCTATCTGTCTTTAGCATTTTTGATTATAGGATTACTTTGATAATGACTATACTTATAATACTAGCAATAGATAGAAAGCTATTTAAAAAAGTAGATTATTCTCTACTGTTGACATTTGTAGGCTTTTTTATATTTGTAGGAAATATATCAGCAATTCCAGGTATAAAGGAATTCTTGGAGAAAATGTTTAGTAGCAGTGCAGATACTTATTTTAAGGCAATACTTATTAGTCAAGTAATAAGCAATGTACCTGCTACAGTATTAATATCGGGTTTTACAGATTATTTCAAGGAATTGCTGCTAGCTGTAAACATTGGTGGTATGGGAACCATAGTAGCTTCATTAGCTAGCTTAATTTCCTATAAATTATATACAAAAGAGTTCACTGAAGAAGGGAATAAATTTTTAAAGGTATTTACGATATACAATGCTTTAGGATTGTTATTGTTTGTTCCAATTATATATTTAGTGATAATACGTTAGATATTTTAATATAATCTTCAAATATTTTACACTTTCCTATATAATAGGGTATAGTAAGTATAATAATAGAGATAAGAGCGAACTATGTGTTTAAATGCTCGGTTGATATTTTTGACCGTTATTGGATAAGGAAATGAAAGGAGCCATTAATAGATGAATTATCTTGATGAACTCAATGACAAGCAGAGAGAGGCAGTACTGGCTACAGAGGGGCCCCTATTAGTTCTTGCTGGAGCAGGAAGTGGAAAGACTCGAGTACTTACTCATAGAATAGCATATATAATTGAAGAAAAAGGAGTAAAACCAAGTAATATACTTGCTCTTACCTTCACTAATAAAGCTGCAAATGAGATGAAGGAAAGAATTGGAAAATTAGTTGGAGACGAAGCTGAATATATATGGGCTGGTACATTTCATTCAATATGTGTAAGGATACTTAGAAGTCATATAGAGAAGCTTGGATATGGCAGCAATTTTGTTATTTTCGATACAACAGATCAAAAGACTTTGATAAAAGATTGTATAAAGGAATTAAGCCTAAGTGAAAAATTGTACGAACCAGGGTCAATGATGGGCTTTATAGGTTCTCAGAAGGACAATTTAGTTGAACCAGATACCTACATAAATCAAAATTATGGAGACTATAGAGAAAGGCAAAAAGGTGAAATATACAGGCTTTATCAGAAGAAGCTCAAGGAAAATAATGCACTAGACTTTGATGATTTGATTAATAAAACCATAGAGCTATTTAGACAATTCCCAGACGTACTTGATTATTACCAAGATAAATTTAAATATATTTTAGTAGACGAATATCAGGATACCAATAAAGCTCAATATATACTCATAAACCTATTATCAAAAAAATATAAGAATATATGTGTGGTTGGAGATGATGATCAGAGTATCTATGGATGGCGTGGCGCTGACATCAGAAATATTTTAGATTTTGAAAAAGATTACCCTAATGCCAGGGTAATCAAACTAGAGCAAAATTATCGTTCAACGAAAACAATATTGAAGGCAGCCAATGAAGTAATAGAAAATAACGAAGGAAGAAAAAGAAAGAGGCTGTGGACTGCAAATGATGAAGGAAGTCTTATTCAAGTTTTCAGTGGTGTCAATGAACATGAAGAGGCTAATTTCATAGTAGACAAAATTAAGGAACTATTAGAAAAAGAAAATAGAAAACTGTCAGACTTTGCTATATTATATAGAACAAATGCTCAATCACGTGTAATAGAAGAAGCATTTTTAAAAGCAAATATACCTTATAAAATAGTAGGAGGACATAAATTTTACGATAGAAAGGAAATTAAGGATATAATTGCGTATTTGAGATTGATCCAAAATCCATTAGACAATTATGCTTTTAAGAGAATAATAAATGTACCTAAAAGAGGAATAGGGAAAACAACTCTCGATAAACTAGAACAATACAGCATAGAAAAAGGAGAAAGTATATTTGGCGCAATGCTAGAATGTGATAACATTCCAGGACTTTCTCAAAGAGCTAAAGAAAGCTTAAATTCTTTCTCTACACTGATAAGAAAGTTTATTGCAATGAAGGAAATTTTTACAATAACTCAGTTAATAGAAAATGTAATAGATTCTATTGGATACATAGAAGAAATACGTGAGGAAGAAACACTACAGGCGGAGTCCAGAATAGAGAATATAAAAGAGTTTCTATCTGTGGCTGTTAGCTTTGAAGAAGCAAGTGAAGACAAAAGCCTTGAAGCATTTCTTGCAAACATATCACTACTTTCTGATTTAGATAAAACAGAAGATACAGATGCTGATACAGTTACAATGATGACTCTTCACAGTGCAAAGGGGCTTGAGTTTCCTGTAGTATTTATGACAGGCATGGAGGAAAACCTGTTTCCAACTTCGAGAGCATATTATAGCGAAGAGGATATGGAGGAAGAGAGAAGGCTTTGCTATGTAGGTATTACAAGAGCAGAGGAAATGTTATTTATGACACGCGCAGTTACTCGAATGCTTTACGGTAAAACAAGTATTAATTCTATGTCTAGGTTCCTAAGAGAAATACCAGATGAGCTTATTGAAGATTTAAATGAGAAAAAATCTTCTGATGCTTATAATGATTTTTCTACAAATTCAACAAAAGGCAGCATAAATAGCAATAGTTCTTTAAAGTACTTTACTGGTTATACTATAGAAAATACCAGAAAAGCTCCTAAGGATTTGAATTTAGATATAAAGCCAGGAACTAAAGTTAACCATAAGTCTTGGGGTATAGGAACAGTAGTGCAGATAAGAGAATTGGATAATGATAAGGAAATTACAATTGCATTTAATAGTCAGGGTATAAAAAAGCTATTGCTTTCATTTGCACCTATAGAAATTTTGACAACATAATTATTATGACATTCAGGCTGTGTGAAGGTAAAAATAAGCAAGATTTTTAGGACATAGTCTGACTCAGCTTAAAAATCTAATAACTTAGTTTTTAGTTAGCAATATAATAAGAGAGATGGACACTAATTACTTAGTGGGAAGGTGAAGCTATGGATAATCAAGCTAGAATAAAGGAACTAGTAAATACTTTAAATGAATTAAATTACTATTATTATACACTAGATAGTCCAAAGGTAAGCGATAAGGAATATGATGCACTTTATGATGAATTGCTTAGGCTTGAAAAGGAAACTGGTATCATACTTCCTGATTCGCCTACACAGAGAGTAGGAGGAGCACCACTTGAAAAGTTTGAAAAGCATAGACATTTAGGAAACCTTTGGAGCTTGGATAAGAGTCAAAGCTTTGGAGAGCTTAGAAGCTGGGACCAGAGAGTAAGAAGGCTAATAGAACAGTACAATATGGATAATGATGAAAAGCTGCCAGAACCAACTTATGTTATGGAACTGAAATTTGATGGTTTAACTATTAATTTGACTTATAAGGATGGCAGTCTAGTTCAAGGAGCAACTAGGGGTAATGGAGTTACAGGAGAAGCTATTTTACCACAGATTAAGACAATAAAATCTGTACCACTTAGTATAGAGTATAAAGGTACAATAGAGGTACAAGGAGAAGGGTTAATGCCACTTTCTGCCCTTGAAAAATACAATGAAACTGCAGCAGAACCCCTTAAGAATGCAAGAAATGCAGCAGCAGGTGCTCTAAGAAATTTAGATCCAAAGGTTACTGCAGAGCGAAACCTTATAGCTTATTTTTACAATATAGGATACTCTGAGGGATTGAATTTTAATACACATGTGGAAATGATAGAATTTCTAAAAGAAAATCGATTTCCTGTATATGAATATCTTAAGGTATTTAATAATATAGAAGACGTTATAGAAGAAATCGAGAGAGTCAAAGAGGAAAGAAAAAGATTAGATATACTTACTGATGGCTTAGTAATAAAGATAAATGACATAAGGACTAGAGAAGTTTTAGGATATACACAGAAGTTTCCAAGATGGGCAATTGCTTATAAATTTGAAGCTGAGGAAGCAACTACAAAGCTTATAGGTATAGAATGGAATGTAGGTAGGACTGGGAAAGTTACTCCAACTGCTCTTCTTGAGCCTGTTGATATAGGAGGAGTGACTGTAAAGAGAGCTACTCTAAATAACTGGGATGACATTCAAAGAAAAAAGGTAGCTATAGGATGCAGAGTTTGGATAAGAAGGTCAAATGACGTAATACCTGAAATAATGGGAACAGTAGAAGACAGCAATGAAGATACAGAGGAAATAACTAAGCCAGAAAAATGCCCTGACTGTGGTAGTGAACTTGTACAAGAAGGAGTACATATATTCTGCCCTAACTCGTTATCCTGTAAACCTCAGCTAGTTTCTAGATTAGTACATTTTGCTAGTAGAGACGCTATGAACATTGAAGGATTTAGCGAAAAGACAGCAGCTCAGCTTTATGAAGAGATTCATTTGAAGGACATACCTCAATTATATGAATTAAAATATGAAGACTTAGTAAATTTAGAGAGATTTGGTCCTAAAAAGGCTATAAATCTTTTAGATGCTATTGAAAAAAGTAAAGACTGCACATTAGATTCTTTCATTTATGCCCTTGGAATACCTAATGTAGGCAAGAAAACAGCATCTGATCTTGCTGATGAATTTAAATCTTTAGATAGACTAATGAATGCAAAGTATGAGGAGCTTATAAAGGTTCCTGATATAGGAGATATTGTAGCCAATAGTATAATTGAATTTTTCCATGATGAGAAAATACTAAATAGCATAGACAAACTGCTGTCTGTAGGTATTAAAATCAGATACGAGAAAGAAGAAATAGAAAAAGAGACCATATTTACAGGGAAAACAGTAGTAATAACAGGTACTATAGAAGGCTACAGTAGAAGTGAAATTGAGGATATAATTAAAAAAATGGGAGGAAAAGCTTCTGGAAGCGTAAGCAAAAAAACAGACTTTTGCATTGTAGGAGAAGACCCAGGTTCTAAAGCAGTAAAAGCTAAAGAGCTAGGAGTAAAAATAATTACTGGAGAAGAATTTTTAAACATCATTAGATAAAATATGAAAAAAATATCTAGGATTTAACAAAAAAATGCAGGATGTGTTAATAATCCCTGCATTTTCTTTTTGTGTTATAAGAAAATAGTATTGTATTATTATAAATATAAAAGTATAATATTTTCTTATAAGAAACTATAACATACAAATGTAATAATAAAAATAAAAAAATTATGCTGGATTTATTAAACTGCTATTGCCTACATTGTTTATTTATAAAAATTTTTAAATATATGAGTATATTATCTAATAAGTATTAAAAAAATATAATAATTTATAATTTAAATCTATTTACTTAAAGTTAAAATAATGTAAAAAAACTGTTTTTTTTTTTAAAATTTCTAATTTTAAGAAGCTGATGTTTTGGTTAAAAAACTAGGTAAATCCTATGAAATGAATTTTGTTACATTTTATTAACAATTTATTTAATTATATTTAATTGAAAAATTACTTGATATGATGTATCATAATAAAAAGTTTTAAAAGTTCTGAAAATTGATAGCAGCGACTTCATATTATACTTGTCTTGGATTCAGATGTAGGCTTATCCAGAACAATTAATTTTTCAGCGGCTTCTTTAAAGATAATTTTTTATTCTGCTCTCATTTTATTTAGCCGGAGAAAGGAGAGTGTTTTTCACAAGCTTTTGACTTAATTAAGATTTTTGGAGGTGTGTTCATGCTAAAGTATACTTTAAAAAGAGGTATTATAGCCTTAATCACTATCTGGGTAATTATAACCGTTACTTTTTTCTTAATGCGTGCAATACCAGGAGATCCATTTACTAATGAGAAAAAGATTCAGCCACAGATTATGGAAAACCTGAAAAGAAAATACGGACTAGATCAGCCTTTAATAGTTCAATACGGAAAATATCTTCAAAATTTACTTAGAGGCGATTTAGGAGATTCAATGAAGTATAAAACAAGAACCGTAAATGAGATGTTAAGGACTTCTTTCCCTGTTTCTGCAAAATTAGGCTTAATGTCAATAGCAGTAGGAGCGGGATTAGGAATTACATTTGGTATTATTGCAGCTCTTAACAGAGGTAAGGCATTTGACTACTTTGTTATTTTTCTTGCTGTTATAGGTGTTTCAGTACCTGGATTCGTATTTGCGGCATTATTTCAATACTGGTTTGGAGCAAAGCTTCAATGGTTCCCTGTAGCTAGATGGGGTACATGGAAGCACTATGTTTTACCAGTTGCAGCTTTAGGATTTTCTTCAATTGCATATATTGCAAGGATGATGCGTACAAGTATGCTAGACATTTTAAGTCAGGATTATATTAGAACTGCTAAAGCAAAAGGTTTATCAAGAAGAGTTGTTACATGGAAGCATACCATAAGAAATGCTATACTTCCAATAGTTACCATATTAGGTGTAAATATAGCAGGTGTCGTAGTAGGTTCATTTGTTATTGAATCAATATATGCAATTCCTGGTATGGGTAAATACTACGTTCAAAGTATTCAACAAAATGACTATACACTGATAATGGGAACAACTATATTCTATGCTGTTATTCTAGTAATTATGATGTATTTAACAGACATTGTCTATGGTATAGTTGACCCAAGAATAAGGATAGATGAATAAAGGGGGGGAGCTAAATGGAACAAGTTGGATTAGAAAAAGATATGTTTGAAGTGGTAGGTAAAGACTTAGAAAGTGCAGAGGCAATAATCAGACCTAGTTTGACTTATTGGGCAGATGCTTGGAGAAGGCTAAAGGAAAATAAATTGGCAATAATTGCATTAGTAGTATTAGCTCTTGTGGTTATCATGGCTTTTGTGGGACCTATGATAAGACCTTTTACCTATGATCAACAAGATTTTACCAAAATAAATCAAGAACCAAGTTCAGAACACTGGTTTGGTACTGATGCTTTAGGAAGAGATATATTTGTTAGATGCTGGTCAGGTGCTAAAATTTCCCTCTTTATAGGTATGGTATCTGCAATCATTAATGTTACTATAGGAATTATATATGGCGGTATATCTGGATACTTGGGCGGATATGTAGATATTATAATGATGCGTATTGTTGAAATAATATATTCTATACCAGAGCTACTTTGGGTAATACTTTTAATGGTAGTTTTAGGTCCTGGATTGAAAACAATTATAATTGCCATATCTATTTCTGGTTGGGGAGGAATGGCCCGACTAGTTAGAGGTCAGGTTTTACAACTAAAACAAATGGAATTTGTATTGGCTGCTAAGACTTTAGGAGCAGATACATCAAGAATTATTGCGAAACACTTGATTCCAAATGCAATGGGACCAATTATTATAAACCTTACATTCCAAGTACCTGGTGCTATATTTACAGAAGCTTTCTTAAGCTATATTGGACTAGGTATACAACCACCTCTAGCAAGCTGGGGTAGCTTAGCACAGGAAGGAACTCTGATGCTGTTAATTAAGCCATATCAGATGTTCTTCCCAGCACTTTTAATCAGTATAACAATGCTTGCATTTAATATTTTAGGTGATGGTCTAAGAGATTCATTAGACCCAAGACTTAGAAAGTAAGGGGGGAAATAAATTGGATAATATTCTACTAGATGTTAGAGATTTAACTGTGTCCTTTGATACTTATGCTGGAGAAGTACAGGCTGTTAGAGGGACAACATTTCATGTTAAGAAGGGTGAGACCTTAGCTATAGTAGGAGAATCAGGCTGTGGAAAATCAGTTACTGCACAGACAATAATGCAGCTTATTCCAATGCCCCCTGGAAGGATAAAGAAAGGTAATATATTCTTTGAGGGTAAAGATTTAGCTAAGTTTACAGATAAGCAAATGGAAGCAGTGCGTGGTAAAGATATAAGTATGATATTCCAGGATCCAATGACTTCTTTAAACCCAACTATGAAAGTTGGTAAGCAAATAATGGAAGGCCTTATTAAACATCAGAAAATGAACAAAGCAGAGGCAAAAGAAAGAGCTATAGAGATGCTAAGATTAGTTGGCATGCCAACACCTGAAAAGAGATTTGAGCAATACCCACATGAATTCAGTGGTGGTATGAGGCAGAGAGCAATGATTGCTATTGCCCTCGCATGTAATCCAAAACTATTGATAGCTGATGAACCTACAACTGCATTAGATGTAACTATCCAAGCTCAGATAATGGAGTTAATGCAGGATTTACAGAAAAAGCTTAATACTTCAATAATTCTGATAACACACGACCTTGGTGTTGTTGCTAAGGTAGCTGATAGAATCGCAGTTATGTATGCTGGTGTCATAATTGAAAGCGGTACTGCAGATGAAATATTCCATAATCCTCAGCATCCATATACATGGGGGTTGTTGAAATCTGTGCCTAGATTAGACTTAGGCCAAAAAGAGAGACTTGTACCAATAGATGGTACTCCTCCAGACTTATTTGCACCTCCTAAGGGATGTCCTTTTGCAGCTAGGTGTGAATATGCAATGAAAATATGTAAAGAAATTCATCCAGAGAAGACCAACCTGAATAGTAGTCATTATGTGCACTGCTGGCTACAACATAGTTATGCACCTAATGTTAAGAATCCTATTACAGGAGAAGGGAGGTAGCTATCATGGAGGAAAGAAAAACCTTAATAGAGGTTAGGAACCTAAAAAAACACTTTAATGTTGGCAGGGGACTTACTCTAAAAGCAGTTGACGGAATCAGCTTCACTATAAAAGAAGGAGAGACATTAGGTCTGGTTGGCGAATCAGGATGCGGTAAATCTACTGCTGGAAGAACGATTATAGGTTTATATGATTTAACAGATGGAGAGATTATATTCGATGGAATGGATGTAAGTAGGCTAAGTAAACAAGAAAAGAGACAGTTTACTAGATCTGCACAGATGATATTCCAGGATCCATATGCTTCCTTAAACCCTAGAATGACAGTTACGGATATCATCGGAGAAGGAATAGATATTCATGGATTATATAAAGGTGAGGAAAGACAGAAGAGAATATATAATTTGTTAGAGCTAGTTGGACTGAGAAGAGAGCATGCAAATAGATATCCTCATGAGTTTAGCGGTGGTCAAAGACAGCGTATAGGAATAGCAAGGGCACTTGCTGTAGAACCTAAATTTATAGTATGTGATGAACCTATATCTGCTCTTGATGTATCTATACAAGCCCAAGTAGTAAATCTACTTGAAGACTTGCAGGATGAGTTTGGCTTAACATATTTATTTATCGCTCATGATTTGAGTATGGTTAAACATATATCAGATAGAATAGCAGTTATGTATTTAGGAGCTATTGTAGAGCTTGCAGAAAGCAATGAATTATATGAAAAACCACTTCATCCTTATACACAAGCACTATTATCAGCAGTTCCAATTCCAGATCCTGCAGTAGAAAAGGGTAGAAAGAGAATAATGCTTGAAGGAGATGTACCAAGCCCTATAAATCCGCCACCTGGATGTAAGTTTCAGGGAAGATGTAAGATGGCTCAGGATATATGTAGGCAGAAAACTCCTGAATTAGTAGAGGTTACTGAAGGACATTTTGTTGCATGCCATTTGGTAAAATAAAGGGATTATTTTACAACAGATGAAAATTGATTTCCTTCTCTTTAGTTACTTTTAGAATCTTAAATTGAAGGAGTCAATTTCATATACAAACTATAAATTAAAGGGAGAGGAGAAAACATGAGAAGAAATAAATGGATAGCACTAGTTTTAGCGCTAGTAATG
>Ga0134091_1002641_pt1 | contig 11853 bp, 14 predicted proteins | sample 2_5taG_FD_94451 | JGI IMG/M metagenome (GOLD analysis project Ga0134091, IMG submission 94451) | Switchgrass degrading microbial communities from high solid loading bioreactors in New Hampshire, USA - 2_5_20_6_A2 metaG | ecosystem: Engineered > Bioreactor > Semi-continuous > Anaerobic >...
AATATTGTGCAAGTATGAACGGTAACAGGTTATCTGTTATCATAACAGCCAGCCATATGATTAAAAACTGCTTCATCCGACCAAGCTCAGAGATTATCCTGACGGATTACTTGAGGACGATAATCTTGTTTGCTTATGTACTTATCATCATAAGCAAGCGGACAACGGTATCCTGAGCGCTGAGTATTTACGAGAGCTTGCTCAGAGACGAGATATCGTTGATTATCCTTTACTCTGACGCTCAGCAAAGGAAAAGGACTCCCCCCGTCTTATTTGATACCATTTCTCAGGATGTTTAATGTTTCTTCAGCCCATTTCAGCTCCGCCCGGTAATGGTGTTCATGATGGCTGAATATAATACTTACCGATGTTTTGTACTCAATTGGCACAAATTGCAGTGTTTCTTTTTTGTGTGTTTCCATGGAGGCGATTGCTTTCTTCAGTTTGTCAATATAAGCCGTTAAGTGGGTTAAAATATCCTGCATATCAATAAAGTCGGAAAAATAAAATACAGCATCTGAATGGAATACTGGTTTATATTCGAATTCAAGCTGTTCAGCAATCATTTTTCTAAACGCAGAAATCCCTTTACCGGTTATTGAGTAAACAGTTTTTTCAGGTCTGCTTCCAGGCTTTTCACTGGCAGCATCAAGCAACCCGTCTGCCTTCATTTTATCAAGATGATAATAAATAGTAGGAAGCTTAATCTGGGTAAAGTCCGAAAGCTGTTCAGCTATTATCTTTTTGATTTGATAACCGTGTTGTGGGCCAAATCTTTGAAGTAAGCCCAGAATATAGAATGGTATCATTTTGGTCACCTTCTTAATAGCAAATTAGTCAGTACTGGCTATAATTATACTCAGCACTGACTAATTGTCAAGAATATCACTGTTTACCCCATCCTGCTAATCGGAGAAGCTTCTGTCCTTGCGTTTTTATGTGATCACTGGCTTATCACTTCCATTGTGGCGTCTTTTAGCCTGCAGTATAAAAAATCCTCCCCATCTTCTTTATATAATTCAAAAATACCCTGTACCACGATTTTATCATTCTCTTCCGGGTACTCGTCCGGATAAACATGGCTGCCATCCCCCCACACAAACTCCAAGCCCTGGGCACAACAGGCCAGGGCATCCTGAATAATGCAATAATGGTAGTACTTTGCTGTGGGTTCATAATATACAGGATAATATTTTCCCTCTACGCGAAAGGTTTTTCCAACGTAAGCGTCAGGGTCTGCCATCAGATTATATACAGCAGCATACACCATATCACTGCTCATGCCGGTCAGGTCGTAGTCAACATCAACTGCATCCTTTTCATTTTCTTCAGCAATATAATCCTGTTCTTCAGAATCGCTCTCTGATTTTTCTATTGTTCCCTTTCCCAAATCGGCAGTGTTATTTCCTGATTCTGCCTTGTTAATCAGTTCGCTTATCACTTTATCCACATTATTTCCTTTACCCACCCGGTTAACCATATCCCCTTCCTTACTGCAGCCTGTTACTGCTAATGGAAGAAGCAATGCAATCAAAATCTTTACCCTATGTTTCATTAAGCACACCTCCTCCTTAATATATTTCCAATTATGCAAGCCAATGCAAATGCCACTATATCAACGGCCACAATCGTTGAACCCACCGGCGTTCCTCCAAGTATTGAAACCAGCATGCCTGTCAATGCACAAAATACCGACAATATTGCAGCGCAAGCTGTAACACCCTTAAAACTTTTAAAAATTCTCATGGCTGACAATGGCGGGAAAACTACCAGGGCAGAAACCAGCAGGGCTCCAACCAGGTTCATCGCAAGTACAACGATAACAGCAATGGTTATTGCAATTAACAAGTTGTATAGTTTAACTTTTATTCCTGTAGCCTGTGCAAAGCTCTCATCAAAGGTTACGGCAAAAATCCTGTTATACAGCAAAATAAATATTGCTGCTACTGATACCGACAGAACCACGCTTAGCCATACTTCGGTCTTTGTCAATGTCAGGATTGAGGCAGAGCCGAACAGCACGGTACACACATCCCCGCTTAAGTTAGCCGACGTGGAAAACAGGTTCATCAATAAGTACCCAATGGCAAGTGCTCCTACTGAAAACATGGCTAATGCTGCATCACCTTTGATTTTGGTGTTTTGTCCTGTCTGCAGAAGCAGTATTGCGCAGGCAATGGTAATTATTAGAACAAAAGGCATATTGTCAGTGATTTTTAAAACCGTTGCAACTGCCATAGATCCAAAAGCTACATGGGAAAGCCCGTCTCCAATGAAAGAAAAACGCTTTAGCACCAGTATTACACCAAACAGGGATGAACACAGGGCTATTAACACACCTACAATGAGCGCATAGCGGACAAATGGGTATTGCATGTACAGTGCTAGCTTGTCAATGATTGCATTCATTATTCCTGCCTCCTTCGTTTCCGTCAAATATATGCCAGTTCCCGCTTTTCCTGTATTCTTCCTTTGTTCCGAAGAACACCGTTTTGCCAATATGCAGAATATGGCTTGCATGTTCAATTGCTGCGGCTACATCGTGGGAAATCATTATAATTGTGATGCCGTCACGGTGGTTGAGTTCGCCAATCAACCGGTATAAATCTGCAGCCACCATGGGATCAAGCCCCGAAAACGGCTCATCAAGAAACAGTATTTTTTGAGTCGCACACAATGCACGTGCAAGCAAAACACGCTGTTGCTGTCCTCCGGAAAGCTCACGAAAACAGCACTTTGATAAGTCACCAACCCCCATTTTTGCCATCATTTTATCTGCAAGCTGCTTTTCCGTTCTTTTGTAGAACGGACGAATTCCGCATCTCCCCTGGCATCCTGAAATAACGACTTCTCTGACTGATGCCGGGAATTCCTTTTGTACTGCGGTTTGCTGGGCCAGGTATCCGATTTCATTAATACGAAGCCCATCGCCTGTCAGTACCTTACCGTGAATTGGAGGCTGCAATCCGAGGATTGTTTTCATAAGAGTGCTCTTACCAGAACCATTTTCCCCCAGAATGCACAGGTAATCACCTGCATTGACCGAAAAGGTAAGGTTGTGCAAGATTGATTTTGCACCATATCCAATAGATAGATTCTGACAAATGATCTGTGCCATTTGCTACACATCCTTATTTCAACGCTTCTTTCAGCACTTCCAGGTTTTGCTCCATCACCGAAAGATATGTTACGCCGTTTTTCCGATCATTGGAAGTTATTGATTGCATAGAGTTCATGACAAGCACCTGTTGATTTTTGTCCTTTGTGTTTGAAATGATGGTTTCGGCAATTTTATGCTTCGTTCCGTCGATTTTAAGAACGCATGTCAATCCTAACTCATCCACCTTGCCTGAAAGGAAGGTTATTGTTTCAAAGCTGGCCTCAGTTTCGGCTGAACAACCGGAAAACGCAGCATAATAACCGAGATTATAGTCATCTGCGAGATAACGGAATGGAAAGCGATCACCGAACAGCAAAGTTTTGTTTGCGGAATTACCCACCACTTCCTGATATTGGGCATCAAGCTCGGAAAGCTTATCAATATACACAGACATATTTGCCAGATACTTATCTTTATTACCGGGATCCATTTCACATATCCTGTCAGCGATTTCCCGGCATAGAAATTTGGCGTTTTTTAATGAAAGCCATACATGTTCATCAAGATGGCCGTGTTCATGTTCGTCCTCGTGGCCATGCTCAGATTCACCTTCATGGCCATGTTCATGTTCTGATCCATCATGCTCGTGCTCTGTTTCCTGCATCCCCTCAACTATTTCCTCTTCCTTTACAGAGTCACCCAATAATTCCATCAGGTTAATAATCACCATGTCCCTGTTGACGGCATTTTTTAAAGCATCTTCAACCCATCGGTCAGATTCACCACCCACATAAATAAACATGTCGCAATTGGAAATTTTGACAATATCATCAGCTGTGGGCTGGTAACTGTGAAGATCCACGCCATTGTCAATAACCATGGTAAGTTCCGTGCTACCGGCAGCGTCTCCAATAATTTCTCTCACCCAGTCATAAGCCGGAAAAATCGTTGTAACTATATGAAACTTCCCGCTTTCATTGCTCTGTTTATTCGTGCTGCTGTAGCAGCCGGACAGGCAGAAAATAACCATAAGTGTTACTAAAATGAAAGGAATATATTTTTTCATAGATAAAACCTCCATATATTATAAAAAATATATAAACAAGGAAATACGGGTATCCATTAAGAAATGGCAAAAAAACCATACTCATAAATGAGTACAGTATTTCCCTGCGGAGGTTTTTTCAATTATCCAGCCGGACTTTCAGTGAAACCAGAGTAAACGGACCTGAATATAATACAGAAGCCTTCAGGCAGAATGAAATAAATAAGCAAACTACCAATGGAACTGCATTTGTTATTATTGCTGTGGAAAACTGTTTGAGCAAATTTTCAGCAAAAGCTAAATGAACGCATGTTGCACAGGTTCCATCAGGCCCTTCATGGTCATGTTCGTGATTTGAACAGGTTAAGATAAAGGCTGCAGACAGAAAGGAGGTCATGATGATGCAAATACCAATCAACAGGGCAATGTTCTTTACAATCCGGCTTTTAGTATTATGTTCAGGTAATTTGCAATGGATATTACACATCGTAACCCATCCTCCCTTCCTTAGATGCCTTGATATTATAAAAATTATCAGTTGCATTTAAGTATATACTTTAAATACATTTTTTTCAAGTGTTCCCATATAAACGCATATCCTTTGAACATCCTTACTAATAAAGAAAGATGCGGTCTTTATCGGCAGCACCGTCATTGACTAATCATACATAATGTCTATAACCGAAGGACGTTAAAATATCTTATCCAGTCATTTGACAAACCGGCAGGTGTATGCTAAAATTTTCTTTGCATAGGGGAGTAGTTCGCGCCTCAGGCGCGCTCCGTGTCAACATCACTGGCGGTTATTATACTGCCTGGCCGGAGTACACCGCCCTACTTAAGCGGATAATGAACGAGACTTATGCGCGATAACACGCGCATGGTCTCGTTTTTTTTATCCCTGCGTGTGGATAAATTACTTTACTTAATTACATGAAAGGAGAAACAGCCTTGAAACATTATTTTATGTCAAAAGATGACGTACTTAAGGTAACAGGAAGCACTCCTGAGGGGCTTACTTCCGCCGAAGCCGAACAAAGGCTTGGCAAGTACGGCCGTAACCAGCTTGAAGAAGGCAAAAAGACAACTTTTTTCGAGCGAATCCTTGCTCAGATTTCCGATCCGATGGTACTTGTACTAATCGCCGCAGCAGTTATTTCTGGCATTACAGCCATTCTGTCATGCGAATCCCTATCCGACGTTTTTATTATACTCTTCGTTGTGGTGCTTAATACCGCACTGGGCGTAATCCAGGAAAGCAAAGCAGAAGCCGCCATTGATGCCCTTAAGAAAATGGCTGCCGCCACATCTAAGGTGATGCGCGACGGACGTATTGTGCATATTAAGAGCGAGGAACTCGTCGTTGGAGACATTGTATTGCTTGAAGCCGGTGATGCCGTCCCAGCTGACGGACGCCTTATCAACTGCGTCAGTCTTAAGGTTGAAGAAGCCACATTAACCGGAGAGTCAGTACCTGTTGAGAAAACCGATGCCGCTCTTGAAGACAAAGGAGGCGACATTCCACTTGGTGACAGGGTAAACATGGTTTATATGGGAAGCTCTGTTGTTTACGGACGTGCCATGATGGTTGTCACTGCAACAGGTATGAACACCGAAATGGGCAAGATTGCCGATGCAATCACCTCTGCACAGGAGGGCGAGACTCCATTACAGAAGAAAATGGCCCAGCTCAGCCGCATACTTACAGTTCTTGTGCTCGGTATCTGCGTCATTATGTTCGGCATCAGCCTTCTGCGCTATTTTATCTCATCACCTGTTCCAGGCACAGACTTTACTGATACGTTGCTCAATTCATTTATGCTTGCGGTAAGTCTGGCAGTTGCGGCAATACCCGAAGGTCTTGTCGCTGTTGTTACCATTGTGCTCTCAATTGGCGTTACGAGAATGTCAAAGCGAAATGCAATAATCCGTAAGCTGACAGCAGTGGAAACGCTCGGATGCACCCAGATAATCTGCTCCGATAAGACCGGGACACTCACCCAGAATAAGATGACCGTTGTCGAACACTCCGGTGATGATGAGAAACTTCTCGCAACATCGTTGGCACTGTGTTCCGACTCAGAACTGAACGAAGAAGGCCAGGCTGAGGGCGATCCGACACAGGCTGCCGTGGTCAATTATGCAAACAAGATTGAACTGCCTAAAAATGAATTAACAAAGAAATATCCCCGTGTCGCCGAGATCCCATTTGACTCGGAACGAAAGCTCATGACCACCCTGCACAAAAAACCCGATGGCGGATTCATCCAGCATACCACAGGAGCTCCTGACGTGGTGATATCGAAATGTACGGCTTATCTCGAAGGTGGGCAGATTCTCCCGTTAACAGAGGAAAAACGCAAGTTCTTCATAGCCGAGAACAAACGCTTAGCCGGAAAAGCGCTTCGCGTTCTTGCCGCCGGATACCGCGAATGGGATACTCAGCCCGATGTTCTTACCCCGGAGGATGAAAATAACCTTGTATTTTTGGGTCTTGTTGGTATGATAGACCCTGTACGTGAAGAAGTGCCTGCAGCCATCGAGCAATGCCGCGCCGCAGGTATCCGTCCCATAATGATCACCGGCGACCATATAGACACCGCAACAGCTATCGCTCTGCAACTCGGTATAATCACCGACCGTTCCCAGGCTATTACCGGAGCCATGCTAGATGAGATCAGCGACGAAGATTTCATAAAAAATGTTGAAAACTATGGCGTTTATGCCCGGGTCAAGCCAGAGCATAAAACAAGGATAGTCAACGCGTGGCGCAGCCGCGGATATGTCACAGCTATGACCGGCGACGGAGTGAACGATGCACCTTCAATAAAGAATGCTGATATTGGTGTGGGCATGGGCATTACCGGTACCGACGTGACCAAAAATGTCGCCGACATGATACTTGCTGATGACAACTTCGCCACTATTGTATCAGCAGTAGAAGAGGGACGCCGCATATACGATAACATCCGAAAATCAATACAGTTCCTTCTTTCTTCCAACCTCTCGGAAGTTATCAGTATTTTCTTCGCAACCATACTCGGTTTTACAATACTCAAGCCCGCGCATATCCTTTTTATTAACCTGATTACCGACTCGTTTCCTGCCCTTGCTCTTGGCATGGAAAAGGGAGAAGCCGATATCATGAAGCGCAGGCCCCGCGACGCAAAAGAAAGTATTTTCTCGGGAGGAGTAGGATTTGGCGTATTCTATCAAGGCATTATGGTTTCCCTGCTCACCCTTGCTGCCTACTTCATAGGCGAGAGGATTGAGAACGGAATGTGGAGGATTGTAAACAGTGATGACGGTATGACCATGGCATTTCTAACAATGTCAATGGCAGAAATCTTCCACTCTTACAACATGCGTTCACAGTACCGGTCTATTTTTGGTATCAAGAATCATAACTTCTACCTTTTCGGCTCGATGATTCTTTCTTTCGTCCTGACCGCAGCAGTGATATATATCCCGTTCCTGCGCGATGCTTTCGGGTTTACCTTCATCAGCTTTACCGAGTATGTGATTGCCATTGCGCTTGCAATACTGGTAATCCCCATCGTTGAGCTGGTAAAACTGATTCAGAGAAAAACAAAAAAAATCTGACCTCTTATTTTCAGGAACCGGCTGTAGCAAATGCTACAGCCGGTTCCTGACTGATATGCAGTCTAAAAGGTACCATGCATTTATAATGTGTTTTTAAAGACTTTTCATTTGCTTATATAAGCTGTAAAATGGTAAACAACCCTTTCTTCACCATGTTTTTAAAGCCAAAAACCAGTCGTAAAATGTGTGTATTGCATGAGTATCCGCCCTCAAAGCTTCTGTGTAAAACCATGCAATTATATGCAGCCGGTACTCCTGTCTCCATTGTTCCCATTTGTTTGTTTCTAATTTTTGGTATATAATTTATACTAATTAAATTATTGTTTTGACTTTATTTTAGTAAGTTAAAAGAAAGGATTGCTATGAATGATTAAACTTGAAAAAACTGATGTTTACGGGTGGGAAGCTGCTATACGTGGAATGCGAAATCCTATGAACAGTTGGAAGAAGTCGGACAGTTTTATGTGTAAAGAAAGCGATAAAAAGTGTGTTTTCGGTTGCCGGTTTTCAGATGATTTGTCAACGTGTCCGGTTTACGACAACAATGATTATTTTGTCATCGGCAGAAATGATTTTAAACTTATGATGTCACTTGCCAAAGCCGATCCGGATCATCGCAAGTTTATGCGATTTATTACAGTCACCGTTGATATTACCGCCCCGTTGTACTGGTGGAAGGACCTACAAGGTAGGAACGGTTGCGAATTCATGTTCAACAATGCACAAAATAGCTGAAAAGGAATTTACTCCTGATGATTTTTCTCATGAGCATTTAATATCCGATGAACCGGTGCCTTATTCTGCTATAAGTCCAAAACAATTTCTGATGGATTTGATAAAGACGTTGAACGGTTGTCGTGAAATGTATTTAAAGACAAAAGATAAAAAATGGTGGTGGCAGATGATTCAGTTGCTTCCGACTTCATATAACCAAAAACGTACAGTCCATCTTAATTACGAAGTGTTGAAAAATATCTATTTTGCCCGTAAAAGCCACAAACTTGATGAATGGCATGACTTCTGCCACTGGATCGAGAAATTGCCGTATTCGGAGCTTATCACCGGAGAAGTTGAACTTGCTGAACAAACTTGAATAATAAACTTTCAATACTCTAAGGTATTTTAATATGTTAAAACCGGCAATGCAACAGGCTAATATTAAAAAGCCGGTTACAAAGGATGGGTTGTTTCATGGTTGCAGGACTTCCGAAAAAAATAGCTGTTATTTTTGCATTACTGCTATTGTTTTTGTTGTTTCTGTTTTTTATTATATTCAATACATATTCATCTGACAGAAAAATAATTGACAGCATTGTCGTGGATTCAAAAAGCAAATATCAGCTTTATATAGAAAGCAACGACCTGATTCTTGCAAATGGAAAAAAACTTTTATTCTTGCCGGTGATCGGAATTATGAATTAACTGAAGAACAACCAAAAATGCACTTAATTAGCAAAGGTGACAGGGAGTATATTTTAATTACGGTTGTATGGATGACAAATAAAATTGGCTCATCAGTTTCGATGTGGCTTTATGATTGCTTAAATGAAAAAGTACAGACAACAGATAACGGTATTGAAAATGTAGATTATCTTGTTAAAAAGAATGGCAACAGCTACATGCTTGAAATTCTCCGGTATGATTTAGAGTCAGATATAGATATAGTGCCTGCCTATGAAGATATATTTCCAGACAGCGGCCAATTGGAGTTTTCACGCTATATAAGCTATAGCCTGGAATCGGATGGCACAATTGCGCTGAAAAGGCGGATAGAAACCGGCGCCATGGATTGGTTAGGCAGTAACATCCTAACAACTATATACGACATTGATGATGGTAAATTAGTACCCGTTTCATTTTCAATTAATTAATAAGAACAGTTTTCCATCATGTATGCTTTATGCGGTAGTGTAAAAAATTTTGTGTATAGAGAGAGTTACTGCCTTTCTGGCAAAGAATAATGTATCAATTTATTGTCTGTTTCTTAGTAACCTGTAACAGTATTATTTCCAAAAAATTCTTGTTTTATTCATAAAATATTATATTTTATGGTAATAATTTAATAATGGGCTGGACTGCACTTTTTCCTTTCCTATTGTATTGTGAGGTCTAGCCCGTCCGGCAATGAGGACCGTTTTCTTTGGCTACTTTCTTTTTCGCAAAAGAAAGTAGCCATCTATTATGGAAACAGGTATTATATGTCGGTTGCAAAGATAATACCGAAAATGATCAAATTCGGTATTATATTCATAATAGGTCTCTTACAAATATTTTTCTACCCGGTTTCCGAATAAAATAATCAGCTGGCTTAAAACCTGGTCCCAATTCCGGAATCTTTGTGTCCATTTCTTCATTACGTTTATTGATGCAAGGTACAGCATCTTCTCCAGTGATGCATCTGATGGAAACACAGTTTTTGTTTTAGTTACTTTCCTGAATTGTCTGTGCAATCCCTCAATGATATTGGTGGTATATATTATCTTCCTTATCTCAGGCGGAAACTTGAAAAACGGACATAATACTTCCCAATTGCTTTCCCAACTCCTGAAAGCATATGGATACTGTTTTCCCCATTTTTCCTTAAGTTTATACAGATTTTCAAGAGCTTCATCCTCGTTCAAAGCAGTGTAGACCGATCTGAAATCCTTACTGAATTCCTTTATGTTCTTGTACGATACATACTTGAATGAGTTACGCAATTGGTGAATTATGCACCTTTGGATCATGGCATTCGGATATACTGCTTCTATTGCCTCTTTTAAACCTGTAAGTCCATCAACACTGAACATGAGGATTTCCTCGACTCCCCTGGTTTTTAGTTCATTCAGAACACCCAACCAGAATTTCGAAGATTCATTTTCTCCAATCCATATGCCTAAAATGTCTTTGTTTCCGTCTATATCTACTCCTATAACCACATAAGCAGCACGATTTAATACATGCCCGTCTTCACGTATCTTGTAATGTATAGCATCAAGAAAAACAAAAGAATAAATAGGTTCCAACGGCCTGTTTTGCCATTCCCTTATTTCAGGTAACAGCCTTTCTGTTATCTTGCTTACCATCTCTGCTGATATTTCTACACCGTAAAGCTCTCTGATCTGTTCATGTATATCACGGGTGGACATTCCTCTTGCATATAGAGAAATTACTTTTTCTTCAATACCGGAAACATCTCGTTTGTATTTAGGGATTATCCGTGGTTTAAACTCTCCTTTCCGGTCTCTGGGTATATCCAATTCAATTGGTCCCAGTTCACTGCGAACAGTTTTTGAAGTATAACCATTTCTGCTGTTATCAACATTTTTGTTTGCTGTATCATTTTTGGAATAACCCAAATGGCAATCCATTTCTGCCTCGAGCATCTCCTGAAGAACATCTTTGAAAGATTCTTTTAGAAATGTCAGCACTTCTCCTGGATTTTGGAAATTATTTTGTTCAATTATTTCCCGTACTACTTCTTTTGGCAATGCCATATAAAAAACTCCCTTCTGGTTTATTATTACTAATTCTTTCCAGAAAGGAGTTGTTTTAATATTTCTCATACACAAAATTTATTACATTCTCCTTTATGCTGTTACATAATTATCTTTACCGGTATAATAATGGTTGATTGTCACAAACATTGGAAAATTCGATGCGAGTCTTTACAGGCGCCGTCCTGCCACCTGTTGCTCGTCAATCAGTCTCTTCAATTCAACAGTCTGATTAATATTACATTTTGCAAACATACAGTCTCCACATGCAGTCTCCACATGGTTCCAGTTAATAGCATTGATGTTTTTGAGCTGTTGTTCATTGGAATGCTTCAAGTCAGTTATCGACAATAATTTCCCGGTAACTATCGATTTTTATAGTTGTAATACATTTTTATCAGTACATCAATACTCTCCTATTTACAATTAATTCTACATACTTTAAATATTGTATTTCTTGTTAATTTATTGCAATCTGATATTTTTTTTAATTTTTGTGTAACTTTTTTACATTTATTTTGTTTTATATATAGAAAGACCAGCTAATTAAAGTCAAGAGTTTATAATAAAAATTTTGAGAAATTTTTTTAGGCTCCTGACGTTAATGAAACGCATGACAACAAGACCAC
>Ga0134091_1002648_pt1 | contig 11823 bp, 11 predicted proteins | sample 2_5taG_FD_94451 | JGI IMG/M metagenome (GOLD analysis project Ga0134091, IMG submission 94451) | Switchgrass degrading microbial communities from high solid loading bioreactors in New Hampshire, USA - 2_5_20_6_A2 metaG | ecosystem: Engineered > Bioreactor > Semi-continuous > Anaerobic >...
ACATTCAGACCTATTACAGTATGGCCATTCCCTGAAAAGAGACTATTAGAGTTGGCAAATAAAGTAAAGACTTTTGTTGTTGCTGAAATGAACTTAGGCCAAATGGCTTTAGAAGTAGAAAGAATAATAAAAGATAAGGCTGAGCTTAAGAAGGTTAATAAGGTTAACGGAGAAGCAATATATCCAGAAGAAATTATTGCAAAAATAGAGGAGGTGCTCTAAATGCCAAGTGCTTTAGTTAATGAATATTTTAGAACCAACAAGTTACCACAGATTTGGTGTCCAGGATGTGGCCACGGTATCATAACAAGAGCTATTACAGCTGCAATTGACAAATTGGGTTTAGAAAGAGATAAAATTTGTATAGTATCAGGTATAGGATGTTCCTCAAGAGCTCCAGGATATATGGACTTTGATACACTTCATACAACCCACGGAAGAGCTTTAGCTTTTGCAACTGGAATAAAAATGGCAAATCCAGAAATGAAAGTTATTGTTATTACAGGTGATGGAGATGCTACTGCTATAGGTGGCAATCATTTAATCCACGCTTGTAGAAGAAATATTGATATAACTGCTATTGTATTTAATAATAACATTTACGGTATGACAGGCGGTCAGTATTCTCCTACTACTCCTAAATTTGATAAAGGTACTACAGCTCCATATGGAAACATTGATAAAGCTTTTGATATTCCAGCTTTAGCTGCTGCTGCCGGTGCAACATATGTAGGAAGATCTACAGCATACCACACACAGCTTTTAATATCACTTATAGAAAACGGAATAAAAAATGAAGGTTTTTCATTGATTGAAGCTCTAAGTGTATGTCCTACTTACTATGGCAGAAAAAACAAAAAAGGTTCTGCAGTAGAAATGTTAGAATGGCAAAAGGATCATGCTGTTAATATTTCAGCAGCTTCAAAAATGACTCCAGAATCATTGGAAGGTAAATTCCTAATAGGCGAATTTAAGAATAGCCCAGAACCAGAATATACTAGCGAATATCAAAAGATTATCGATAGGTTTAATAAGGAGTGATAAAGTAATGGATAGGCATGAAATCAGATTAAGCGGTTCAGGAGGACAAGGACTTATTACTGGAGGTATAATACTAGCAGAAGCAGCAATCATGGAAGGTAAAAATGCTGTTCAAACCCAATCCTATGGTCCGGAAGCTAGAGGCGGTGCTAGTAAAGCTGAAGTAATAATATCCACTGAAAAAATCGATTTTCCCAAAGTAAGAGACTGTGATATTTTTTTATCTTTAACGCAAAAATCTTTTGACCAGTATAGCAAAGGCGTAAAAGAGAATGGCATAATGATCGTTGATGAATCTATTGACACCAAAAATACAAACATAAAAGTATATTCATTGCCAATAATTGATACTGCTCATAACGTATTAGGAAAACCTATGGTAACTAATATTGTAGCCTTAGGTGTTGTTGCTGCTATTTCTAAAGTAGTTTCTAAGGAAATTTTAGAGGAAGCAGTATTAAATCGTGTACCAAAGGGCACAGAAGAATTAAATAAAAAAGCATTAGAAATAGGCTATTCCCTTGGAGAAAATGCAGTTAAATAGATAGGGTCATTAAGAATTGTTTAATAAATTCATTTGAACAAATTAACACTAGGAAATTTATACTTTCCTATGAATTATAAAAGAATGGACTAGGGAAAATACAAGTAAGTAATGGGGTCATATAATGAATGAAAATCAGGATTTAATAAAAAAGATTCAGATGAGCTTTCATAGGCTGAGTAAAGGTCAAAAAATGATTGCTCAATACATTATGGAAAACTATGATAAAGCTGCTTTTATGACCGCTGCCAAATTAGGTGAAATGGTTGGTGTAAGTGAATCTACTGTAGTTAGATTTGCAAATGTATTAGATTTTGAAGGCTATCCTCATATGCAAAGAGAATTGCAAGAGATGATCAGGACTAGATTAACTACTGTTCAAAGAATTGAAATGTCAGCAGACTATTCAAATGAAGAGAATACAGTAAAAAAAGTTCTAAAAGCGGATATAGACAACTTGAGAATGACTATGGAGAGTATAGATTTTAAAGTGTTTGAAGAAGCTGTAAAAGCTATTGCAGATGCCAAGAATATTTATATAGTTGCTATGAGAAGCTCCACAACATTAGCTGACTTCTTAGCTTTTTATCTAAATTTAATTAGAAGTAATGTGTATGTAACAAGCCGATCAGTTTCAGATACCTTTGATATACTTTTTAGAGTCAATAAAGATGATTTGGTAGTTGGTATTGGTTTCCCAAGGTATTCTTCAAAGACAATAGAAGCCCTAGACTATGCTAAATCCCAAGGTGCTAAAGTTCTTGCTATTACTGATAGCTTAATATCTCCTTTAGTATCATATGCTGATTATACTCTTACTGCTAAGAGCAACATGGAATCCTTCGTAGATTCCTTGGTTGCTCCTTTAAGCTTGCTTAATGCATTAGTCATTGCTGTTGGTATCAAAGAAAAAAGAAAAGTTGCTTCAACCTTTGGTAAACTTGAAGATATTTGGGAGAAGTATAAAGTGTATTCCTAAGACAAAATAATAATATAACTATTAATTTATTATCATAAATAGAAGGATTTCGGCAAAACATATAGAATATCTTAATAGAGTTAAAGTTATATTATGGAATTTAAAGCAGACCCACTGCTTTAAATAAAATATATGTTATTAGGAGGTCTATTTAAATATGGCACACCAAGATAATTTAAATCCGTTCTTAAACGCACAAAAACAGGTTAAAGAGGCGTGCGACAAACTAGGTCTAGAAGCAGATGTTTATGAAATTTTAAAACAGCCTTTGAAGGTTCTAGAAGTTGCTATTCCTGTAAAAATGGATGATGGTTCTGTAAAAGTTTTCATAGGTTACAGAGCACAGCATAATGATGCCGTTGGTCCTTTTAAAGGCGGTGTAAGATTCCATCCTAATGTAAATAGAGAAGAAGTAATGGCTTTATCTATTTGGATGACATTTAAATGCTGTGTAACAGGTATACCTTATGGCGGAGGTAAAGGTGGCGTAATAGTAGATCCTAACACTTTATCAAAAGGAGAATTAGAGAGACTATCAAGAGGTTATATTGACGCAATACACAAAATATTAGGCGAACAAGTAGATGTTCCTGCTCCTGATGTTGGTACTAACGGTCAAGTAATGGCTTGGATGGTTGATGAATATAACAAATTAGTAGGCAGAAGTGCCCTAGGAGTTATAACTGGAAAACCAGTAGAGTTCGGTGGTTCAAAGGGCAGAACAGCTGCTACAGGTTTTGGTGTTGCTGTTACAGCAAGAGAAGCAGCTAAAAAGTTAGGAATAGATTTTAATGGTGCAACTATAGCATTACAAGGAATTGGAAATGTTGGAAGCCATACAGGATATAACATGGAAAAACTTGGCGGTAAAGTAGTTGCTGTTTGTGAATGGAACGGCTCTGTTTACAAAGAAGATGGATTTGACATGCATGCATTAGTTGACTACATGAGGAAGAATAAGACCATTGTTGGATTCCCAGGCTCAAAAGAGATAACAAAAGACGAATTCTTCTCAATGCCTGTAGATATTTTAGTTCCCGCTGCATTAGAAAACGAAATAACCGGAGAAGTAGCAGAAAAAATTCAAGCTAAATTAGTATGTGAAGCAGCTAATGGACCTACTACTCCTGATGGAGACGAAGTTTTAAATAGAAGAGGCATACTGTTAACACCTGATATTTTAACTAACGCTGGTGGCGTAACAGTTTCGTACTTTGAATGGGTACAGAATCTATATGGGTACTACTGGACAGAAGAAGAAGTAGAAGAAAAAGAAGAAAGAGCAATGGTTGAAGCATTCAATGCTATATATAAGATTAAAGAAGAGTATAATGTTCCAATGAGAACTGCTGCATATATGCATTCTGTAAAGAAAATTGCAGCAGCAATGAAGATTAGAGGTTGGTACTAAAATAAACATATCATAGAAAAACCTGTTCACTGAACAGGTTTTTTTATGATATGTTTAAAACTATATATGACAAGAATAAAAGGCATTTTTTTAATAATACTTTGGTTATAGGATATTTTAATTATATGATATAATGTAAGCAATTTTATAAATAGGATGAGGTATTTTATGAAGTTTGATGTTGTTGTTATAGGCGGCGGACCTGCTGGAATGATGGCAGCAGGAGTAGCTGGTTCAAAAGGGAAAAAAGTTTTGCTTATAGAAAAAAATGATAAATTAGGCAAGAAACTATTCATTACAGGAAAAGGTAGATGTAACCTATCAAATTCTGCTGATAAAGAAGAATTTATTACACATATAACTCGAAACTCTAAGTTCTTATTCAGCGCCTTTAATAACTTTTTCAATGATGATTTAGTGGATTTTTTTAATAAATTAGGTTTGAAAACGAAAGTCGAAAGAGCTGGAAGAATTTTTCCATTATCTGATAAATCCAGTGATGTTATAAAAGCCTTGGAAAAGCACTTAAGAAATAATAATGTTGCGGTAAGGCTCGGTACTAAGATAAAATCAATTATTGCTGAGAAGGATGAAATCAAAGGCTTAGAACTTGAAGATGGTTTTATATATTGTTCATCCGTTATTATTGCTACAGGAGGCTTATCTTATCCTCTAACAGGCTCAACAGGCGATGGCTATGAGTTTGCTAAAAAGCTTGGACACCAGATTACAGAATTAAGGCCATCTTTAGTACCATTAGTAGTTAAAGAAGAATTTATCAAGGATATCCAAGGTTTATCCTTAAGAAATGTATCCGTTAAAGCAATATGCGACAATAAAGTGCTTTTCGAGGATATTGGAGAGATGTTATTCACTCATTATGGTTTATCTGGGCCTTTGATTCTATCAGCTAGTTTCTATATCTCTGAAAAAATATATAAGAATAAACAGACATACATAATGATTGATTTGAAGCCTGGATTAACACACGAAGAGCTTGACAGGAGGCTTTTAAAGGATTTTGAACTATATAAAAATAAATATTATAAGAATTCATTAGATGATTTACTCCCCAAAAAGCTGATTCCAGTAATCATAAAACTTTCAGGCATACCAGAAGATAGGCAGGTTAATCAGATAACAAGGGAAGAAAGAAGGTTTATTGTAAATCTGCTTAAGGGCTTGTCATTTGAGATAATTGGTACAAGACCTATATCAGAAGCAATTGTTACATCCGGAGGTGTGAATATTAAAGAGGTTAACCCTAAAACCATGGAATCAAAAATTGTTAAGGGATTGTATTTTGCAGGAGAGATTTTGGATATAGACGCTTTTACAGGCGGATATAATTTGCAAATTGCATTTTCTACAGGTTATACAGCAGGCTTAAATTGTTGATTATAAACTGGAATTTTTGAGCATCATAATAAAGACATTAAATTCTTTTGGGGGATATATTATGAGCTCAAGATTGGATAAAAAGAAACTTCAATATATTCAGTGGTGGGAAAGCATAGGGAAAAAACTAAGAAAAGTCCTTACGCTATTATTGTCTCTAACTCTATTTATCCAGTCTATTATTGCTCTGGATTTAGATATTATACCTTTAAATTCTACTATAAAGCTTGAAGGAGAGGCAATTATTGAAAGTTATCACTATGAATCTAAAGGTGTGATAAGATTAAAAGCAGAAAACAATATGGATGTATCGAAAATTAAGATATACATAAACGGAGAATTGATAAAAAATGAGGGAACAGAAATTATAGATTTAAATGTGTACAATGATAATGTAATTGAAATTGATGGGACAGGTTTGAATAAAGAATTAAAAATAATGATATTAGATACTACGGAAAATGTAATTTTCCCCAAAACAGGCATGATGTATAATATAGTGGGTAATATAGTTACCATCGGGAGAGTGAAGCTTAAATAGGGGGTTGTTGTTTTGAAATATAAAGTTATTGCTATTGATGGTCCTGCAGGCGCAGGGAAAAGCACTGTTGCAAAAAGATTGTCTATAAAACTTGGTTATACGCATATCGATTCAGGGTCTTTATTTCGGGCTATAACATACATAGTTATTAAGTTAGGTATAGATATCAATGATGTTGAGGCTATTATCCATCATACAAAAAATTCAACAATAGATTTTATGAATAACAGCATCTATTTAAATGGTGTTGATATAAGCGCAGAAATAAGGGAGAATACTGTAAACACCAAAGTATCATATATAGCGATGATCCCTGAAATAAGGGATATTGTAGTCAACATACAACGTAAAATAGCAGCAAATAAAAATGTTGTTGTTGATGGAAGGGATATTGGGACAACGGTTTTTCCTAGGGCATTTATAAAGTTTTTCTTAACTGCTTCTATAGAGGAAAGAGCCAGAAGAAGATATAATGAACTTTTAGATAAAGAGAAATTTACTTTAGAAGAAATTAAAAAGCAAATTATTGAAAGAGATTATATAGATACCAATAGAGAAGCCTCCCCCTTAAGACAGGCTGAGGATGCTATTTTAATTGATACAAGCGGTAAAAATGTTGATGAAGTTGTATCAGAAATGTTATATTATATTTCTATAAAGGGGGAAGTGTAGAATTGTTTTATAATATAATTAAATTCATATTAAAACCGTTATTTAACTTATTATATAGTGTTAAAATTGAAGGATTAGACAATCTTCCACAAGATGATGGATATATAGTATGCGGAAATCATGCTAAAGCTATTGACCCTATTCTTATAGCAGCTAATCTGCCTAAAAAGGTTAATTTTATGGCTAAAAGTGAACTATTTTCTAATAGATTTTTTGGATATATATTAAGTAATTTAGGTGCTTATCCGGTTAAAAGAGGTCAAGCGGATTTAAAGAGCATAAAGATCTCGCTAAAACTCCTTCAAGAAAAACAAAATATTGGTATATTTCCTGAAGGAACAAGAAACAAAACTGGAGAACTAAAAGCTGAACCGGGCATCGCAATGCTGGCAATAAAATCAAAATGTCCTATTGTGCCTATATCAATTAACACTAACTATAAGTTCTTTAACAAGACAATAATAAGGGTGGGTAAAACAATATTTCTTGACAAGTATTTTGATTTAAAACTAAAAAACGAGGATTATACGAATATTAGTATAGATATTATGAAAACAATTAGAAATTATGGGTGATATTATGAAAATAATTTTGGATAAGAATGCAGGATTTTGTTTCGGTGTAAAAAATGCTGTAGCCCAAACATTAAAGACCATAGAAAATAACAAAGAAAAAAGAGTATTCACTTATGGACCATTAATCCATAATAAACAAGTTACAGAGGATTTAAGAAACAAAGGTGTAATAGAGATTGAGATTCTTTTAGATGATATTGATAAGGATTCATTAATAATAATAAGATCTCATGGAGTGCCCAAAACGGTTCTAGAAGAAATGAACTCAAGAGGATTAAGTACTGTAAATTGCACATGCCCATTTGTTTCAAGAATTCATAAAATTGTTGAAGAGAAACATGCCAAGGGTTACAAAATAATAATCGCTGGAGATAAAAACCACCCTGAAGTTATTGGCATTAATGGATGGTGTAATAATGAAGCTGTCGTAATAGACGATGAAAAAATGGTGGACAAACTCTCTTATTATGATAAAATATGTTTAGTTGCACAAACAACATTTTCTAAAAATCTTTGGCATAGAATTAAAGAAAGGGTTAAAGATAAATTTAAAGATGTAGAAATTTACGATACTATATGCAGTGCTACAGAGAATAGACAAAAATCTGTAAGAGAATTAGCACAAAATGTTGACACAATGATAGTTATTGGTGGTTTCAATAGTTCAAATACTATAAAGCTATATGAAATCGCTAAACAGTTTTGTAATAATACCTACCATATAGAAACTGCCAAGGATTTGCCAAAAGAAAAGCTCATGAAGGCGGAAACAGTTGGAATAACAGCAGGAGCTTCAACGCCTGATTGGATTATTAAGGAGGTTATAAGAAAAATGCAAGACTTTAGTAACGAAAACATGATGGAGGAATATGAAAAAAGTTTTAAATCTCTTCATCCTGGTGAAACAGTAAAAGGTACTGTAATATCTTTAAATGATGAAGAGGTAATTGTAAATATAGGCTATAAGGCTGACGGAATAGTTAAAAAAGAAGATTTAACTTGGGATATGGATTTAAAAGTTTCTGAACTAGTGAAAATTGGTGATGAAATTGAAGTTAAGGTTGTTAGCATAAATGATGGAGAAGGCAATGTAGTATTATCTAAAAAGTTAGTAGATGCTGAGAAGAACTGGTATAAACTAGAATATGCCTTTAATGAAAAGACTTCTGTACCAGGTGTTATAAAAGAAATTGTAAAAGGTGGAGGTATTGTAGAGGTTTATGGAATAAGAACTTTTATGCCTGCATCCTTATTTGATTTAAAATACGTCAGTGATCTAGAGTCTTATAAAAATGACAAAATAAATGTTAAAATTATTGAGTTTGACAAAGATAATAAAAAAGTGATCGTTTCCAGGAAAGACTTCTTATTAGAGGAAAAAGAGAAAAAAGCAAATGAATTTTGGGCTAGTGCAGAAGTTGGACAAAAAATTGTGGGTGAGGTAAAAAGGATTACTGATTTTGGAGCTTTTGTTGATGTAGGTGGAGTAGATGGTTTAATCCATATTTCTGAATTATCATACTCAAGAATAGACCATCCATCAGAAGTTGTAAAACCTGGCGATAAAGTAGAAGCTGTAATACTTGCTCTAGATAAAGATAAAAACAAAATTTCATTGGGCTTAAAACAAACAATGCCGGAGCCCTGGTCTACAATAGAAGACAAATACAATGTAGGAGATATTATTGATGTTAAAGTTCTTAGATTTGCTCCCTTCGGTGCTTTTGTAGAGGTTGAGCCTGGAGTAGATGGGTTGATACACATTTCCCAAATATCAGATGAAAGAATAGCAAAACCGTCTGATGTGCTGACAATAAATCAAATTGTAAAAGCTAAAATTATTGATATAAATATTTCTGAAAAGAAATTAAGCCTAAGCATGAAAGAAGTAGAACAGTAAACATTTATAATATTGGATAAGTAAAAAATATGTCAATCTTGCTTTTAAGTTAAGATTGACATATTTTTTATAATTTTATTATTTTCATGTATTAATTTTAAAATATTGTAAATAATACTTAATGACCTCACAAAATACATTGAGACCCCCTTTACATTCTGTTTTCGTGATATGTTCACATATCACGACTTTTTTTTATGTAATTTTTGTGTTAGAATTGGGTCAAATGAAATAAAATTGCTTGCGAGGTGTCTTCTATGCTAATCGGGTATGAAGAATTTAAAGAAAAAATATTTAAATTAACAAATATAAATCTATCATGCTACAAAGAAAGACAAATGAAAAGAAGAATAGATTCATTGATCACAAGAAATAATTTTAATGACTATGATTCATATTATAATGCTTTATTAAAAGATACTCGTTTATTCAATGAGTTTATAAATTATTTAACAATTAATGTATCAGAATTTTACAGAAATCCTTCTCAGTGGGAGATTTTAGAAAAAGAAATAATACCCAATCTATTATCTAGAAAAAAGAATTTAAAAATATGGAGCGCTGCCTGTTCCACAGGAGAAGAACCTTATTCTCTGGTTATGTTACTAAACAAGTTTATGGATTTAAAAGATATAAAGGTCTATGCCACAGACATTGATGATGATGCCTTAAATAAGGCAAAAATAGGAGTTTATAGTGATAAGAGCTTAGCAAATCTCCCGAGTGAATTCATAAGCAAGTTTTTTATTAAAAATTCTACTACATATAATATAAAAGAAGAAGTAAAAAAATGTGTTGAGTTTAAAAAACACAACCTTTTGATGGACAAGTATCCAGGTGATTGTGATATTATAACATGCAGAAATGTATTAATCTACTTTACTGAAGAAGCAAAGAACAGCATCTATGTGAAATTTAGTAAATCACTAAGCCCTGAAGGAGTATTGTTTGTCGGAAGCACAGAACAAATAATTTCAGCACAAAAATATAACCTTGAGCCTATGAAAAATTTCTTTTATAAGCTGAAAAACAAGTAATAAAAAAACAGAGATTTCTCTCTGTTTTTTTCTTTTATGGTGCCTTGGGGCGGAATCGAACCACCGACACGAGGATTTTCAGTCCTCTGCTCTACCGACTGAGCTACCAAGTCATATATATGGTGGGCCTTCAGGGACGCGAACCCCGGACCAACCGGTTATGAGCCGTTTGCTCTAACCAACTGAGCTAAAGGCCCTTAGCAGCAACATTATTAATGTTACTACAATTTTAATTACATGTCAACATAATAATCATGGAATTAATTAATATTTTGTACCATTTTGATTATATATTATCGCTAGAATAAATATAATGTAATGATGTATCATATGGGAGTTGATATAATTGGTTAGTTGTTTAACACATATATATAAAGATTCAAATATGACTTTTCTTGAACAACTTGAAATTGAAAAAATACTAAAACAATATTCTTTAAATGTAATTAACATTCAAAAAATAAGAAGTGTCTACAAAATAAATACACCTAATGATTGTTATTGCCTAAAAAAAATAGGTAATGGGGAAAAGAGAGCAATAAAAAGTATAAATATTATGGAATACTTAAGGATGAAAGGTTTTAATAAAGTAGCTAAACCAATTCGCAGTATTTCAGGTGAAATGATTATTCAAAGGAAGAATTCTACCTACTATTTAACTAATTGGATCAATGCTGATGAAGTCAATTTTAATGTATCCGAACACATAATCGATAGTGTTACATTATTAGCAGAATTTCACAACAAAGCAAAAGGTTTTTATTCTAAAAAAATAAAAATTAAAAATAATATTGGGAAATTACCAAAAATATTTAGCGACAAACTAAATTCATTAAACAGTTTCAAAGATTACCTTAAAAACAAGGATAATAAAAATGATTTCGACAATTTATATTATAATAATGTTGACTATTACATAAATCAGGCTCAACAGGCTTTAAATATTTTGAGGAACTCTAACTACAACACACTTTGTGAAGAATATAAAAAGGAAATGTATTTATGTCATAATAGCTTTTACTATCAAAATATATTAAAAAGCGAAAGCAATGGTTATTACATAATAGATCTTGAGAGCTGTCTCTACGACATACCTGTCATTGACTTGGGAAAATTCATTAGAAGAATAATGTGGCGCAAAAGTTTTTTATGGGACTTTGACATGTGTAAAGCATTGATTTCTGAGTACGATAGTATTAGAAAAATCAGTGAAAAAGAATATAAAATCCTGCTGGCAATGCAGATATTTCCATATAAGTTTTACAGACTTGGAAGAAAAAAGTATCAAAAAAAGAAAAAATGGAAGGAAGATAGGTACTATAGAAAACTAAATAAGATATTGAGATACCGAGAAGACAAGGAAATTTTTATTGAAAAGTTCATAGAAAATTACTATATCAAAACATAATGGTCGGGGCAACAGGATTTGAACCTGCGGCCTCTTGGTCCCGAACCAAGCGCGCTACCAAACTGCGCCATGCCCCGAAAATCTATTTTATATATTATACTTTAATTTAAGTAAAGTCAATAGCTTATTCTTAGTGTTAAATTGTCATTACAAAGAAGGATATTTATTTATTTAGAAGAATATAGAATTTATAATGACAATGGAACTGCCAATATTTATTGTCAATTGGGGGTATTATATGAAACTAAGCTTTTTAGGTGGAGCGGAAATGGTAACAGGATCATGTCATCTATTGGAAACAAAAGAACATAAAATAT